>Ga0209711_10003084_pt1 | contig 14284 bp, 15 predicted proteins | sample ArcticOcean_MG_C_7_FD_187441 | JGI IMG/M metagenome (GOLD analysis project Ga0209711, IMG submission 187441) | Marine microbial communities from western Arctic Ocean - ArcticOcean_MG_CB11_88 (SPAdes) (version 2) | ecosystem: Environmental > Aquatic > Marine > Oceanic | place: Arctic Ocean... | reverse complement strand
TATAGGGTTAATATTTGTATAAAATTTTCCATTTGTTTTGGGTATCTCATGATTATAAACACCTTTCTTCGATTTCAAAGTTGAGCTTAAATTATCAGCCGATTGTTTTAATGAATTTTTTGAAATTTCATTTGAATGAGAATATGCAACAACTTCTCCTGTTACGGCTCTTAAGCCATAACCTAAATCAGAATTATAAGAAGAGCTTTTAATTTTATCATCATCTAACACAATAGATTCACTCTTTGAATTTTCTAAATAAAGCTCACCGTCATCACAGTTATTTAGTGTTTCAGAAATGATTTTTTCTGCAACATTTCTTGATAAGTCTGTTTTGTTAAAAAAATTAGTCATAACTTATTATTTATTTTCAGATTATCGTATCATAAGAAATAAACTCGTGCTACGCGACGTACTATACATCGAACCCTAATAACTGTTGTTAGTCGTTCTTTATGAATAAAAAAATAAAGTAAAAGCTAGAGGAAGTCGGTAGGGGTTTATCAAATCGTACTATGTGATGTCATATACAATAGTAATTATTATATGAAATCAATCAAGACTTGTAGAAAAGCTTTAATAGATATTTTATCTTACTTAATTTTAATGTATCAACTTACAAAATAATTAAGTTATATTAATAAAAAATGAATAATCAATATCTAAGTAGAATTATAAAAGCCTGTAAGTTAGATGCCAATCTTTATGAGGAAGTAGAGGCTGATAAGTCAGCAACGTTTCAAGCAGCAGGAGTTGTGGTTCTTTCAAGTTTAGCAGCAGGAGTTGGAGCTTTGTCACTTGGCACCTCTAATTTTTTAATAGCTCCTTTATTATCATTAGTTAGCTGGTTTGTTTGGGCTTACCTAGTTTATTTTATTGGTGCAAAAATTTTTCCAGAATCTACAACTGAAGCTGATCACGGCCAGTTGTTAAGAACAATTGGTTTTTCTAGCGCTCCAGGGCTTATACGTGTTTTCGGTATCATTCCTAATTTGACAAGCGTAGTCTTTATTATTGCTTCGATATGGATGCTAGTTGCGATGGTTATAGCCGTAAGACAAGCTTTAGACTACAAAAGTACCTGGCGGTCAGTTGGTGTGGTTGTGACAGCTTTTTTTATCCAATCTATTATTCTGATTACAATATTGAAGCTATTCTAATACGACTTTATTTTTGTTAACAAATAGTTTTAAGTAAAAAATATTTATAAGGAAAATAGTACTGTGAAAACCTTGATAAACTTCTAAATACTTGTCAAAATATTACACTCTCAAGCCTCATTTAGTAAATAATTTTATGGAAATTAGCATAAAATAAAATATGTTTGTGGTATGGAGTTTTTAATTGTTTTAATTCTAGGTTTTTCTGTAGCAACATCAAATGTTGTTTTACCTAAATCAAAAGATAGCAATCAATTAGAAGAAATAAAAGTCGTTCAGACAAAGGAAAAAGAAGCTTCTATAGTAAAAACTAACCAAGAAGAATTAATTAAAAAACCTGAACTTGTTAAAGAAGAAGTTAAGTCAGAACCAATTCAAAAAGAAGAAGTTAAGCCAGAACCAATTCAAAAAGAAGAAGTTAAGCCAGAACCAATTCAAAAAGAAGAAGTTAAGCCAGAACCAATTCAAAAAGAAGAAGTTAAGCCAGAACCAATTCAAAAAGAAGAAGCAAACTGGCTAAATATTATTTTATACATAATAGGGGCTATTGCGGTTATTGCAGCGGGAATGTACTTTTTTAAAAGAAAAAAAATTACACCTCCAGTCAGTGTAGCGGATAATATAAGACCAAAATTTGATGAGGAAATAATTCCTGCATTATCAGAACAAAAGCCAACTCAAGAAGAAACTCAAGAAGAAATTCAAGAAGAAATTCAAGAAGAACAACAGGAAACTCAAGAAGAAATTCAAGAAGAACAACAGGAAATTCAAGAAGAACAACAGGAAATTCAAGAAGAAACTCAAGAAGAAAAATCACCTGAAGATAATTCTTCAGATGACAATAATAAAAAGTAATAACCAATAATTTGATTAATTAATATTATTTTTAATTTAATTATTTCTTTAATTCAGCCTGTGCAGCAGCTAATCTTGCTATAGGCACTCTAAAAGGTGAACATGAAACATAATCAAGTTTCATTCGTGAAAAAAACTCAATACTTTTTGGATCTCCTCCGTGCTCGCCACAAATTCCAAGCTTTAGTTTTGCATTAGCTTGTCTCCCCCTTGTCGATGCAATTTTAATTAATTCTCCGACACCATTGTTATCAAGACTAACAAAGGGATCAATTTCAAATATTTTATTGTCTATGTAATCATTTAAAAATTTACCAGAATCGTCTCGACTAATACCAAAAGTTGTTTGAGTTAAATCATTTGTACCAAAACTAAAAAAATCAGCATATTCTGAAATTTCTTTAGCTTGAAGGGCGGCGCGTGGAAGCTCAATCATAGTTCCAACAATATAGTTTATTTTAATCTTATTTTTTTTTTGGATCTTGTCAGCAACCCGATTAACTAAACTTCTTAATATCTTAAGTTCTGTATCAGTTGAGACTAAAGGTATCATTATTTCAGCTATAACGGGTTTATTTTTTTCTTTTCTACACTCAACTAATGCTTCAAATATAGCCTCACATTGCATCTCATAAATCTCAGGAAAAGAAATACCTAGTCTGCAGCCTCTATGTCCTAACATTGGGTTTTGCTCGTGAAGTTCATCTATTCTATCTTTGAGTTCTCTAGAACTAATTTTAAGAGAAACAGAGACCTCATCAGTTTCTTTTTGTGATTTTGGTAAAAATTCATGTAAAGGCGGATCGAGCAATCTTATTGTAACTGGTAATCCATACATAATTTTAAAAATTTTTTTAAAATCTTTTTTTTGGTATGGCAAAAGTTTTTTTAAGGCTTTGTTTCTATCTTCTTTTGTTTTGGCAAGAATCATTTCTCTAACAGATAGAATTCTCTCCTGATCAAAAAACATATGTTCCGTTCTGCATAGACCAATTCCTTCAGCCCCAAATTCTCTTGCAACTTTAGAATCTTTTTCTGTTTCTGCATTAGTTCTTATTTTTAACTTTTTAAATTTATTCGACCAACTCATTATTGTTGAAAAATATCCTGAAATTTTTGGCTGGACAGTTGGGAGAGTTCCAAGCATTACTTCACCATTCGCACCATCAATAGTAATTGTATCACCTTCTTTTACAATTACTTTTCCTGCCTTAAATCTCTTATTTGTGTAATCAATTATAATTTCTGTGGATCCTGAAACACAAGGTCTTCCCATACCCCTAGCCACTACAGCAGCGTGGCTTGTCATACCACCTCTAGCAGTCAAAATTCCTTTTGCAGCGTGCATGCCGTGAATATCTTCAGGAGATGTCTCCACTCTAACTAAAATAGTATTTTGCATTACTGAATTTAGACGCTCTGCTTCTTCAGCCGCAAAAACGACTTTTCCAGATGCTGCACCAGGTGATGCAGGAAGCCCTTTTGCTATAATTTTTCTTTCGACCTTCTTATTTAAAGTTGGATGAAGCAAGGTGTCCAAAGTATTTGGGTCTATCCTCAAAATTGCTTCTCTTTTATTAATTAATTTTTCTTTAACCATGTCAACAGCAATTTTAATAGCTGCTTCTGCTGTTCTTTTGCCCGATCTTGTTTGTAAGATCCACAACTTTTTATTTTCAACGGTAAACTCAACATCCTGCATGTCCTTGTAATATTTTTCTAATTTTTCTAATGTATTTTTTAAATTTTGATAAATTTTTGGTACCACTTCCTCCATTGAAACTTCTTTTGAATTAGCAGCAACTTTTGCTTTTCTTGTTATATGCTGAGGCGTTCTAGTTCCAGCCACAACATCTTCACCCTGAGCATTAATTAAATATTCACCATAAAAAACATTTTCTCCTGTTGATGGGTTTCTTGTAAAAACAACACCCGTTGAACAATCGCTTCCCATATTACCAAATACCATAGATTGTATGTTTACCGCCGTGCCCCAGTGATCTGGTATTTGATTTAATTTTCTATAAATTTTAGCCCGTTGACTTTCCCAAGATAAAAATACTGCACAAATAGCTCCATAGAGTTGCTCTTGAACATTTTGCGGAAAACTTTTTTTGGTTTTTTTTTTAATTAAACCTTTGAATCTTTGAATTAGTTCGTCCCAATCATTTTCATCTAGTTCTGTGTCGAGTAAAACACCTTTGTCTAATTTCTGATTATCAATCATTTCTTCAAACAAATGACTCTTTATGTTTAAAACAACATTACTATACATCTGAATAAATCTTCTGTAGCTGTCTTTAGCAAACCTTGCATTCATTGTTTTTTTGGCTAAAGATTCTACTGTATGATCATTTAACCCAAGATTAAGAATTGTATCCATCATCCCTGGCATTGAAACTCTAGCACCTGAGCGCACAGAAATTAACAAAGGATTTTTTAAGCCACCAAACTTTTTATTTGTAAGTCTTTCAATATTCTTTAATTCTTGTTGAATATTTTTTAAAACATTTTTAGGTATTTTTTTCTTATTTCTATAGAAAAGATCACATACTTCAGTTGAGATTATAAAACCAGGAGGAACAGGCAATCCTAATCTGTCCATTTCAGCTAAATTTGTTCCTTTTCCACCTAATATATTTTTAGGGTTTTTTAGATTTTTAATTTTTTTATTTTTGAAGCTAAAAATTAAATTGTTCAATTAAGTATTTTAGTTTTTTAAAAGAGAATAACAGATTAAATAAAAATATATACGGTACAAAATGTTATTAATATTTTAAATAATTTTTTGCATACACGCTTCTGAATAGAAAAAGCGTGTATGTGTTAAAACTTGTGAATTATTTTAGTAATTTTCTGTAAGTAAAAATAACAGCTAAAACTATTATTATAGCGGCAGTGCCTTGACTACCAAGGCTATTAAGTAAAGCAATTAAGTTAGCTGTTACTTGTGAACCAAAAAAAGCAACATTTGGCCCAAATACTATTTCAGCAATAACTGAAACAGCTAATAGCAGAACAGCTATTTCTAAGAATTTATTCAAGTAAGATTTAATTTGATTGATCCAGTTTATCATATTTTTTTTATATTTAAGTTACCACCCTAGTATTAAAATCTAAGGTGGTAATTATTAATTGTAGCTTATTTGTAAAAACCTAAGATAATGATAGCTGCTACTAAACCAACTATACCTGCATCACCTAAAGATTGTACAAGGCTAACGATATTTTCTGCAACGCCGCCAACAAATGGAACGTTTCCACCTAATAGGCTAACAACGATAGCTAAACCAAGTAATGATATTATTACTTTTGTTAAGCTGTCAAAAGTTGCGCTTAAACCTGACAATATTTTCATAAATACTCCCTTATGTTATTGTTTTTATATAAAAACGAATCACATCGTTTTACTAAGATAGGATAGCATAATAGATTCTGAGATTCTTGTAATAACTCTATAATATTCATCAACTTAACAGTAATTGTTATTATAAAAGATATTATTTAGGTCAATTAAATAAATATTAAGTTAAAGTTTCAATCCAGGGCCTTTTAAATATTTAGCTGACGGATCTAATGGCCATCTTGATCTAGCGGCAAAATCTAAATTATTGGTCAGTTTTTTTTTATATCTCTTAATTCCCGCCCAAGCAATCATCGCAGCATTGTCGCCACAAAATTTTAAATCAGGAAACAATGGTGTAAAGTTCATCTCTTTACAAACCATAGTTAAGTTTTTTCTTATAGATTCGTTGGCAGCAACACCGCCCGCTACAACAAACAGTATTTTTTCTTCTAGTGAGGTTTTATTTCTAAATTGCCTCATGGCTTCTTTAGTTTTTTTTATTAAAATTTTATTTACTGTATTTTGAAAAGAGGCAGCAAGATTATATCTAAGCTGAAGATCATCATTAATATTTTTAGACTCTCTCAAGACAGCAGTCTTAAGACCTGCAAAAGATAAATTACATCCAGCTCTATTAATAATAGGTTCTGGTAATCTAAAAAAATTTTTGTCGCCAAGTTTTGAAAACTTTTCAATGTTTGGACCACCAGGATATCCCAAGTTTAACATTTTTGCTGTTTTATCAAATGCTTCCCCTAAAGCATCATCAATTGTTGTGCCAAGTTGTTCGTATTCATTAATATCTTTCACTATGAGATATTGTGAGTGACCTCCAGAAATTAATAAAAGTAAATATGGAAACTCTATTTTATTTTCTAAACCAGGACTCAAAGCATGACCCTCAAGATGATTAACAGCAACGAAAGGTTTATTAGAAAAAGCTGCAATTGATTTTCCTATATTTAGACCAACTGTTAAACAAACTATCAGACCCGGGCCAGCTGTTGCTGCCACACCATCTATTTCAATAATAGTTAATCCACTATCCTTTAATGCTTTACTGATAATATAATCTATATTTTCTACATGAGCTCTTGCAGCTAGTTCAGGGACAACACCACCAAACCTTTCATGTTCATCGATTTGACTAGACACAATATTCGACAACACATTTGCTGAGCCGCCCTCATTTTCTTGAATTACCGCAGCCGCTGTTTCATCACAGCTAGTTTCAATTCCTAAAAATGTAAGTTTTTTTTCCATTAAATTATAAACACACTATAAGAATAGTATAAAATGGAACTCTTAGAAATATAAATTAATAATGAAAAAAATTATAATCGGTGCTCGTGGGAGTAAACTGTCCTTAGCCTATGCTGCTAAAGTTAAAGGATTGATCCTAGAGTCAGCGTCCAACTTATCTATTGAGGATATTGAGATTTTAAGCATTAAAACCTCAGGTGATATATTTCATGATAAGAAATTATCTGAAATTGGTGGAAAAAATTTGTTTTGTAAAGAAATAGAAGAAAGACTCTTAACAAAAGAAATAGATATAGCAGTTCATTCTTTAAAAGACATGGCCGCTAAAGAGATACCCTCTTTAAACATTGCAGCTTATGTTAAAAGAAATGATCCTAGAGATGTATTTGTCAGTTTTAAGCATTTAAATTTTGAAGAATTAAAAAGTGGAGTTATGGGATCAAGTTCTAGAAGAAGAGACCTGCAATTAAAATTAATTAATAAAGATATTTCAGTTAAAAATATCAGAGGAAATATCGATACAAGAATTCAAAAATTAAAAGAGGGTTTGTATGACGGGATTGTTCTTGCTTTAGCGGGTATTAAAACTTTAAAATTAGAAGAAAATATAAAACACATCTTCTCAATTGAAGAAATGTTGCCTGCTGTTGGGCAAGGGATTATTGCCGTTCAGTGCCGAAAGGATGACATAAATATTATTGAGTTTTTAAAAAAAATTAACAACGAAGAAACAAAACAATGTGCCATAGCTGAACGTAGTCTTTTGAAAACATTAAGTGGTGATTGTGAAACAGCTGTTGGTGGCTTAGCAACAATACAAAATAATGAATTAATTTTATCTGCCCAACTTTTTTCTGATAGTGGAGATCAGGATTTTATTTTCAAAACAAAAGGCAACAAAGAAGAAGGAATAAACATAGGAAAGATAGTAGGGAAAGCTCTTTTAAAAAAAGCAGGAAGTAGTTTTAAAAAAAAATGAACATATTAATCACAAGGCCATTAATGGACGCTGAAGATTTAATGGAGAAATTTTTTGCCTACGGTCATAAGATTATTCATTTGCCAACTTTAAAAATTTTCACAATGAAGACAGAATTAGTTAATCCAGATAATTTTGATGCTTTTATTTTTACAAGCGCAAACGCAGTCAGAAACCTTAAGCTAACCAATACAAATAAAAATTTATATTGTTTTTGCGTAGGGTCAATTACGGAAAAAATTGCGCGTCAATCAGGTTTTATGAATACTATATCTGCTGGGGGAACAGTAAATGCGTTAAAAAATTTGATAATGATTTCAGATAAAGTTAATAAAAATTCAAATCTTGCTTATTTTTGTGGTGATAATATTTCTTATGATTTAGATTTAGAATTGAGAAAAGAAGGGCTGAAAATAAAAAAAATTATAAACTATTCTTCTGAAGTTATCAGCGAGCTAAACAACGAAAACAAAAAACTAATAGAAAATTACCCACCTGATCTTATTTATATTTATTCATCTAGAAGTGCAGAAAGTTTTATTACTATTATGAAAAATTACGGGTTAAACCCATTAGTGACACAATCAACCGTTATGTGTATAAGTAAAAAAGTAGCAAATATTTTTGAGTTACATGGATGGAAAAAAATAGAAATTTTTAATTCTGGTGATGAAATATTAAAATTGAAAGATTTAAATTAATGAATGTATTAGAAAACTTTAAAGATCTATTTCTAGAAGTCTGGAAAAATGGAGTTTCAGGAATAAACATTTCTGAAATAATTATTGCTTTAGCAATCTTTCTTTTTTTTCTTTTTTTAAGAGGAATATTCGCCAAATTCGTTGTTAAAAGATTAGAGAAATACGTTTTAAAAACAACTAATAAGTTTGATAATTCTTTGGTATTTTCCATGGAAGGCCCAGCAAAGTTTTTTCCAATCGTTCTTGGATTCTTTGTTTCCACAAGTTTTTTGACGGTAGAAAGCAATGCTGTCGATATAATCAATAGATCGCTAATTACAATTTTAATCTTTTGGTCTTTTCATCAAATTATTGGACCATTCTCAGCAGTAATTAAATCTGTAGGGAGCTTATTATCTAGAGATTTAATTAATTGGATCATTAAAGCTATAAAAGTTTTAATCTTAATACTAGGAGCTGCCGCTGTGCTAGAACTTTGGGGAATAAAAATTGGACCAATTATTGCCGGCCTAGGTTTGTTTGGAGTCGCTGTTGCTTTAGGTGCACAAGATTTATTTAAGAATTTAATTTCAGGAATATTAGTATTAGTTGAGAGAAGATTTCAGGTTGGCGATTGGATATTTGTAGATGGAGTAATAGAGGGTACTGTCGAAGGCATCGGTTTTAGATCAACTGTAGTAAGAAGATTTGATAAATCTTTAGCTACGATTCCAAATTTTCAATTTGCAGAAAAAGCCGTAATTAACAATTCACAAATTACAAACAGAAGAATTAACTGGATAATTGGAGTCGAGTATCGAACGACCAGCGAACAACTAAAAAATATTAAGAATCAAATAGAAAGCTACATAAGAGATAACAAGGACTTTGCTGTAAATGATAACGCAATCTTATCAGTTAAAATTAATCAATTTGCCGCTAGTTCAATTGATATAAAATTAATATGTTTTACAAAAACAAAGCAGTATCAGGAGTGGATGAATGTTAAGGATACACTTGCTTTGGAGATAAAAAACATTGTTGAAAAAAATAAAGCTTCCTTTGCTTTCCCAAGTACTTCAATTTACGTAGAAAAAAATTAATGAATTCTATACTTATTTTATTCAACGATATCGTCAGACTTTATATTTGGGTTTTAGTAATTAATGCAGTAGCAAGCTGGTTAGTAGCTTTTAATGTTATTAATACGAGTAATCGTTTTGTTTATTCAGTTCTAGAAATCTCGCACAAACTAACAAATCCACCTCTAAAGATTATTAGAAGCTTTATGCCAAATCTAGGCACGGTAGATATTTCACCAATAGTGCTTATTTTAGCTTTAGTTTTCTTAAGAAATTTTATTAATGAAATATTTTATAAAGTTGCACTTTAAGAATGATTTTAGATGGAAAAAAAGAAGCAGCATTATTAAGAGCAGAAATCAAAAAAGAAATTTTGGAAATAAAAAAAAAAACTGATAAATTTCCAGGTCTATCCGTCATTCTAATTGGTGATTCTGCACCAAGCCAAATTTATGTAAAAAATAAAGAAAAAAATTCTCAAGAAGTTGGAATTGCTTCTGAGGTTATTAAGTATCCAAAAGAAGTTAAAGAGTCAGAAATCTTAGAAAAAATTGAAGAGCTTAACAGTAACGACAATGTTTCTGGGATTCTTGTCCAGTTACCTTTGCCAGTTCACATTAGTAAAGAAAAAATAATAAATGCAATTAAACCTTCAAAAGATGTAGATGGATTTCATCCAATTAATGTTGGAAATCTTGCTTCTGGATATAAAGCGATAGTTCCCTGTACACCGTTAGGATGTCTGTTATTAATTAAAAAAGTAGAAAAAAATTTAACAGGAAAACATGCTGTTATAATTGGAAGGTCCAATTTAAATGGTAAACCTATGGCACAGCTCCTTCTTAAAGAAGATTGCACAGTCTCAATTGTTCATTCAAAAACTAAAGATTTAAAATTAGAGTGTCAGAAAGCTGACATTTTAGTTGCAGCTGTTGGTGTTGCAAATCTAGTTAAAGAAGATTGGGTAAAGAAAAATTCTATCATTATTGATGTTGGCATAAATAAAGTTGCAGATAAAATAGTAGGGGATGTTGATTTCGAAAAAGTTAAAGAAAAAGTAAAAGCTATAACTCCGGTGCCTGGAGGCGTGGGCCCAATGACGATTGCCTGTCTTTTAAAAAATACTTTGGAGTGCTTTAAAGCTCGTTAGTTTTCTTACTGTCTATTTTAAGATACTTACTGTTTCTAAATCTTACAACAACTGTTGCTATAGACACAATTAATATTGCAAGAGCTATATAAATTAAGTTTGCGGGATCACTATCTTTGTCTTGAAGAATTATATACCTAGCAAGAGCAGTAATTGCGATTACGAGAGGATAAGTAATTCTTACAGCTCTAGTCTCCCAGTATGATCTAACTAATCCAAGAACTTCTATGTAAATAAACATTAATAACAAATCTGCTAGCCCAACAGTTTTTGTCTCATACATAACTGATAGTTCCACAAAGAATGCAATTATAGTTGCAATTAAAACAGCAAGTACTGCTACTAATTGAATATTGCGAATCGCTGAATTCATAAAAAGATTCGTATCAGACTTTTAAGATTTATTTAACTGTTTTGAATGAAATTTGATAAAATTTTCTATCTTGGTTTTGTTAAATGTCTTATTCTCCTCAAATGACACTTGTTTCATTGAATAAGCATTACTCGATGTACGTCTAGACATGATCGTTATATTGCCTTTATAAACCTTAAGAAGAACAACACCATTAACTTTACTTTTGTTTTTATCTACAATTTTTTGTAAATTAATTCTTTTTTTTGAAAACCAGTAGCCATTATAAACAAGTTCGGCGTACGCTGGCATAATTCTCTCTTTTTTGTGCATTGTTTTTTTGTCCAGAGTTACTGATTCTATAGCTCTATGAGCCTCGTATAATATAGTTCCACCTGGAGTTTCGTAAACACCTCTTGATTTAATTCCTATAAATCTATTTTCAACCAGGTCAACTCTACCCACCCCATTTTTACCCGCTATTTGATTTAATTTTTCTAATAAGTTGGCAGGGCCAAGGTTTTTTCCGTTCACTGAAATAGGTTCACTTTTTTTGAAACCAATTTTAACAATTGTTTTTTTATTTGGAGCTTTTTCGGGAGAAACTGTTCTTTGAAAAATAAACTCTGGTGCTGAATTTTTAGGATTTTCCAAAGCCTTACCTTCAGTTGAAGTATGAAAAATATTATCATCTACAGAAAAAGGAGGCGCTCCTTTTTTATCTTTAGGTATTGGAATATTATTTTTCTTTGCGTATTTAATCAAATCTGTTCTAGAAGCTAAATTCCACTCCCTCCAAGGCGCAATAACTTTTATTTTTTTTCCAAAAAAGGCGTAACCTAGTTCAAATCTAATTTGATCATTTCCTTTACCGGTAGAACCATGGGACACAGCATATGCTCCATATTTTTTTGCTATTTCTATTTGTCTCTTGGCTATTAAGGGTCTTGCAATAGAGGTACCCAGTAAGTAAGTACCCTCGTATAAAGCGTGTGCTCTTAACATTGGAAAGACATAGTCTTTAACAAAAATATTTTTAAGATCTTCAATAATTATTGTCTTAACACCAAGTCTTTTTGCATTTTTAATAATTTTTTTTTTATCAATGACCTGACCAATGTCTGAAGTATAGGCAATAATTTCAGCTTTATAGTTTTCTTGTAACCATTTTAGAATTATCGAAGTATCGAGGCCTCCAGAATAGGCTAGAACTATTTTTTTCATCAATTAATTAACTGCAATTTTTTTTTGCTGTTTCATATGCTTTAGAAAAACCTATCATCGAATAGTGATCCACAGTTTGTGAGCCTTTTGGTTCATTAGCTATAAGCATTATATTAGATGCTTTTTTCATAAGCTTTATAAATTTTTTCTCTCTATTTTCCTCAGCTATCCAAGCGAAATTTTTTTTAGAAAAAAAAGTGTAATTATTTCTACCTGATTTTGCATTTACCGTCGACGTTTTATAAATGTGCCCACTAGTAACGCTAACTTCATCTTTTATATTTTCCTGAGGTCTAAAAGTTACAAATAGTTTTGATGGTTCTCTTTTAAAATTTTTTGGTGATCTTGTTTTAGGTTTTGATTGCGCAAAACAAATTTTACCTTGTTCTGTGGTTGCTGTGAAAACTTGCCAGTCTTTGAATGTTCCACTAGAGACAGGATTAGACGCAAAGGTTTTTGATGCAATTAAAACAATAATTGATGTCAAAAATATTTTTTTTAAGCACATAGTAAAATTTTTATACTAAATTAAATTAATTTCAATGTTTTGAGGACTAAGGCGTAGGATTAGGATTATTTGCGTGGATTAAATTTATTTTTTCAATGATTTCATTACTAAGATCAATATCTACACTTCCAATATTTTCTTTGAGTTGCTCCATAGTCGTTGCACCAACAATATTACTTGTCATAAAAGGTCTAGAGTTTACAAAAGCTAGTGCCATTTGTGTCAGTGATATACCGCTATCTTTTGCCAATTTAAAGTACTCATCTGTAGCCCTTATTGCAGCCGGCTCTTTATATCTTGTCCAGAATTGCCCAAATAACCCAATCCTAGATTTTTCAGGAATCTTATTTTCTCTATATTTACCAGAAAGGTAGCCTATTGCCAAAGGAGAGTATGCAAGTAAGCCGACATTTTCTCTACATGAAATTTCAGACATTCCAATGTCATATGCACGGTTTAATAAATTATAAGGATTTTGAACCGATACTATTTTTGGTAAATTTAGTTTTCCTGATATTTCTAAATATTTAGCAAATCCCCAGGGCGTTTCATTTGAAATTCCGATGTGTCTAATTTTACCTTGAGTAATAAATTTTTTTAAAACTTTTAAAACTGATTCAAAATTATTCCACCCACCGTGTTCAGCTGTTTTGTGTTCATAATCTCTTATACCGAAAAAATTAGTATTTCTTTCTGGCCAATGTAATTGATACAGATCAATATAATCAGTTTTTAATCTTTTAAGACTTCCTTCAATCGCTTGTGTAAAATTTTTTTCTGAATATTGATTACCACCCCCCCTAATCCAATCAACACCTGCCCCGACACACTTTGTAGCTAGAATAACTTTGTCTCTTTTCTTTTTTTCTGTAAACCAGTTGCCTATAATTTCTTCAGATTTCCCCTGCGTTTCTTCTCTTGGTGGAACAGCATAGACTTCTGCTGTGTCGAAAAAATTCACTCCTTTTTCTAAAGAGTAATCCATTTGTTCAAAACTTTCTTCCTGAGTATTTTGTTCACCCATATTCATGGTACCTAGGCAAATTAAACTAACATTTATATCTGTGTTACCTAATCTTTTGAATTTCATAAAATTATAAATACTTGATTTATTTTTAGTATCAAGAAGATTTTTTAAGGGGCAGGGTTTGGATTATTTTGATGTATTAGATTTATTTCATCAATAGTTTCTTTATCAAGATTAACATTTATACTTTTAATATTTTCTTTGAGTTGTTCCATAGTCGTTGCACCAATAATATTACTAGTCACAAAAGGTCTGGAGTTAACATAGGCAAGGGCCATATGTGTCAATGACATTTTTTTTCTCTTAGAAAGTTTGTAATACTCGTCAACTGCCTCGTAAGCTTTTTCTTTTCTATATCTTCCCCAAATATCTGCATATAAATCCATTCTTGAATTTTTAGGCATTCGATCATTAATATATTTACCTGACAAATAACCAAATGCTAAAGGTGAGTAAGCAAGTAACCCAACACTTTCCCGCATAGAAATTTCTGACATACCAACATCATAAGTTCTGTTTAAAAAATTATAGGGATTTTGAACAGAAACTATTCTTGGTAAATTATGAATTTTAGCTAACTCTAAATATTTTGAGAATCCATAGGGAGTTTCATTTGATATACCGATATGACGAATTTTTCCCTGTTTAATAAATTTTT
>Ga0209711_10003080_pt1 | contig 14290 bp, 10 predicted proteins | sample ArcticOcean_MG_C_7_FD_187441 | JGI IMG/M metagenome (GOLD analysis project Ga0209711, IMG submission 187441) | Marine microbial communities from western Arctic Ocean - ArcticOcean_MG_CB11_88 (SPAdes) (version 2) | ecosystem: Environmental > Aquatic > Marine > Oceanic | place: Arctic Ocean... | reverse complement strand
CTCCGGAGCGGTCTGCGGGCTCCTCGGATTTCTCCTCGTTTTCGAAACCCTTCATCGCCCGCTCGTCCCCTCTCCCGCGCGCCGCCGCATGTTCGGAATCCTCGTTTCCCTCATCGTCCTCGGATTCGTGGGCTTCCGCTTCATCGATAACGCTGCCCACTGCGGAGGCCTCCTCACTGGCGCCGCCTATGCCGCCATCGTGTTTCCAAAGTCGGCCGCCCTCTCCCGCCCGCACATCCTCAAGCAGGACCGCCTCATGGGAGGAGCTTCTGTCGCCTTAGCGGTCTTCTGCGGGCTTGCCGCAATGGTGATCATGCTGACACACTAACCTCTCGTCGCGATGCTCCCTGACCTCAATACCGCCATTCCCGGACCCGAGTCTCTCCGACTCGCCGACGACCTGCGCGCGTATGAGAGCAGAAATGTCACCTACCTCGACGACTCATGGCCCGTCTTCTGGGAACGCGCCGAGGGCACCAATGTCTGGGACGCAGATGGCAATCGCTTCCTCGATCTCACCTCCGCCTTCGGAGTCGCGGGCCTCGGGCATCGCCATCCCGAAATTGTCGCAGCCCTTCACACGCAAGCCGACACCCTTCTCCACGGAATGGGCGACGTCCACCCCACCGCCCTCAAGGGCCAACTCTGCCAGGCCCTTTCCGACCTCACCTATGGCCGATGGAACGGCACCACAGGGAAAGTCGTCCTGTCAAATTCCGGCTTCGAAGCCATCGAAACCGCCCTCAAAACTGCCCGCCTCGCCACGGGTAAGAAAGGCCTCGTCGCTTTCCAAAACGGCTACCACGGCCTCGGCTACGGCAGCCTCCTTGGCACCGACCTCCCCAAATTCCACGGTCCCTTCGACGACCAACTCGCCCCCATTACCACCCGCCTCCCCTTCGGCGGAAATGAGATCGACTCCCTCGATGGCTCGGACATCGGCGCGGTCCTCGTGGAACCCATCCAAGGACGCGGCGGAAAAATCATCCCCCCACCCGATTTTCTTCCCCGCCTCCGCGATTGGTGCGATCAAAATGACGCCCTCCTCATCTTCGATGAAATCTACACTGGCTTCCATCGTAGCGGAAAAACCTTCGCTTGCGAATGGGACGGCGTCATCCCCGACCTCATCTGCCTCGGTAAAGCCCTCAGCGGCGGCTTCCCCATCTCCGCCTGCGTCGGCAAGGCCGAAGTCATGGACGCCTGGCCCGAGTCCACCGGCGAAGCGCTCCACACCAGCACCTTCCTCGGCCACCCGGTCGGCTGCGCAATGGCCCTCAAATCGCTCGAGATCCTCGAGCGCCCCGGGACCGCCGAAATGGTGACCCTAAAAGGAACCTACCTCGCCGAAAAACTCCGCGCCCTTTCGAGCCCAAACATCATCGAAGCCCGCGGCCGCGGCCTCATGTGGGGCCTCGAACTCAAGCAAAACGCCGGCTCCCTCCTCGGCTCCCTTTTACAAAAAGGCCTCCTCATCCTCGCCGACGGCCCCGAAGGAAAGGTCCTCTCCTTCACCCCTCCCTTCACCATCAGTGAAGAGGAAATCGACTTCGCGATTCAAGAGGTTGAGCAGCTGATTTAGGGAAAGTGGCTTACTGCTTGGCGCTCCTCTGTCAAAGCAGCCGATTGGAAAAGCATCCAAGATTTACGCAAATCCTACCCCTCAGATGCCCTTTGCCGGAAATTTCTTCCCCGCCCCATTCACGATAAAATCGGCTACCAAAACACCACTGAGGTAGCGGACACCTTTGCCGGATTAGAAGAGCAAATGACTCCTGATCAAAACGACTACTTCGATCTTCTTTGCGACCTCATTGAAAAATACGATCGAGAATCACTTCCTCCTCTCAAGGTCTCCGCTGTGCCACTCCTCCGACACTTCGCACTTCGAGCCGACGCGTTCATTTCCTGAAAAGGAAATCTTAAAATGCCCCCGTCCGCAGCAGGACCAACGTGCACGCTTCTTCGCATTCGATCCCCGCTTTTTCAAAAGCTGCCATCGGGTCGGCGGATTCCGTCCCCGGATTGAAAATCACCCTCCTCGGCTTCGCTAAAATAATCTCCTCAACCAGCGGCCCAAGACGATCCGGCCCGAGATAAAGCGTCAATGTCTCAATTTCCTCCGTGATCTCGCTCACCGACGAGTAACCCGCGACTCCCAGAATCTCTGCACCCGTCGGGCTCACCGGAAAGACCTCATGCTCGTGCTCCATCAAGAGGGCTTGAGCGATATGCGCATAGCGCTCCGGTTTCGCACTGGCTCCTAAGATGGCGACGTTCATGGACCTAGCTATAGCGAAACTCTCCGTTTTCAACGACTCCATTTCCCGGAGGAATCTCGACAAATCCCTGAGCCGATAGCGGCGTCACGAAGTCACCCGAGTTCTGTGGACGGAGCACGCGCAGCTTTCCCTCTTCATTGAGCAGGGCGGGCAAATAAAGCGTCAGTCGCTCATGCTGTTTCATCAGCGATTCGAGCGGCAGCAAAATCGGCTGCTCCTGCGGCAAGCCCACCAGCGCACGCAGCGCGGGGACCAAGTAGCGGTGAAACGTCGTGAGCGTAGAATTAGGATTCCCCGGGAGCGCCGCGACACCGTAGCAGAGGCTCTTAGCCTCTGATTCCGAATCCCCACCCCAAAAGGCCAGGGGCTTCCCTGGCTTCTGCGCCACTCCGTGGAAAAGGGGCGGACCAATGAGCGCTTCGAGAGCGGGCCGGACGTAGTCCTTTTTCCCCTTCGAAATCCCACCCGAAAGAATCACCAAATCACTCGACTCCATCGCCTCTTTGATACCCGACTTCGTCGCCTCCAAATCATCCGCCAAATGCCCCAAGGTCACTTCCGCCGCCCCCCAGTCCTCCACCGCCGCCTTCAAGGTGAGGCCATTCGACTGCCGCAGCTGGTGAGATGCCGGCTCCTCCTCCGGCGACACCAACTCATCCCCCGTCCCCAGCACCGTGATCCGCGGAAGCCGTGTCACCTCTAGTTGAGTCGCGCCCACCGAAGCCGCCAAACCAATCTGCCCCGGCCCGATCCGCGTTCCCACGGGCACGAGAAGATCGCCCGTCGAAGCATCCGATCCCAACCGATGAATGAACTGCCCCGCCACTCCTTCTCCCGTGACATGCGCATGAATCTCATCAATCTCCACCTCCTCATAAGGCACCACGGTATCGCAGTCAGGCGGTAGCGAAGCCCCCGTCATGATTTGCCAACACGCCCCGGGCGGGAGAATATCGGGCGTCGGATCTCCCGCTGCGTGAAGCCCGTGAAGCTTCAACGAGCCATGGGTCAGTTCATCTTTTCGAAAAGCAATCCCATCCATCGTGACCCGATCAAAAGGAGGGAACGCCCGATCCGCCACGATCGGCTCCCGCAGCACTCTTCCCAGCGCCCGATAAAGACTCATGATCTCCGGAGGCAGCGGGGTCAGCGTGGGCAGGATGAAAGCCTCGGCCTCAGCAGGTGAAATGAGCGACATGCCCTCAAGATGCACATTTTTTATTTTTTACCGAAGGATTTTGTATTCTTCGGCGGGTTTCCCTTCGATGAAAGCAACATTCCTAAGCCTCTTACTCCTCAACCTTCTTGGCCCAAGGGTCACCAAGATGCACTGGCATTTCAAAATTGAGAAGCTAGCTTGGCGAGAGTGAAAAGCTTGTTGACCGCGCTCCTCCTCATATCGCCACTCCTCGCGGGAACTCAAATCCGCGTTGCCACTTACAACACATCGCTAGCGCTAAACACAAAGGGCCAGCTCTCCGCTTCCCTGCGGACCGGGACCTTCAGTCAGGCTAAAAGAGTCGCCGAACTCATCCAACTCATCGAACCCGACATTCTCCTCTTGAATGAATTCGACTACGACGCCGGCTCCTCAGCCCTCACCCGCTTCCACGACAAGTTCCTCAATGTCAGTCAAAACGGCCGGCCCGCGCAAAACTTCCCTTATCGCTACACTGCTCCGTCAAACACCGGAACCCCCTCGGGCTTCGATCTCGATAACAATGGCACCATCGACACCAGCCCGGGTGATCAGACCTACGGAAATGATTCCTTCGGCTTCGGCGAGTTCGAAGGAAAATACGGCATGGCGGTCCTCTCAAAGTATCCCATCAACACCGACGCCATCCGCACTTTCCAGCTCCTCAAGTGGACCGAGATGCCCGGCAACGTCATCCCTTCCGGCTACTACGCAGCCGATGAATTGGCCGCCCTCCGCCTTTCCTCGAAGAGCCACTGGGACATCCCCATTCAAATCGGCGGACAACGACTCCACTTCCTCGTCAGTCATCCCACCCCTCCCGTCTTCGATGGACCCGAAGATAAAAATGGCCGCCGGAATCACGATGAAATCCGCCTCTGGGCCGACTACCTTTCTCAGGAATCGCACAACTACCTGAGCGATGACTTGGGCACTGCGGGCGGCTTGAGTAGTGAGCGTTTCGTCATCGCAGGCGATCAAAATGCCGATCCCAACGCGGGCGATAGTTTTAACAACGCCATCAACCAACTTCTCCTCCACCCCAAAGTCGACTCCTCGATCACCCCGGAGAGAACCGGCAGCTCCACGACCTCCAATCGTTTCCACACCGCTACCTTTAGTCTCCGCGCCGACTACGTTCTCCCCTCGAAGGCGGGATTCAACAACCTCGGCGGAGCCGTTTTCTGGCCCACCGGAGGATCACCAGGAGCCAATCGCCTCAGCGCCTCAGACCATCGTCCGGTTTACATGGATCTCGAGCTTACCCCTCTCCCCGAAGAAGCCATTCAAGATCTAAATCTCTCTCTCGAGGACGACATCGTCACCCTCACTTGGGCCGGTGTGGAAGGTGCCAACTATCAAATCGAAGACAGCACAGACCTCCTCACTTGGGATTCTCTCGTTGTGACCAATTCGTTTGAGAACGGCCAATGGTCATCCTCGTTTCCTTCTTTACAAACACAGCGCTTCCTCAGAATCACTCTTCCTTAAGCCTCCCACTCCCTCCCAGGATAACGATCACAAAAGTCACCACGATCCTCAAAAACCACCGCAGTAACATCTTCTTCACCAACGCTGCAAAACGAACCCGCCATAAAAAAACCTAACCAGTAGAAGCCCCCTACTTTTGCCGCACGAAGCGCTCCTTCAGTAAAAGAGTGATCTTCTGCAGCTTCGAAAGACGGTATCGTTTCTCAAAGACCCTGAAGCCATCGTCCCGCATCCGATGAAGGAGCGTATAGTAGATCTGGTGCATCACCCGCGGCGCGAGGAGGGATTTAAAATCCTCTTTCGGGAGAAGCTCCGCCGCCTCTGCATAGAGACCCTCCACCCGTTCCTCCTGAAATGCCATGAACTTCAAGAAGCGTTCATCACGGGTCTTATCGATAAGATCCTTCTCGCTGAGGCCGAAGTCTGAAAGCTCCTCCATCGGAAGATAGATCCGGTTCCCGTTCTCAAGGTCCTCGTCGATATCGCGCAAAATATTGGTGAGCTGCAGCGCATATCCTAGCGCGACCGCGTAGTCCTTCGCGCGCTCGCCATCGGCACCAAACAGCGGAAGACAAACGAGGCCTACCGAGGAGGCGACCCGGTAGCAATATCCCTGCAGCTCCTCCCAAGTCTGAAAGCGCTGGGGATGTAAATCCATCTCACAGCCCTCGATAACATTGACGAAATACTCACTCGGAATGGCATAACGATCACGCACTGCCAGGATTTCCTCCTGTAAGCCCACGAGCCCCAGCGAAGGATCTACCTCGCTCGACTCAAAGATCTTTTTCCACCCTGTCAGCCCCGCCGTTTTTTCTTTTAATGGCAAGTCGAGGTCGTCGGCTAAATCATCAATGACCCGGCAGTAGGCATAAAAGGAAACCAAATGCTCACGCCGCTCCTTGGGAACACACTGGAGTGCGAAAGCAAGATTCGACTTCGCTTTTCGGGTGATTTCAGCAGAGGTCGGATCGGCTGACATTTACTCGATGATCCCCCAGTGACCGCTCGTGAAGGGCCAGAGAGCAAAGAGGGCCGGGCCAACAAGATTGTATTGTTTGACCGTTCCCCAATAGCGGGAATCGAGGCTCTCATCCGAATTATCTCCCATCGCAAAGAACTCACGGTAGTTACGATTCTCCACTTCCTCGTCTTTCAAAGTCTGACTATACTTCGCGTCCATAAAGCGAGCGCCATAACGACTCTGGCTCCCTGCACTTAAGAAAGTATATCCGCCATAGCCATTCTCCCGATCAGTTCCGTTGGCTACCCGTTGTATAGTCTCTTCCCTGGCAATGCTTCCATTCACCCAGAGTTGAGGCTCATCAACCTGAAGAGTATCGCCCGGCACTCCCACCAAGCGTTTGATGTAGTGAGTCCCGCCCTGCTGGCTCGACATCAGTGCCCCTTTAGCATCGGTATCGATGCCCCGAGTATTGAAGACAAACGACTCTCCTCGCTTGGGCTGTCGGAAATGGTACGACACCTTGTCCACTAAGACGAGATCACCCGAGGTGAGGCTTCCTTTAAAAATGGTCTCTCCTTTTCGAAAATGAGGCCCCGGCCTAAGCCGCCTAGTGCGATCAAAGTGCCTCCCAATGGTAGGAATTTGCATCGCCTCGTTTTCAGGCGATCCAATCGTGACGTAGCTTCCGTCGGTGAAGGTAACCCGGGTGCGGGAGAATAGGAAGAAGCTCTTATCCTCGATGGACCTGATCGTGAGATCTTTCTCCGCGACCTCGTCCGTATAGGTTTTTCCTTTCAGCACAAAATCAAAGGCCCTAGCTCCAAACCATGGCTTTTCCCAGCCTTCCTCATTGGCCTTGGATTCTGCGATGATGCCATTGAGAGACGGTTGCATCGATCCCGTAGGAATACGGAAGGGTTGAATAAAATAAGCGCGCACTCCCAGGGCGACCACAATCGCGACCCAGAAGACTTCGATGTTCTCCTCAATCCAGCTCGGCGGACGATAGTGAGCGAGCGATTTCTCGCAGACCTTGCGGACCTGCTTCGAGCTCTCCTTTACAGCCTCAAGATCCTTGTTCTTGATCGCAGCCTTCAGATCCGCCCGACGCGATTCGATCTCATCGATTTTCGAGGGCTCAAGTAGATCGCGCTTATAGTGGACAAACTTATTGGCCCCTTTGTAGAGCAAGAGAGCTTCCTTTTTCCAGCGGGGAGTAAACACGTCGGAAGAATGCGAGTCTTCGCTCCATCTTTCAAGGGCGAAGTGGGGCCCTACGGGCCAGTTCTCAGTTCTCGGTTTTAGCTCTTAGCGGGAGGAGGAAAATCCTGTGTTCCGGTTCTTGCTGAAAACTGAAAGCCCAGAACTGAAAACTTCAGCGAAGCTGCCTGACTTCCAACTTCCGGTAGGAAACTGGATCGCTGTGATCCTGGAGCATGATCCGACCTTTAGGATTCTTCGCGAAGTCCGGCTTCCCCTTGAACTTAGACTTGGCATGCAATTCCCTCCATTGATCCGATCCCACCGTGATCTCGATCACTTTTTCCCCGTTGAGGAAATGTTGCAGGTGGAGACCTTTGACAACGATGCGAGAGGAATTCCACTTTCCAACCGGCTTAAGCTTCTTCTTATCAGGATCCGCTTCCAGAAAATCGTAAAGCGAGGCAGACTGGCGAATCCCGCCATTCTTCCCATCGGGATGGTTCGCATCATCAAGGACCTGATATTCTGGTCCCAGGAGCTGATTTCCATACTTCGTGACACGGTATTTCACGCCGCTGTTTCCTGCTTTAGAGATCTTCCACTCGAAGCGGAACTCGAAGTCGCCATACTCCTTTTCAGTGTATATGCTTCCGCCCTTTCCTGCGAGAGCCAAGACCCCCTTCTCGGCAGTCCATCCGCCTTCCTCCAAAGCCTTCCCGGCGCCGTTGGTCCAACCCTTGAGGGTCTCCCCATCAAAGATGGGAACCCATTCGTCAGCGATGGAGGGAATGATGAGACAGAGAGAAAAAAGAAGCGACTTCATGAATGTAAATACGAAGTCCATCGCTCCATGTATCAGTTGTTTTCGAGAACCCGCGCATCGAAGAAATTCTTAGGAACAAGATTCCTCTCCATCTGATGAATCACCTCATACCACTCCGCATCTCAAAAGAGAGGAAAGAGCGCTGTGCCTTGGAGTCAAGAGCCGGGCGCTTTCTCGAAATGGCAGCGTTGATCCTCCGTGGTGGTGCACCCAAGGATATTTCACCCGAACCACGCCTTCGTCCCGCCTTGCCCTTTCAAGAAGTCACTCCGGCATTCGTCTCTTTTGAAACACTCCTTGGTATTATAACCCCAAATGCCTCCCAATATCAGAGGGAGTCAGGGAAAGTTCACTACGCCCGGCCAGCAAAGCCACTTCGGCAGCTCGTCCGGTCAACCAAGCTCCTGCCCGCGCAGCATCGATCAAAGTCAATCCACCCGCCACCAAAGATCCAAGAACGCCGGACAAGGTATCTCCCTGCCCACCCGTCGCCATTCCGGGGTTTCCTGTCGTGTTATAGAAAAGGGGCTCATCCGCTTGCGTCACAATCGTCCGTGCTCCCTTAAAAAGCAGCGTGGCCGGACAACGATCTGTGAATTGAAGCGCCCGCTCGGCGCGAGTTCCCTCGGCCGGGACCAACCGTTGGAGCTCTCCAGGATGAGGGGTGACGAGAACGTCTTCTTTTAAAAGATCCAGTCGCCGGGCATCGGCAATCATGTTGAGCCCATCGGCATCGAGAATCGTGGGCAGCGCTACCGCCTCCAGATACTCAATCAAACGAAAGGCAATCTGGGAATCTCTTCCAAGACCTGGACCGATCACGATCGCGTCCGCCTTGATTTCACGCCAATCATCGGGACGCGCTTTCACCATGATTTCCGGCGGCACAAGCCGAAGCATCTTTTCGATGTCGCATTCTTCCACCAGCAAAGTGATTAATCCGCCACCCGCCCGAAGCGCCCCTTGCGCACAAAGGACCGCCGCTCCCACGAGTCCCGGAGATCCCGCAATGATCGTGACACGCCCCGCCTGCCCCTTGTGAAAGGAAAATGGACGGGGCGGTAACAGCGAACGAACCGTCGAGGCAGTCGTAAGGGCATCACCCGTTTCTGAAACAGGGAGTTCTTCGACTTCGATGAGTTCCAGCCGACCCACAAAATTGGTGGCAGAATCCGCCACCAGTCCCTTTTTGGGGATCCCCACCGTGAACGTCCAATCCGCCACCACGACGCCCGCCTCACCCGTGTCGGCATCGAGCCCCGATGGAAGATCCATCGCGATCGTGCGTGCTCCCGCAGTTCTCCGGAGCGCATTCATTTCCTGCGCCAGACCCGCGAGAGGTTCGCGAAGAACCCCGGAAGCCCCAATGCCCAAAAGTCCATCGAGCAACAAAAACGCACCCCGACGAAAGCCCGAAACCTCCTCTCCCAACTCCTCCCATTTTTTCCGAGTCAATGGCGCCATTTCCTCAGGAGAAAGACGCGTCCGCACCTCGACCGCCCACCCTGCATCCTTGAGATGACGTGCCACCACGAGCGCGTCACCGGCATTATGCCCTTTTCCTAAAAAGGCGATGACCCTCCCGGGCTCGACGTGGTCCCGCAAGATTACCGAAGCCATACGCCACCCCACTTTTTCCATGAGCGCCTCCGCCGAAGCTCCCCGCGCGAAGGCGGCCGCTTCCACCTCCTGCATTTCCACACACGTAATCATCACTCTATTGTTTCACGATGGAATAAAAGGCCTCGCAGTGAGGATAAGAAAATGATGCCCCAAGAACGCATGGGCTAGGATAGACAGCTCTCACTAGGGATGAAGAGCCGAATTTTCAGCGACTATCTCCCTGAAGCGACAATAAGATCACGCAACTCGGCCGCGGGACCGATCAGATCCTCCCGTTTTGACATTTCCTCAACCGTGAACGGCATGCGAATCCGCCAATTCTTGCCGCCCAGAGTGCCCGGGATATTGAACCTCTCACTCATCCCGTAAATATCGGTGATCATGAGGGCCGCATAGCGCGAGTTGGTTTCAACAAGCGCCTTGAGAAGCGCCGTCTTCACCTCGTCATGGTAGGCCCGATAGCTCACGTGATCGTCCGGAAGGTCCAGCCCCGAAAACTCACTCAAGATTCTCAAATTCCACAGGGCGCCGACTCGTTCGCCTTCATCGTTGCTTGAGATATTTGCCCGAAACTCTTCCCACATCGCCGCGATTGGCGGGTGGTCATGCGTGGCATAAGTCGCGAAGGAACAACGGAGATAATCCCTCCCGGGGATCGGATGCTCGAGACCATCTTCTCCGTGGAATGCTTCCCAGTGACAAACCTTGAAGCCGGCAATCCCCACTTTTTCCAAATGCGGCCTCACATAATGAGGCACCGCACCAAGATCTTCGCCCACCACTTCGCCATCGCCCGCTGCTTCCTGCACCGCCTTCAAATACTTGTCTCCACACGCCAAGTTGAACGCGCAATGCTCCTCGCTGTCATCGGGGTATGGCTTGAAGCCCGGAAGTAAGCCGCCCGTCCGCGCCGCCGCTTCTTCATGCGTCAGAGGAAGAAACTCCCCATTCCGCTGCGGTCGCCAAGGGAAGGAGTAAATACGATAGAACCCGAGAATGTGATCGATGCGGAAGATGTGAAAAACATCAGTGAGCTTATCGACGCGCCTGCGCCACCAAGCAAAGTTATCCTGCTCCATCAGGTCCCAGCGATAGGCCGGAATCCCCCAGTTCTGACCCCACTTCTGGGTGAAGGCGTCATCCTTGAAAACAGTCTCCGGTGGGGCGCCTCCACACCAACTCAGATCAAATCCTTCACGCTCAAAAAAAACGTCCGCGCTGTAGTAAGAAATTCCAATCGGAATATCCCCCATCAACTTCACCCCGCAAGCTCCCGATTCCTCACGAAGAGTTCGCCACTGCGTGAAGGCAACCCACTGCACCCAAGCATAGTAGCGCAGACGTTCCTTCGACCCTTTTCTCTTCGCAATGAAATCATGGGCTAATTCAGGATCACGATAGTTGATGCTCCAGAGATCCCAGGTCTCGCGCCCCCCCTCCTGGTCCATCAAAAAACGGAATTTGGTGTAATTCTCCAACCATTCTTTTTCCGTTTCGCAAAAGGCCTCGAATTTCTCGCTTCCTTCGAATTGCGCAAAACCTTCTTCAAGCAAATCCCGCTTCAGACGTTTCGCCTCCTCGTAGTGAACCAGATCGCCTTCAAGAAATTCCTCGCTCAGGCCCGCCCTCACTTCATTGACGCGGGCCTCTCCAATCTCCGGAACCGACGACAAATCAATCAAGCTGGGCTCAAGCGCCACCGAACTGATGGCATTGTAAGGTGAATCATCCGCACCGGTTTCATTGATCGGAAGAAGTTGGAGAAACTTCACCTCATGATCGACCGCCCAACCCACCAGCTTGCGCAAGCCTCCGACATCACCAATGCCGAGGTCGCCTTTATGTCGTAGACTGGTCACCGGCGCGAGAACGCCCGCTACTTGATCGCTCGAATCGCTCATGTTCAACTTGGTAAGGCAGGCAAACTGCATCCGGTTTTCAAAGGCTTACAAGCCGTCGCTCCATACTTAAATCAGCCCATGGTGCTCCTGCAGCGAGGTCACCGTGAACTCCTTCTCCTGAAGGGAGCGGATCGCTTTCACGCTCGCTTCTGCGGCCGAAAGATTCGTGCAGTGGCTGACCTTGTGCTGGACGGCGCCGGAGCGAATCTTGACTTCATCAGCTCTCGCTTCGTGACCGGAGGGAGTGTTGATGATAAGATTAAGATCGCCGTTCTTCATCATGTCGATGACGGTCGGGCGCTTGCCTTCGCTGAGTTTATAGAGGCGGCTGACTTCGATCCCCTCGTCCTTAAGGCGCTTGTAGGTGCCTCCGGTTGAGAAAATCTTGAAGCCTAGATTGGCGAGATCGCGCGCGATGGGCATCGCGCGGTCCTTGTCCCGATCACTGACGGAGAAGAAGACGTTGCCTTCCTTGGGAAGTGGGTTGAAGGCGCTGATCTGCGCTTTGGCATAGGCCATGCCGAGGTCGATATCGGCTCCCATGACTTCTCCGGTAGATTTCATTTCCGGTCCGAGGACAATGTCGATGCCCGGGAAACGGCTCCAAGGGAAGACGGCTTCCTTCACGCAGAAACAAGGAGGCATCACTTCTTCGGTGAAGCCGAGATCAACGAGTTTCTTACCAACCATGACCTTAGCAGCGAGCTTCGCGAGAGGGATTCCGATCGACTTGGAAACGAAGGGCACGGTGCGGGAGGCACGCGGGTTGACCTCGATGACGTAAAGCTCGTCGTCCTTCACTGCGAACTGAATGTTCATCAGCCCGATGACTTCAAGTTCCTTGGCGAGGGACTTTGCCCCGATCATGATTTCCTCTTTGATCTTATCGCTGAGGGAGAAAGAAGGTAAGACACAGGCGGAGTCACCGGAGTGAATACCAGCCTGCTCGATGTGCTCCATGATGGCACCGACGACGCTGGTCTCACCATCGGAGATGCAATCGACATCAATCTCAGTCGCGTTCTCAAGGAAGCGGTCAACAAGGATGGGGCGATCGGGAGCTATATCGGTGGCGTTATTGATGTAAGTTCTCAGCTCATCGTCATCATAGACGATCATCATGCCACGTCCGCCGAGGACGAAGCTCGGACGGACAAGAACCGGAAAGCCAATGCGGGCGGCGATCGCGACAGCTTCATCTTCCGAAACGGCGGTGCCCGCTTCGGCTTGCTTGAGGCCGATCTTATCAAGGAGGGCCGAGAAAAATTTACGGTCCTCGGCAAGCTCGATGGACTTGGGAGAGGTTCCGATGATGGGAACGCCATGACGCTCGAGATCGGCCGCTAGGTTAAGCGGAGTCTGGCCGCCGAACTGCACGATGACGCCATCGGGCTTCTCTTGATCGCAGATATTAAGAACATCCTCAAGAGTGAGGGGCTCGAAATAAAGTTTGTCCGAAGTGTCGTAGTCGGTGGAGACGGTCTCGGGGTTGGAGTTCACCATCACTGACTCATAACCAAGCTCGCGAAGAGCGAAGCTGGCGTGAACGCAGCAGTAGTCGAACTCGATTCCCTGGCCGATTCGGTTCGGGCCGCCACCGAGGATAACGATCTTCTTTTTGTCCGTCTCGCGGGCTTCGTTTTCGTCGCCGTAAGTCGAATAATAATAAGGAGTGGCCGCTTCAAATTCCGCCGCGCAGGTATCGACAAGGCGATAAGTCGGGATGATGCCCTTTTCTTTCCGCTCAGCGCGGACCTCGTCCTGCGTGATGCCGCGAGAATGGGCAATCTGGATATCGGAGAAGCCGAGCTTCTTGGCGCGACGGAGGTCGAGGTTCGCGAGATCTTTCCCCTCTTCGACGATCACGCGCATGTTCTCAAGAAACCATGGATCGATCTGAGTGGTGTCGAAAATCTCCTCGATGGTCCAGCCTTGTTGAAGGGCGACACTGAGCCAGAAAATACGCTCGGCATTGGGAACCTGAAGCTTCCGCTCGATCTGCTCGCGAGTGGACTCCGGGTCTTTACCATCGAAGCCAAAACCGAAGCGGCCGGTCTCAAGTGAACGGAGGGCTTTTTGAAGGGACTCTTTAAAGGTGCGTCCGATGGCCATCACCTCGCCCACCGCCTTCATCGAAGTGGTGAGAACGGGATCGGCAGTCGGAAATTTCTCGAAAGTGAAGCGAGGAATCTTAGTGACCACGTAGTCGATGGTCGGCTCGAAGCTCGCAGGAGTTTCCTTGGTGATATCGTTCGGCAGTTCGTCGAGGGTGTAACCGACGGCGAGCTTTGCCGCGATCTTGGCAATCGGGTAGCCGGTCGCCTTGGAAGCTAGGGCGGATGAGCGGCTCACCCGCGGGTTCATCTCAATGATAATACAACGACCGGTCTTGGGATCGACGGAGAACTGGATGTTCGACCCACCCGTCTCGACCCCGATCTCGCGGATGACGGCGAAGGACGCGTCCCGCATGATTTGATACTCGCGATCAGAAAGCGTCTGGGCCGGAGCTACCGTGATGGAATCACCGGTGTGGACTCCCATTGGGTCGAAGTTTTCAATCGAGCAAATGACGACGCAGTTGTCCGCGTGGTCGCGCATAACTTCCATTTCGTATTCTTTCCAACCGAGGAGGCACTCTTCAACGAGGACCTCGGTGGTTGGGGAAAGATCGAGACCGCTCGTAACGATTGTTTCAAATTCTTCCTTGTTGTATGCGATCCCACCACCGGTTCCACCAAGGGTGAACGCAGGACGAATGACAAGCGGCATCATCCCGATCTCTTTCGCGATCTTCTTCGC
>Ga0209711_10003075_pt1 | contig 14302 bp, 2 predicted proteins | sample ArcticOcean_MG_C_7_FD_187441 | JGI IMG/M metagenome (GOLD analysis project Ga0209711, IMG submission 187441) | Marine microbial communities from western Arctic Ocean - ArcticOcean_MG_CB11_88 (SPAdes) (version 2) | ecosystem: Environmental > Aquatic > Marine > Oceanic | place: Arctic Ocean... | reverse complement strand
AAATTGAGATGATTCAAGAATCCACTGAAGCTCTTCGAAGTGGAGGATATCATTTGGCAGCAGCACCGACAGGTATTGGAAAAACCGCTGCTGCCCTGGCTGCAGCACTTGAAATTACAAAGAACATGTCCAACAAGAAACATATCTTCTTTCTTACTTCTCGACAAAGTCAACATAGGATTGTCGTCGATACTGTCCGAAGAATAAATCAAATTCGGGTTGGTAAAGACCCAATCACACTGGTCGATATGATCGGGCAATCTGGGATGTGTGTACAACCCTTTGCCAAGGAATCTTCGCTTGTATTCTCAATGATGTGCAGCACAGCAAGAAAGACCAAATCTTGCCGCCCATGGATTACCAGTGCACCGGGATTAACAAAGAGGATTCTTGACAGCCCATTGCATGTCGATGAATTGGTTGATTTGACCAAAGTTCACAGAGTAGGTGGAGAAATCACGCAAACGTGCCCGTGGAAAGCTGCCAGAGAGGCTGCTGGCCATGCAGATATTTTTGTGGGAGACTACAATCATATCTTCGATGAAGGCGTTCGTAAGTCAAGTCTAGAAGCAATGGGTGTTGCTCTCGAGGATATTATTGTCATTGTCGATGAAGCGCATAATCTTCCAAACCGGATTCGCATGACAATGGAAAAAATAATCACACCGACGATTGCTCGAAACGCAACCATAGAATTGGAAGAATATGTAGGTACCCTTAGTGCCCATTACCTTCAATCGAATTCGGTTTCAACCGCTCTGGAGCTGGATGTTGCCACATGGGCCTTCGAGATTATGAAAATTGCTCGGATAAAGATCGCTGATTTATTTCGCCAACTCCATACTGATTTACCCAATGACTCGGATGAAACTCGTGTTGAAGTCTCCCGATTCTTAGAGATCCTTCATCGTTCATGTGATGAATATGAAGGACTGACCGGGCAAAAAACATTGACAGATGACCCTGGATTAGTCGAACTCGCTGTTGAACGAAGTCATCGACTACCACGGCTTTCCGATGTTCTTCTTCGTGTTGAAGTTGATTTAGAAACGGGCGATGATGAAGATGCGATGGAACCAGATGCCCATCGGATGGGTCACATTCTCAAATGCATCGAAACATTTGGAGAAACGACCGCTTTGAGCCTAGTGTTCAGTACAAAAAAGGGCAAGGATGGAACAATCACCTCTCACCTCTTGGACCCTGGCCTTGTATCTGGACCTGTATTTTCATCAATACACGGAGCCATTTTGATGTCAGGAACATTATATCCTCCACAAATGTATTCAGACATGCTTGACCTCCCTGCGAACAAAACCACAAAAACAGCCTACACCTCTCCATTTGCTGGTGAGCGTCGACCAGTCTTGGTTGCCGGTGATGTCACCACCAAGTATAGCCAACGAACACCAATGATGTGGGCAAAGATTCGCAACCATATTCAAGCTCTCATCGATGGAACACCTGGACATATTGCGGTTTTTTCACCTTCATACAGAATGATGGATGAGATTCTAGGAGAAACAAACTTCAAAGGCATTCGTAAGGTAGTGGAAAGCCGTGATTGGACAAAGAATGATATTGATTCAATAGTTGAAACACTTCGTAGCGAGAAAGAATCTGGGCAGCGAATCTTGCTCTGCGGAGTCCATGGAGCACGTCTGTCTGAAGGAATCGATTACAACGGCGGCATCTTAGATGCCGTAGCCTGTATTGGAATTCCAAACCCACCCCCATCTGTTCTATCCAATGCACTCAAGGCCTATGCTGGAGACCGCTTCGGAAAAAATAATGCTTGGCGCTATACGGTAACCCAGCCAGCAATTAATGCCATTTTGCAAGCAATGGGCCGTCCGATTCGTTCAGTGGGTGACCGAGCATTAATTCTCCTTCTCGACCAACGTCATACCGATCGAACCTACATCAGCTGTTATCCGAGCGATCTGCGTATGAATTCCACCAATGACCCACAAACCACTGCAAGCTTTGCTCGCCGCTTCTTTTCCAAAGTCCACACCATTGAAGAAGTGTAACGGAATACAAATTTTGGAGGCCGAAGGTTCATGGAGGCCGCACACAACCGATACACCATGTCGACATGGGAAACAGTTCATCTGGAAACAGGAAGCATGGATGAAGGGAGCGAAAAACCGATGGGTAGGGCGACATTAGGGCTTGAAGCTGAACCTCAACAGCTCCATGCAGAATTCCATATCCAGGCAGGGCATTTATCTGAGGTTCAATTGAACCATCAACGTGTACTGACCGCATCAGGAATGATTCCAGAATCCCATCTTGCAGAGATTGAACCTGAACGCCGATTGGCTTGGATGGTTGACCAATTGCACGGTACTGTGAATCCAGATGGACTCATGATACCACTCCATGGAGCAAACAATTCTGATATTGAGGTCTCAACTCTCTATGATGAAACTCAACGCCAATTGCGGATTATCGTAAAGGAGTCGGGCCATGATGACCTTCTACGCATTCTCCCATTACCGGCTGAAGCGAGTGACATCAGTGCCCATTTTATCAATGGTCGACTTCATCTTCGCTGGTGAATCGTCTCAACGTGAAGGAATCGCTGCAAGTGAAGAGATTTCTTGACCCATTCGTTCCAAAGCGAGTTGTGCCGCATCTTGATGCTGTTGGCCCATTTCTTCACGGCCATAACGTGCCTGTTCAAACATATTGTCGAGTGCAAGTAATGCTTCATCTGAAATTTGAGGCATTGCTTGACGAATCGCCATCTCGAATTCTCGAACTGTTTCGAAATCTCGGCGTAAGAACCCGTGTTCCTGGAAAGTAGCACAAAGACTCTGGTAGCAGGTAAAGATTGCTTCACGTATAGAGTCACCAGCTGCTAATAATTCTGCGGTATAGGCAAAGATCTCAGCTGCTTCATTCATCAATTCGAAGGATTGACGACGTCGATAGAGTACGGTTCCAGCACCTGCTAATCCGAGGATAAGGAGGGTGAGGATGTAAATCCATACCGGAACCTCAGTTGCTGCTTCCTGATACTCATATGAAGGGCTAAACGATTCACTCGAATCTGAAGCAAAAGTGTTCAAGGTATTTTCTGAGAGTCGGGGATCGTTGATAATAATCTCCATGTATAATTCACCCCAAGCATCCGTATCACCATATGGAGGGTCAGACTTAAAATCAAATCCTGCAACTCCTGGGACATTAATACCTGTAAGATGTTCTTGAAAACCGAGCTGAGTTCCATTCTCAGAATAGAGATAAACCACCACAGTAATACCGTCAACACCTTGATTGGTGTCTACCGCAGTGATGATTACATTGCCACCGATATTTTCTTGTTCATCTTCGATGATGTCATCGAGTGAAACAATTATATCTGCATTAATCTTGACAAATACCGAGTGACTTTCACTTGCTGAATTAAGGTAATGCTCATCGTGCCGAGGTGTTTCAAGGTGTAAGTATTGAGCTCCTGAATCGAGGAAAGGAGGTGCAGTGGTGGTGAGTGAAAAGTTTCCATTCGACCAGTCAATAATGAGATTATCAAGACAACGTGCACCATCTTTTTGTGCCAAACATTGAGAACCATTACCAAGGTAAAGAGTGACATTGTCAAATACTTCACCAAGTCCACCGATTTCAGAAACTGAACCAGTTAATATAATGGGTGCAAAGGTTGAATCAGAACGGACCACGATATTCGAAGAGGTTCCATCAATAGTAATCTTAGTATTTGCCCATACGGTTGCAGTTCCAGTCGATTGAGTACCAAGATGTGAATCAGTCCCCTCAAAAGAGATGGTAAAGAGATGATTACCACGTGCCAAATCAGAAGTTGCAAGTACGGGAGTTGACCAACTACCATCGGATTCAGTAACCAAGGTAGCAATCTCAACATCGTCTAAGCGAAGGCTAAGTTGCATTTCACTCAAACCGTCGTTATTGACTGAGTCAATATCGAATAAACGCCCTGAGAGTAACCAGAAATTACCGCGAGTAGCATCTTTACCATCATCAAAAATCAACGTCACATCAGAACGATGAGCCAAGAAGAAGGAAGTGTTACCTGTGTTTGAACGGTAGTAGCCTTGGGCATCAGCATTGGCAAACAATGTATGGTTTCCGAAACTAAAGGTGTCAGGAACAATCCAAGTGAAGGTGAATTCACCTTCTAAATCTGTGACAACTGTAGCAATGATGAGACCTTCTACTTTGAGCTCAACTGTGTGGCCAGAAACTCCAGCGAGTTGGTTATCGACAACTTCACCCGTAATGGTCGTATTTTGTCCAACTGCAACAGGGCTTTCCATAGAGACTGTAACCAGTATTGGACTGTAGATTGTCCATGCACCAGTGGCATTACTTGGGAGGTAGAATGTAGTCCCAGTAAAGCGTATTTCGAGCGAGACTGGACCAAGTTGGGCATCGGCAGGCACAGGATAGATTGCAGTAAAGAGACCTGTTTCATCTGAACTGACATTGGTCATCCGTTGGCCATCGAGCCAAACTTCCAAAGTGAGGTCTGACAAGGGCGAGTCAACTAAATCCAGTAAGCGACCTTGAATGGTCATCGTTGCTTCTCGGTCGACTGTGCCCGTTGCCGTCAAGAGAATAATCTTCGTTGGAACACTGACATTGAAGTCAACTTGTGCACTGCTTGGAAGATAGAAATCCGGGTTCGAAGGGTCACCAACACTAATCGGGTCAACCCAATCTCTTCCACCGAGGAACCGGACTTCAATCAGGTGCGCTCCTGCTGAGGTGTCTTCTGGCAAAGTCCAGCCAACCGAATACGCTCCAGTCAGTGCATCTGTTTCAACACTGGAAACTGGAACACCATCGACAAGAAGATGGACAATCGCAAGTGATGAAACGCCGTTAATCGTAAGCGTTTGATTGAGGTCATCCAACAATGTGCCTTCAACAGTGAATGAATCACCAGCTACAAGAGTCGAAGGAGAGGCTGAAATTACCATATTCGTTTGAGAGAGTACTACGAATTGTGTTGAAGCATTTGAACCGAGCAAGCCCGTTGTGCCTGGAGTTCCCGCAAAGGTGACATCCAGATCATTAAATCCAACACTTTGATTACTCGGAACAGTAAGAACGCCTACTGCTGTACCGTTTTCAAAAGTGGTGAGAGTGATACTTACATCGGTCCCAAGAAGAGTCACCACAACTTGTTGTGCTGCAACTGGTGAAAGAGTATTATCACGTAACAGAACTTGTATTTGAACATCATTACCACGTTCAGTCCGGTCATTCAAAGATGGTGAACCAAGGCCATCAAGCGAGGGTTGAACAAAGAGAAGTGTGGTGAATCCTCGACTATCAAAAGATGCATTTCCTGTCGACCCAATATAGTAGTTGACGTTCGGAATATAGGATGCATCAATGGAATGGTTGCCGGCTTCAAACCCTTCTCCAAGAAGGATAGTTGCTGACCAGAATCCACCTGCTGTGACTGAGCCACCAGTTACTGTAAATCCAGTAGGCTGGCCATCGAGCATGAATAATATATTCGAGGGTAAAACACTTCCATCACGTCGCTCAAGTCCACTACCGTTGTCGCTGATTACGGTACCTGTGACATTGAATGAAGTCCCTGCAACTGGGTTTGCTACAATCGGGTCAATGACCATGATGGTGATTGAACGAACGGTAATTGATGAAAGATTTACTTGTGTGTTCAATAAGTCAGAAGAGCCATTGAACACTAAGGAAACAACAATCAATCCAAGTGGATGTGACATTGGGAGTTGATGACTAAAGTTTGCATAGCCTTCCCCATCTGTCTGCGTTCCTGTCAACCAGGTTTCGTGGAACTGGATGTCCACATCATATCCAGATAAGGGTGCAAAGAGATTTGATAATTCAAGTAAACGTCCTGTGATATTGATGGTATCACCACGATTCACAGTAACTGGATTGAGTGGTTGAAGATTTTCAAACTGACTCACTCCCATAACCAAAATTCCATTCTGTGAGCTCGAGGTAAGATAGAAGGGTGAAGAATCTTCATTCACACTCAAAACTAAAATCTTATTGCCACGTTCAGTACCATTACCCGAGGAATCGGTTGGAATACTCATGTTAAACGTTCCATTCGAAGTTGTACGGTAAGATGGCACCAAGATCTCATCTGGGTTATTCAACCAAAATGCCGACATCTCAACTGGAGTGGTAAGAGGGCGAGCGGGATTGTCCCCATCGAGTACTTGCCCGAGAACATTGAAATTCAATCCAGCCGTTGTCACAGTAGGAATCGAATCGATGCGAATATCACTTGGAACCTGTACTGTAAGATTGACGATTGTAGAATTCCCTGTACGGCGTGAATTCCCTTGTCCGAGACTATCGGTTAAATCATCATACACAATCATCAAGACATCGTAATATCCTGGTGCAATACCTGCTGCAGTCCATTGAAGAGAGGAATTACCCTCAAGATTCGAGATTCCGAAGCCCATTGAGACATTGGTATTACCCCAATCAAATATGTATTCAACTGATGCACCCGAGACATTAGATTTATCGGCAACATCAGTAACCTTCGAATTGAAGTCGAGACCTTGATTCACTTCAACAATCAAAGAACGTTGTTCCGATTCGACGACAAACTCAGACTCAATCCCGACAAGTGTAGACGGAAAGACCGGTGCTGCAGGAGGGATTGAAGTATCGACCAGTCGGAAATATGCTCCTCCAGCAGGCGCCATTGTATCAAAATCCATATTGAGAATAAATTCATAGGAATCAGAAGGACTCGTAGTTGGTAGAGTGAAGTTCAGAAGGAAGCTTCCAGTCGTGTTGTCCAATAATCCTTGGGAAAGATCAATTGGCATACCTTCTACGGTAAGCATCGTAATCGAGAGCATGGTTATGTTATCGCCAAGAACACTGATATTTGGGTATTGAGCGTCAAAAACATCTCCATACAAATAACTTGAATTTCCTAAGTGAGTCCAATCTTGTCCAAGACTCAAATTCCATGCAATTTCAGCAGCGATACGGACCGTTGAGGCGCCTGTCGATGACTGATATCGTTCAGAGCCATTGAATGAAATATCAAAATAATAGTCTCCTGCGAAAAGAGTTGAGTCAACAAACCAATTGATAGTCATTATTGCACTAAGGGGGTTAACGGTTGTATTAATCCAATTGCCGTTAAACGAAAAGTCAAAGTTGCCGGAAAGCATGAGATCTGTTGACAAACCTCGATGATCGATGCCTGTGACGAGTACTGTTGCATCAGCCCCTCTTAATTGAGCAGTTGCTTGGACTTGGAAAGTAAGGAATCCACGTAGCAGATAAGGTCCACCTGCGGTAATGTTGGCATCATCGGTTGCTTCAATAGCGTCCGGGAAGAAGCGTATCTGAGTTTCCAAAATCCCTGCCACAACTTGAGCATCAGCCGCAATAAGCAAATGTTGGAGACTAAATGGTCCGTTGACACTACGATTAAACACTTGAATCCATTCTTGAGAAGTACCGTTTTCTCGGATTGAGAAGGAAAGAGTACCTGGCATAGATACTGGTGAGGCTCCAGTCGTCATCGCTGAACCGTTCACCCATAGATTATCATTCACCAAAATGAGGCTATTGTTTGCCAATGGGCCCTCAAGCGTAGCGGTTAAGTTCGGCGCATCACGCACGTCGATTACAATCGAAGTAAACGATGGCCTCAGATGGAATTGGGCAGGAATAATATCAGTTGCTTGGGTATCTTGCCATCCCGAGAAACCAAGGGTGGCAGAAATATTGGTTTTCGTTTCAAGTGGGTCGAGGGCCAAATCAAAACTCCAAGATCCATCGATGTTGATGAAACTGCTCACGTTCGTGAAACCACTAACAGATGAAGTATATGATAACCAAACCGATGGTGGATTCAAATCATTGACTCCTATATTTTGAATCTTATTTGAAGGGTAATTTTCCAAAGAGATGAGACCTTCAATAACCGTCAAAGCACCAGCGCCAGCAATTGGAGCATTGAGAGCATTCGGAGCAGTATGATTAATGATAGAATCTTCTGTAACGTTGAGGTACCCATCAAAAATTATCCCGGATTCAGAAACATATCCAGATTGTTCGAGTTGAATCACAACGCGATACATGCCCGGAGCATCCAGTTCGAGTGGAGTACCGTTCAAACTAAAGGTTCCATCGGAAAGAGTATCGCTTGAACTGATCTCGAAGTTTAAGATTGCACCTTGCCCTGGTACTTCATTTTGTAGAGCCATAGGGACGAGGTAGGCAGTAAGAGCGGTTTGTGGTATCGTGGTCATGTTTTCTGAATAACGCAATTGTCCTGCAACATTAAGCAGGGTTGTTCCATCTCGGTCATAAGTCAATGATGAAAGAGACTGGTTGATAATTTCAACTTCCTCGGCAGCTGGACAGGCGTCGAACGCAATCCATCCGAGTTCTGTGTTGCCGTTCCCTGAATTTTGTTGGAAACGTACTTCACCCCAGGTCGACAAATGAGTTGGATAGACTGCATATCCATTTCCAGTCCATATACCACCTGTGAAACCTGTCACCATTCGCGCAGGTAAGCCTGCGAGGCGTGCCATAGTCACAAATGCTGAATTAAATTCTGAACAGGTCCCTTCCAATGCACCGAGAACCAATCCTGTGCTCAAATCTTCCTCAGAAAGAATTCCTGAACCGTCGTAATTACGTTTGAAATCAGTGGTCGCATTCCCTTCACTCAGGAACGTTTGCAAAGCAATTGCACTATCATATGCATTGGTCGCGCTAGCTTCAGTAATGATGGCGTTCGTAACATTGAAGAGAACAGAATCTGAGTGTGTTAGATCCCTGAATGTAGCCGGCAAGACCAATTCATAGGCAGAGTTCGCGCCTGGAACTGTCGTTGAGGCAAGTGTCGTCCAATCAAAGTAATATTCTGGTTGTTGCACATACATTTCTTGAATCGGTCCAGATACAACTTCAATATTGTGCGTATCATTTGAACGCTGCAATTCCCCACTAATGTCCACATAGAACGATAAGTTGGAGAGAGAATATGGAACGGGGATATTTCCTACTGTGGAAGGATTCTGATAAGTCAGCGACCAATCAATAGTTTCATTGGAAAAAGCGAGGTCGGCGAGATGCGTCATGTTAGAAGAAGGAAGAACCATCGTTTCGGATGGATGTACTTCTTTGAGATGGGCATAGGTTGTACCTGTGTAGAAATCATTTGTATTCTGCCGCCATCTGTGAATCGAATCTGTATCGACTACTCCACTTGTGTTGTTTGCCCAAAAGACAATTTCGGATGAAATTAGATCATCAGACGGGTCAAATGGATTGAAAGGAGAACCGGCGCAACCAAGAATCCAAAAGTCTTGTGGACACTCAAGGCCATCAACCATTCCTCCACCATCGGTATCGGGGTTGGTCCAGTCAGTACCTGTTAGATTTTCAACTGCATCTGGGATTCCGTCACCATCGAAATCGGCAGGCAATAAGTCATCTGTTGGGTCGCTTTCAGGGTTAGTGCCGTCGAAGTATTCATCTCGATCAGCAACGCCTCCAGCATCTGTATCGATCGACGTATCGTCGGTCGTCCAGACGTCTGTAGAACCGTTTAAAATCCCAATCCAAGAGAGGTCGCATCCTGTAGTCGTTTCAAAATAATTGTTTAAGCCGTCTAAGTCATCATCCAAGAGATTGTTACAAGGTTGATTCGGATCGGTATTGTCGAAGACTTCATCAAAATCATTCACACCATCAGCATCTGTATCTGCAAGCGTGGGGTTCGAGAACCAGCCGAATGTTCCGAGGAGCTCTTGCCAATCTGCAAGGCCATCAGCATCGGAATCGATATAATCATCATCACAATATTGTTGAGTAGTACCAATGGTCCCAGCGGCTGTGGCTGAGGTATGACAGAAAGAACCGTTACGGTTTGAGACTTGCGTCACGCCGGCATTTGGTGCAGTTGAAACGCCAGATATAGCATTGTTAACTGAACCTGCATAAGCAAAGGCAATCCACGTTCCGGAAGTGTTGTACCAACCAACTCCCCCACTTGGATTAAACCCGGTACCATCTGCAACTTGGAGTAGGCTGTTGCCAGAGTTCCACGAAACAATAGTCGTTTCGAAATTGATTATCGAGTTGCAAGGGTCCGTTCCGTGTGATACATTACGTTCATCACCATCGTTGATTCCTCCAAAGTCGGTATCTGCAATATCCCACAAAGTGCATGAAAGGTTTTCTTCCCAATTTTGAATCCCATCATTATCTTCGTCACCAGAATCTTCCATTCGCGTCGGGTCTGTTTCACCTGGATCTAATACTCCATTGAAATTGGTATCTTCTTCACCGTCATCAAATGCATCGCCATCGGTATTATTGTCTCGGGGGTTACTCGCTTGAGGTGGGTTTCCGTAAGCCCCGTTAACTTCGACGCCATCATCGATACCATCGCGGTCTGTATCTGAAGTCGTCGGGTCTGTTAAGAGTGTCAATGCTTCATAGGAGTCATTCAATCCATCACCATCAGTATCTGCTCGCTGAGGATTCGTACTCGTAATCCCATCGACTTCTGCAGTAAAAGTGGCACAGCCGCCGGGACCAATCCCTGCAACAGGGTCACAAGGTGATGTGGTTTCAGTAACGACTCCATTCGGACCATTACGGAAACAAGGAGAAATCCCACACATCGTAGTCCAGGTCGGATTAACGTATTCCATGAGGTTGTTGAGGCCATCCCCATCAGGGTCGCCATTCGGACCATCTGCATTCGAAGCTGATGTGGCATTAAGGCCGTTTGCTGCCTCCCAACCGTCATCCATTCCATCGCCGTCAGTATCCCATCCAGCAACATCTTCATCTTCGATTCCATCGCCATCATCATCGTTGGAAGAGCAATCAGCATCTCCATCGTTATCTGGATCTGCAGAATCTACCAAACCATCTTTATCATCATCGAAACCGTTTGTGCAGATGTTTCCGACAGGGTCTTCATCGCAGAGAATCACACTTCCAACGCCATCACTACCAGCGTCTCCACAGCCAGGTCGATTATATTGCATAGCATCTTCCTCATTCCAATCGTTGACTGGAACTGTACCGTTCCACCAAACTCCGAGATCAAGAACGCTCGGTGTCGAGGAACTGTCCCAATTTGCAGGTTGTAAATAGGAGTATTCTTGTAAATTTGACATCCCATCGCCATCAGGATCGCCAACTGCACCATCCAAACCGTTACTCGAGAGGGGGTCAAGGCCGTATTTCCATTCCCATCCGTCAGGCAATCCATCGTTATCTGAGTCGGGATCATTTGGAGCGGTATTCATGAGGTATTCCAAACCATACGTCAAACCATCTCCATCTTGGTCAGAAGCGGCGAGAACATCCATCGAAATATACGGGATTGCAGCAAATGTTGAGAGTAACATCAAAGCTGCTAAAGAGAGGGATTTAAAGGCATTACGATGCCGAAGAATCTGCAATTGGAAACGCGGCTCGGAGGGAGAAACAGTCGTGCGCATTGGATTCACTGTTGTCGGGCTGGTTTGATGCCTCATAAGGGAAATGGTGCGATGTTCATACAATGCTTCAATTCAAAGGGTGTCCCCTCGCATTAGAATACGAGTTTAGAGCGACGCAGTATCACTTTTTCAGAGAAAATATCCAGTAGAAACTTCAAAGATCGTCAAGTTCATCTAAAAGTTCCAAGTCATCGTCTTCTTCGTGTTCGAATTCTACGATTGGCTCCAAAGTTTTGACCCCTAAATCGAACTCAGTCTCGATCCAGTTTTGCTGAGATTCGTTCATTACACCGGCGTTTTGACCACGTCGATAAACGGCAAAGACAAGAACGAATGCTAGACCGATTCCGAGAGCCAATGTTTGTGGCTCTGGGTCTTTTATCTCATTCAAAAGACATTCAACACCTGCACATTGAGTTTGATAAGAGAACGACATGATTTGCGTATACTCGCTATCATAGGGCACTTCCTCATCCATTGGCGTGACTGTAAGGATGAAGGTGACCTCGTCGCCATCTTTCAAGTTCGCTGGGGGGCTGACGGCAACAAAGAAATCTTTACTCGAGTATGCGGGAAGGGTGACGAGAAGGAAACTTCCTCCGTTCTGATCAGAAGAAGCTCGAATGAGACCATTCCAGCCATTTGGTTCTTCCAATGTGATGACTACATCAAGAGGGATGTTGTTTTGATTATCAATTTTGAAGTTGATATTACGCTCTTCACTCGATTCAAAACGTATGATTTCACTGCTTGCATCTGTGATTTCAAGTTGCCCTGGTTGGACATCCGCTCGGACTTCAACTGTAATTGGCAAGTCGAAGTATCGTGCCTCTTCCGAATCGACTCCTTCTTCGATAACACGGACATAAACGGTATGGAATCCAGCCTCGACCTTTGAACGCAGAGTCAAATCGAGTTTGATATCGACATGTTCATCTGCTTCTAAGTAAACCACAACAATGTTTGATTCAGTTCCATTCGAAAGTTCATAATCCCAGGTTCCATAATCGGGGTTTCCGTCTGGAGTTTCGAGATTACGGTCTAATTCCGCAGGGTTTTTAATTCTCCACGTCGTTTGACCAAGTGTCTCACTTGAATCGGTAATTCGCATGTTGTAATACATGCTTGAACCGGGTGAAACTGGGCCCACAGTACCAAGTGTTCCTCCATCAGAATCTGCAATGACTTCCACTAAGATGCCAAAGGTTCGATGTACTGTGAATGCAATTTGTGTGCTGAGTTCGGTATCGCTGATACTGGAGACTGAAAATTCAACTAAACCAATGTCCTGAGCATCCCGTTCACTGGGAGGGAAAATTTCCATTCTGAGCGTGAGTATTTGATTTGAGCCGATATTGGGTGTGACTGAATAGATTCCTTCTTCATTCAATTCCATCCCAGTGTCATTATCATAGAATTTAAATTGCCAGGCATCAGGTAAGTCTGTGACTCGCAACCGGAATGAATCGGTGATAAATCCAGCATTGAAGACATCCACAAAAAATTCACCCTTGGTCTCACCTGCATCGACATAATGTGAGAGGGACTCATCATAGGCATCAATACGGGTCGAATCTGCAATTTGTATTTGATGTTCAAAGTCTTCAAAAATAGCAATTCGAGGAGGAGCTAATACATCTGATTCTTCGATGGACAAGACAATTGTCTTGATTGCGACTTGGTCGTTTTGGGCATTCTCAGTATCCGCATAGGCTCGTGCTTCGATTTCAATGCTACTTGGAGCATTTGTCAGGTCGCCATCAACAACGTCGAAGGACAAAATCGGACGAGCAAAAGTGCCGCCGCCATTGAGTGTATATCCGCCGGCTTGGTCCCATATAGGATCAGACCATGAGGAAGGGAAAGGGGAACCAACCAAATCAAACACGATATTCATTGACGAAGAAGTCGAACCTGTATGTTCGATTAAAAATTCAATGCTGGAGGTTTGTCCTGGAGCGATGAGAACTGTATCGGGTTGTGAAGAAGGAAGAGAGAGATAGATATCATGCTCAACAAAAGTGATACCTGGGTGCTCAAAGACAAGTGTATGTCCTTGAACATCATTGATTTCAAGTTGCAAAGGATAGTCTCCCGCACTAATCCCTGAATCATAGGTCCATGTATAATTACCAATCAATCCTTGGTTATCCAACTTAAGTTCATCATCGTCGAATGTTTTATCGAACTCGGAATTCGCACCGTTTGGGGTGCTCATAACCAAATCGACGCCTTGGATGTCGTCACGTCCAAAAGCATCCCGGACATCAACTGTAAATTGCATTGTACGGAATTCAGGACGATGGTTTGGCGACCATTCGATGACTTCTTGGTCGGTGAAACTTGCACCAGGTCGGTGAACACGAACTGAGGAATCGGCTAATGCGTTGGCTTTCAATTCGATTTTGGAGAATCCATTGGTTTGTTCGACATCTCCGAAAGCGACTTCGACTTCACAACTATCGCCGCCAAGTCCACCGCCACCACTGCTCTCGCATGTGGCTTGAGCATCAATGCCTAATTCGAGTTGCTTACCATTTTCAACAACGAAACCATTTGATGGAATCTCGAAATCAATAACGTTCGAAGTCCAAGAGCAACTACCAGTTCCAAAGGTGCCACCAGTACACGGGTCATCGAGTGTTTCCGAAAAAGAATCGATTTCAGTCCCACCTGATTCTAATGAATAGGTAATGTCGGCAGATGAGCCTGTAGATCCGGTGAATTTCAAGTAGAGCGTTAAGGTAACTTTGTCAGTATTATCACGCCCATAGACCAAGAGATCCGAAATCATCTCA
>Ga0209711_10003074_pt1 | contig 14308 bp, 16 predicted proteins | sample ArcticOcean_MG_C_7_FD_187441 | JGI IMG/M metagenome (GOLD analysis project Ga0209711, IMG submission 187441) | Marine microbial communities from western Arctic Ocean - ArcticOcean_MG_CB11_88 (SPAdes) (version 2) | ecosystem: Environmental > Aquatic > Marine > Oceanic | place: Arctic Ocean... | reverse complement strand
TTGTCACCGTACTTAGAACGCTTATCCCACTTATAAGTAACGGGTGCTAGTGCTTTAACAAAATCTAAACCTAAATCTAAGGCTGTAAAGTCTGTTTTATCTCGTTGGTCAGAGGCTACTGTCCAATCTACTTGAATATGAGCATCACCAATATTTTCATCCCCTATAAAAACAGCACCATTACCTACTGTATTGTTACCACCGGGGCTTCCAGTTCTACCTGCATCATGTCCTAAATAAAGATTATTACTACCACTTGTATTAGATGTACCAGCAACTGCTCCCACCGCTGTATTGTCTCCACCAGTACATACTTGCAGAGCAAAAACACCTAAAGCAGCATTATCATCTCCACAATTTGCTGACAGTGCTTCATATCCTACAGCTGAGTTATTTGTTCCATCATCAGTAGCATCACCACAAAGACTACCTACAAATGTGTTTTGTGTTCCTGTGCTTATTGTTCCACCTGCACTATATCCCATTGCTACGTTGTAGTTGGCAGTTGCAGAAGTAAAGTTTTGAGAGCCTAAAGCATTTCTGCCAATCGCTACAGCCCTACTACCTTTTGTATCTGCTCCTAAAGCAATTCTGCCCACAACCGTATTAAGACTGCCTTCTGTTAAAGCATCACCTGCTTGACCACCTATGAGAACATTATCTGTTCCTATGGTTACTGCTGTTCCTGCTTCACTACCAATAGCTATGTTAAATATATTAGAAGCAGAAGCAGTATTTTGCGCTGCTAAAGCATCTCTACCAATAGCTACGTTGTGTTGACCAACATCCTCAGTTCCTAAAGCGTTATAACCCAGCGCAACATTTGATGAACCTGTCGTTAGAGCATCCCCTGCTAGACTACCGATTAGAGTGTTATGAGTGGCTGTGGTTATGTTTGCTCCTGAAAAATACCCTACTCCAACATTGTAAGAATTTGTAGCACTTGTGAAGTTTTGTGTAGTTAAACTATTTGTACCAATTGCCGTGTTTCTAGCTCCTAAAGTGTCGGCATCTAATGTGCCATGCCCTACTGCCACATTTTGATTTGCTTCTGTAATAGCTCCCCCTGAAAGACCGCCAATAAAAGTGTTTTGTATGCCTGTGGTTACTAAACCACCTGCACCAAAACCTACTGCTGTGTTGTAAGCATCGGTATTAGTATTGTTCATTGTAGCTAAAGCACTAGAACCTATAGCAACACAGGCTCTACTAGATACATCTGTTGCAAAAGCACCTGTACCTACAGCAACATTGTTATACCCAATTGTGTGTGCTGTGCCTGTGTGAGAGCCAACAAATGTATTATAAATACCTGTATCATTGGCTGTACCCGAAAGATAACCAATAAAAGTATTCCTGTCACCCGTACTAATAGCAGTACCTGCTTCATCACCTACGACAGTATTATAATCACCACCGCTTGCAATGGAGTTACCTGCGTTAAGACCAAGTTTTACATTTGAAGTTCCTGCTGTAGATGTTGCTATACTTAAAGCATTTAAAATAATGTTATCATCAGCAGTAATTGTCATATCATCTGTACTGTGATTGTAACGAATTTGTCCAACAGCACTATTAGAACTATCACCAAAGAAAATACTACCTACTCCTGAATCACTAGAATTAGATATTGTTATACCTACAGCAGTTGTTCCCGGACCTTTAATTACAAGTTCGTCTGCTGCTGCATTTGCTGCTGCTACTGTGTTTGTTCCAATAGTTGTAAGATTATCTACTTGTAGTGTAGAAGCCATATCAACTGCACCATCAATATCCACGACATCAAGGTTAGTAGTGCCATCTACGTCTATTGCACCTGAGATATCTAATGAAACGGCTGTAATAGAACCAACACTAGTAATATTAGCATCATTAAATGATGTAGCTCCAAGTGTGTTAGCTGCTGCTGTAGAAGTAATACCTGCTGCTGCAGTAATACCACCGCCATCAGCAATTACAATAGCGTTATCGCCATCTGTGTAGCCTATGTTAGCTGTTTGTACTTCACCACTTACTAAAGCATTACCTGAAAGGTTTAATGCACCATTCATGTCTATAGTAGTAGCGTTAATTTCTATTTCAGTATCAGCAACTAAATCTAAAGTTCCGTCTGCTGATTGATGTATATAAGTTCCTGAATCACCGAATTGTAATTGTCTAGAACTATTTAATAATAAACCTGTATCTGCAACATGGGTAAGAGTTACATCTGTATCAGTACCAAAGCCTAGAACGGCTGCGTCTGAAACTAAACTTAAATCATCACCGACTGTTACGTCAGTGGATGCTGTAACTGCTCCTGCAATAGTTAGTGTTCCCGCTAAGTTTAAATCGGTAAAAGCGTTTATTACGGCTGCTCCAGAACCTGCTCCATCCAGCATAACAACAGAAACACCACCGTTAGGTATAGTCACTGTTGCTCCAGAACCTTGTTTAATAATAATTGTTTGAGAGCCTGATGTGGCGTTCTCAATAATGTGTACTCTTTTAACAGTGTTAGGACCAATAGTAATAGTACAAGCAGAATCTAGTGTGCCTGTGTATTTAATATACATCGCTCTGGCTGGATCTGCTGCACCGTCTGCTACTGTTGATGTGTGGGTATCTGCATTAGTTGTTATGGCTTCTGTGCCATAACCTAAAGCGTTACCTATTAATTCTAAGTTTGTGTTTGTTGTTGTTCCCCAAGTACCACTGGCGTCACCAGTAGCCATCTCGTTAAGTCTTAGGTCATTTACGTATGTACTTGCCATTTTTAGTCTCCGTTTTGATTATACCTTATTTTTCATAAATATTAAGCAACTTCTTGCCAATTTGGTGTTTGCGTAGTAGAGACTGCTGTATACGTTGTTGATACGCCTTGTCCTACTTGTCCCCAAACATTAACCGTATTTAGTGCAGAGGTTAATTCAAAACCTTCTGTAATTACAATATCAGCGTTAGCTTTAGGTGTTACTGTTCCTAAAGCACTTGTACCAGCAAGTCCTGTCATATCCAGGAAGTTGTTGGTAATTAACGACTCTGTTCCTAATGCAGACGTTCCTACATTGCCTGTAACTGCTACATTAGCCGCTGCTGTTACTGATTCGTCACCTAGTGCACTAGCTGACGCGACTGCAGAAACTCCTGTAACTGCCGCCGCTTGAACTGCAGTACCATCATCTAATGCTGAAGTTCCTACATTACCCGTAACGACTACAGGTAAAGCTTCACCAAAGGTCAGTTGACCCCAAGTGCCTCTACCCCAACCGTTAATATTAGCCATAAGCTAACTTAGGCTATTCTTATAATAGCGTTTGAAGCATCGGCTGCTGGAAATTGAATTGTAAAATCTCCTGCTGTGGAAGTTTTATCTCCTCCAAAAGCTAATACAGCAACAGCTTTATCGCTATTAGTGTCGTTATATATTAATGCACCATTTGCAGTAACCGTTGCATTACTAAATGTTAAATCAGCAAAATCAGTAAACGCTGTGGTTCCTGAACTTGTTGGTGTTACATTAGTTAATGCGGCTCCTGTTGCGGTATAGTTAGTACCACTTGCTTCATTCGTACTTGAATATGCAGTTGTAGTAGCACCTAGTGATGCTGAACTTGTATACAAGGCTAGTTTGAAACTATTGCCTGAGCTGTTTGTAAAATTGTGTGTTCCTGTCATCAGCTCTACTTTAAATGAAGTACACATTGCTTGAGATATTGCCATTATAGCCTCCTTATAATATCAGCCATTTCTTTATGACCTTGTTTTTCTAATAAACCTGCCACCGTTGCTCTATCGCTTAGTATAGCTTGTTTCATATACAACAAAACAACTGTGTGTATGTGTTCTTTAAATGCTTCAGCTTGGGCTTTAACCATAGGATCAGCATTCTCACTAACAGCAACTAGTCGCTCCATTATTCTTTCAGTCCAATATTCTGGACTTAAACCTTTGTTTTGTGTTGTTTTTACACCTACGCTTCCTAAGTTACTGGTTACGTCTACACTAAACATTTGTTGTTCCTGAAGGCATTATTTTTATTTGATCGTTTCTAGCTTCGTCTCTTACGTCTTTATACTCACCTAATAGTTTTAACATAGCTAATGCTTCTTGAAATTTTTGTTCATATAACATAATAGTGTCTGGAGAAGCTTTCATAAAAACAGCTCCCTCCACTAAAGAACCATACAGCATAGCATTCGGTGCATTCTCAGAAAGCCAACTTTGATTATCATCCCCCACACTAGTTAGTGAAGCGGGTCTATAGTTATAGTGTAATTCAAAAGATAAAGCACTTCCTGGTGTAGGTGCCAATATAAAAGTGTTGTTATCGAATAAAGCATAGTAAAGGGGTTCGCCAGTTGTGGCTCGTGCTGGTGTGTAATCCCTAATCCAGGAAACGTGTTTAAGTAACAAATAACTGTAATTACTACTTGAATCAATAAGAGCTAAACTAAAAGGGGATAAAAAATCATCGGGAGTTTGTAAATACTCTACGTTTGCTGAGGCACTTCCTGTTACGTTTTTACGAAAAACAGGTAGTTGTACTGATTTTAAAATACGTTCTTCTGCAGTTTCAATAAAAGTGTTTATAGTATTTACAAAAGTTGTTTCAGTATTATCTAAATAATTCTGAACACCTGTCTTTAACCCACTGTATGTAAATCCTGCCATTATGTCTCCACCGTTACGTTTCCTACCCCGCTTGTTGCCCCAAGTCCATCGAAATCAGTTCCTATAGGGTCAGAAGCAAAAGTCATTCCACTACCTGCGTTTGTAGTGATTATAACCCCTAATTGACTCTGAGGTAAAGAAACGTCAGGTCTAGGTTTCCATAAAGCTTCTGCATCAACTCCTGTGTGAACAGATTCAAGTTGTGGGTGTTTAGGTTCATAACATTCAGCACATACTCTAAAATTTTCCCACGTAGTTTTTGCTGTTTTATAATCGTACCTAAAACTGCAAGTGTCGCAGATAAAGTAAGCATATTTACCTGACGCGTAAGCCATTAAATGTACTCTTGTCTAGGAACAAGTCTTAAAGGAGAACGGTCTTCATCGTATCGTATTGCATTCCTTAGATCTTGTTCGTACTGCTCTTTCATTATAGGTAGTTTTTGTACATTCTTTTTCAAACACAAATAGTAAGCTAAACCAGAAACCAAACAAGGAACAAACCTAGTAGGTATGTCTATATCATTAATAGACGCTCCAGTATCTTCTATAGTACGCCAAACGTAGTAAATAAGTTTATCAGTTGAGTTCTCTGGTGTTGGATATAAATGAATAACGGGACTTTTTAATCTCTCTAACCAATACTCAGTGGATCGTGCTTTAGTTTCTTTATTAGGGATGTTAACAAATTCATTTCTGTCTATCCTGTCTAAAGAAATATCGGTAACTGTTTGACCTATTGTCCTTTGAATATACGCATCCAGGATATCTATATCAGAAGCGTTTATAGTGTATTCACTAGTTCCTTCTGTAAGAGTAAGCTCTACTTTAGATATTTCCCACATTTGAATACCTCTGTTTGACCAATCGGCAAACATAATATTCATAGAACGCCTAGCTGTAACTGCGTCATAAGAAGTACGAGCTTCCAATCCTGCAAGCTCGTATGCTTCTTCTATTGCGGTCGCTACATCTAAACTGAATGCACGAGTTCCTGAAGTCGCCATAACCTATGCGTGGAATACGGTCATAGTTAAGAATGTTGATACCGTGTATTCAATATAAATACCGTCATCAAAAAGCACACCTTCATCAGGTATTACCACATCCCTTGTTGCATCAGCGTCACCAACAGAACTTAATCCCATAATACTTGTTCCTGAAGGAGAAGTATTTAAGAAATCAACAGTACCTGCCGTTGCTGTACTAGTTAGATAAATGCCTTTAAGTCTACTTCTTCCTGCGAATATAACATCTGCGGCTGAAGTGTTAACTCCTGCTGAAACATTACCTGCTGGATTACCAACAGCTGAAATACCTGATATGGTTTTAAAAAACTTAGTACCTGTAGCCGTTCCTGCATTAGCACCTGTGATAGATTCTGTTTGAGCCTCTCCATTAACATCAGTACCTGTAACAGTAAAGGACTTAGCAGCATCATTGCCAGCAGAAAGAATTGTAACAATTCTTCCATGACTAAGTGCAACAGCTCCACCAGAAGCTAACGCACCACCAATAGTAAGTGCTGCGTTATTTCCAACTGAGGCTGCGACTGATATTCCATCTGCATCTAAAGCTACTGTATCGGCAGTTATAGTAACTGCCTTTACATCTGAATATCCTGCCATAATTTACTCCTTAAATAATACCTGTAAGGTTAATTAATGAGTAATCGGTTGTTACATTAACAATCATAACTGTACCAATTACTTGTATAACATCTCCTGCTGCTGGTCCAACTGCACCGACTGCACCTAAAGGTACTGCGTGATTACCTACAACTAATGTTCCTGAAGTTAATACTGTAGCAGGTCCTGAAACAGCAAACCAACCATAAGCACTAGCAGCCATATCGACAACAGTTACACCTAGTGTAGCACCTGTTGTAGTAGCAGCTTGACCTATTAACCCACTACGAGGGTCAGGTATTAATGTGATTCTTGAACTTGTAGTTATCGCTGTTGCTAAATCATCGTAGCAAGTAATGACGATAGAAGGATCGGCTGAATGATCATGTGCTGGATTAGATTTAATTCTAAGCATTTGACCTTCACCTGCAGCATCATTTACATAAAGATAACCATTTGCATATTGGTTAAGCGTTATGTCTGTACCAGCAGTTTCTACTGATATAGCTGTTTCCCCTGCGGCTACGCCTGCAGTAGGTGTTAAATCAAAGTGATGTGCTATAGAAGCCGCGTGAGTTACACATTTACCTGCTGTAACTGCTACTGCTGCTAATCTACCGTAAGCATAAACAGTATTACCATAAAGCAGTCTACTGCCTAGTGGGAATAACTGAGTAAGCCCAGATGTGAAAGGGTCAACAGTACCATATTGGCTACCGCCTTTACCAACAATAAAGTCAGCTGGTCCATAACCTGTTGCTGCTACGTATTGAGTATGCCCACCAGCATCAGTAAAGATATTACCGTCTGAGTTGATTACCAACCCGTCGGTTTGTGCCCCTGTTGATGAATTTACGTCAATGGTTTTAAAACCATTTTCAGACCTGACTGGTCCGTTAAATGTCGAATTTGCCATAATTTCCTCCTACGGAAATAAATTCTATCATCTTGGCTTGTCTGCTAGGTCAGTTGATAGAACAATTAATAAACCCTAGTCCTCTGATTGTATATCATTCATCTCCAAAAGAAAAGGGAGCCGAAGCTCCCTTTAATTTATTCAAGTTAATGAATTACGCTCCAGGAGACCCGAAGATACCTCTCCAGTCACTCCAACCAAAGCTGTAACGCTCTCTAGCTTTGTATCTTACATTACCAGTTTCGAAGTCGCCTTCCATACTAGTAGATACAGCTGTTCTAACAAAGTGTTTAAGCCCGTTAGGTACGTCAGTTTTGATAAAGAAAGCATCGGTATCTGTTAGATAATGATTAACAACATAGCCTTCTGAGATCATTCCCATATTTCTAATTGCGTTAATATCATTGTCTGAAGAACCAACTCTTCCAGGAGTTTCCAATAACCTATCTGCTACAAACTGCAAAGACGGTGGAATAATTAATTTCCTTGCCTGTGCATTAACTTTAAGATTTCTTTCATCTTTGAAGTCAGCGATGTCAATCAACGCTTGTTCAAGTGAAGTTTCATTTAAGTCAGCTGATGTAGATAGCTCATTTTTAAGATCCACGTTAGCAACAGTAGGGTGAGCTGTAGAACATAACTCTACTCCATCACCACCAACATATGAAGAACTAAATGCATTGTTTAATACATTAGCTGCTTTCACTTGTTTAGTTTGTTGCATAGACCTAGCTAAAGCTCTTGTGTATCTTGAAGAAAGAGTATCGTAGAGGTTATCCTCGATAGCTTCTTCTGTCAACGCAAATGCTAATGCTACAGTCTCGTGTGTGAAACGTGATGTCCAGGATTCTTGAGCTGTGTCATAAATGACCGCTGCTCCTTCTCCCTTAGTCGGTGCTTCACCAAACCCACTTAACATTACTTCTTCCTCGAACGCTCTTTCAGAACTCTCGGTGTCGAAGATGTCTTCGTGCTCATTATTATATCTCTCATACTCTAATCCAAAGAGAGCATGGAGTCCAGGTACTAGTTCTTTGACTAGTTGTGCTCTGTTAATCGCCATTATTTATCTCCTTAATTAGACAGCAAATGTGTTAGTCGGGAATGTAAAGAGTCCTCTCGCATAAGCACCTATTTCATTGCTTGGTTGCGAGGCGAAGCCTACACATAACGCTACACCACTTCCTGTTGTTGCGGTTGCCCCTTCCTTTGATCTACCATTGACAGTGCTGCCAGCAGTCGTAGAAAGAGTATATTTAGAGCCGATAAAACTTACTGCTGGTGTTCCAGCTGTAAATTGAGCTTCGTAAACGATCGCGGGATCGTTGTAAACGAGAGCTTCTGCGTCGTCTCCGCCAAGGGTAGCTGTGCTGCCAGTCCAAACTTTTGAAAAAGTTGGGGTGCCATCAGTAGCTGTGAAGTATACTCCGTAAAATACGCCTATAGGAGTTGTCGTCGCCGTGCCTTGAATGACATAACCACTAGATAAAGACACAACATCACCTGAAAAGATTGATGCTGATGTTTCACTTGCGATTCTCATTTTAGCAGGACGAATAACACCACCGTACATATGGTATGCGGGAGTAAAACCATCTGGTTTATTTGTATTAGCCATTATTTTCTCCTTTGTCTATATACATGTTATTATTAATTTCCTTTATTGGTAGGTTTACTACCAAAAGCAACTTTAGAAGTCCTTTGGATATCGCTATCTTTTATAGGCATTCTACCGTCGCTTTCTCGCATAAAGTTATGGTCTACACCGTCCATAGCAGATTTTGCTTGGTTTGCGAAGTACGCTGTACGTTCTTCTGCGGTTTCAACTGGGACTTTAGCAAGGATCAATCCTCCAACACCAATGACTCCAGAGTTACTACCACTATCAATAGTCGGGGCTTCGAATTCAGGGAAATCTTCTGCTCTCACAGGTTCATATCCCTCTCTAATACGTTTAGACATATTAGATTTATCATCTTGTCCTCTAGTAGCTTCTCTTATCCACCTGAACTGGTATCCAGGAGGTGGTTCGGGTGCATCCAACATGGATGGTGGTGCCCAAGGCGTTCTGCGAGTTTGAGAGTCTCGTGTCTCGGCAGATCGTGAGTTACGATCAGTTCTGACTTCTGTTTTATTTTCATCTGTCATTTTATACTCCTTCGATATGCTTTGCATATTCTTCTAGCGGCACATTAAGTCTTTTAGCTATTGCTACCTGACTCGGTGATAACCTTATTTTGCGTGATGTTCTTTTACCACTAGCACCTCTGCTAGAGGCAGCAACCTGTTGCACGGGGGCAGACTGCTCTTCTGAAAATTTGTGTGGGAAGTTATCTTGCATTCTTTTGTCTACTTCAGAATAATACTGGTCTGAAGTTGGGTCAATCCCACCTTCAACAAGTTCTTTATGTATTCCAAATGCTGCAAAAGTCATCGCTTGATCATCTCCAAACCACGTGTTCTTTTTAGCCCACTGTTCCGCTTTTGGATCTGGTCCACTTGCCTGCGGTTGCAGTGTAGGCTGATAAGGTTGTACAGGTACTTCTTGAGGTTGGTTTCTTTCTCTGACTTGTTGCTGGGCAGATAACCTTCTTAAGTTTTCTGCTTCGGCACTTACCCTAGAAAGTTTTTCAGTTGCATCCGCAACCGCTCCACCGTCTCCTGAATCCTGAGCTTCCCTTAACATTGTTTTAGCTCGTTCTATTTCTGATTGTACCCTATTGTCATACTCTTTGAAAAGGGATGAGTCAGAGTTCTTTAATTTTTCTTTTAAGCTAGTTGCTGTTTGATTAACACTTTGAGCATAATTGACAGCTTCATCTCTCTGTCTTTCTGCTTCTCGCATCTTATAGGTAAGTTTGTCAATACGTTTTTGTACTGAATCACTTATCTCGTCTAACTCGTCTTTTGGTTGAGTTTTTTCTACAACAGCGTCTTCTATGATTATTTCGTCTTTAATCGAAGTATCAACATCGGCTGCGTGTATATCGACTTCCCCTTCTGGAAGTTCTAGTTCTATTTTTTCTGCTTCATTATTTTGCATGAGTCCTCCTCAAGATTGTTATGATAAAATTGCTTCTGGGTTATCTATACAGGCTAAGATTTCGTCATCATTTAAAAGACGCATATCGCCACCTTCTATTTGAAAACGAGCACCAGCATATCTGCCAAAGATTACCCAATCACCTTCTTTACACCAAGCCCCTTCAGGGAACTTGTGCATGTCACTATACGCATCTGGTCCTAAAGCGACAACATAGCCAACAACAGTTGCAAGTCTTTCCTTGTCAACAGTAGCTTTAGCTAAGTGTATACCGCCTTTAGTCACAGTGGATTGTGTGAAAGGTAATATTAAAATTCGATACCCCGTAGGACGTGGTAGCGATTCTGCATGAGAGTCTATGTTTTCAGGAGTAATTGTTGGTTCATCTACTGCTTTAGCAGCAAAACCATTACTTCCGAAATTGTCAACTCTATCTGGAACGTCTTTTGTTTCGACTTTATTAGTCATTTGCATCCTCCATATTAGAATGTAAAGTTTGAATCTCCTGTTCACAGAAACTCAAACCTGCTATTTCGCCAACTATCCTTTGGTATTGTTCAAAATTCTCAATACTTCCAGCAGCTAACGTTTGCGTAAGAGCTTCTTTTCTCTCACGATATTTACGGAGCAAATGCTCCGTAGCCATGATATAGTCCACTTATTTAATTGACCTATACCAAAGAAGTCCTTTAGTTTGCCCGTAAGCCGCTTTGACTTTAGCCTCTTCTGGCTTATCTAAGCATTCACCTGCTTTAACAGATTGAGTTCTAGTGTTATCAACCATTGAAGGCTCACTAGGTTCTGCTCTGTTAGCTTTTTTAGACGGTGATGGGTAACCTTTCATCTTGTCGTAATACTCTCGCATTATTTTTCTCCGTTTTGTTTCCTACTCTCCCGAACTGTTTTTACTAGTTCGGTGTAGTTCTTTTCGGCATCAGCTTTTGCTTTCTGCTCTAACTCTTGTAATTCTATAGCAGCTTTAGTATCTTGTACTCTTAAATCAGCTTCTATTTTCTCACGTTTGATTTGTGCATCCATTTGTGCTTTAGTCATAGAAATTTCTGCGTCACGCATATCGTCTTCAGCTTTTTGTGCTAACTGTTCTTTTTCTAATTGTAACTGAGCCTCAAACATTTGACGTTGTGGATCTTGTTGTGCTGCTGCTGCGGCTTGTGCCATAGCTTGTGCTTGTCCTGTAACCTGTTGTGTAGCTTGTGCTGCCATCATAGCTATTTGGTTCATTACCTCTGGAGGCATTTGTCCATCTTCTAATTGTGGAAGCGGCTGACCCATTGCTTGTTCTATTTGTTGTCTATATAACATAGCTTGGTGTTCTTGTATGTTTGCACCTATTGTTTGGGTAGCTATTGGGTTTTGTTGAACCATCGGGTTTTGCATAAACGCTGTGTGAGAACCAATATAAGCTTCATGGTTTTGAAACGGATAAGCTTTTATAGGTTTTCCTGTTAAAGCTGATTGTTGGTCACTTATTGGATCACGTGCAGGTACTTCTTCTTCAGGAGGTAGTAATGCATCAATATCTTTAATATTTAACGCTATATACATTTTTCTGTAAGATTCTCTTAAATCATGTAATTCAGGAGCTGCTTGTGCCATTTGTAACTGTGTTTGAGCTAATGTAATTCTTTGTGTCATACTGAAGATATTTGGGTCACTTACAGGTATAACATCTACGGAGTTATCGAAATCTGCTTTAAATACATTTTCTGAAGCACCTTGAACTTGGTAAGGGTATTCAGAAGGTAAAAACTCACCGAACACTCTTTTTAATATTTTAAACTCAGTTCTTTGTGCGTAATGTAATCTTTTATGGATTGCGGACATAACTCTTTGTCCTTTTTCCATAAGTGCTACTGTTGTACCAACGGGAGCTTCAGAGTTACCATCTCCTGTAGGACTTTCTACTGTAGCTGCAAAACGTTTACCAGAATCAACTAAAGCACCTAATAAAGTGGTTAAAGTACCGCTTGGCTCTTTATAAGGTAAAGGAAGGAAAGCATCTTGCAATCTTCCTCCTGGAGCGTCAACATCTCTCCATTCTCCTGGTTGTAACGGGTCATCGTGGCGTTGAATATTCAATCCACGTGCTTTAAACCCTGCTGGAAGGTTAGAAAGTGTTCCTGCGTCTATTAATTGACGTAAAATCGCTGTAACCGACTTAGTTAAGCCGCCCATCATGTGAATTAAGCCAAAACCGTAAAAACCTAATCCTGGAAGGAACTTATAATGCGTAAAATGCTCGATTTTTTTCTTCATCGGGTCTTTTTCGTTATAATTAGGTCTAATAGCAAGAACTTTGTTGTTATCTTTACAAATAGTGACTACATAAGGTAAAGCTACCCCTGTTTCTTCATCATTTTCGTCTTTGTCTTCGTATCCTTCGATATCTAAGTCAACATGCATCTCTAATAAGGTGAATTCTTCGTCACTTATCGTTCTAGTTAAGCCTTGTAGCTCGTCTAATTTTTCAGATACTTCAGTATTGTCTGTTGCGGTTCCTGGAGACATCATATCCATGTCTTTATAGAAGCCAGAACGTTGTAATTTACGTAATTCGTTTTCGTTCATGTGAATTACGTGTGTAATTCTAGGCGATGTTAGTAAATCTACCGCGTAATAAGGAACAACTAAGTCTTCAGACTTAACGAAACGTGCTACTGCACGTCCAACTGAAGGATCATAGTAAACTTTTTTAAATGCTGAGCCTGATAACGGGAGATAAAACAAAAGTTGATCCATCTCAGGATCATATTCTTCCATTTTATAGGTTATTTGATAATTCATGAAGTTTTTAACACGATTAGCTTTTTCTAATTTGCTATCATCGGTCATTCCTAAAACTTCAGTGTCAACGGGTCCACCTGCTGGTAACATTTCTTTGTAAGCTTGTGCTTGAAACTGGGTTACCGCTTCCGCAAGTATTGGATGATGAACTCCTGAAGCACCAACAAAAGGTTGTGTTCTGGAATCTGAGTTAATACCTAATAAATCTAAACCTTCTACGTATGTTTGAAACCAATCTGTTCTAGAATCTAAGTCATCTTCAAAAGAACCGACTAATTCTGTAGCGATAGTGTTTAATTCTCTTTCATCTAAAGACTCGGCTATGTTTTCTCCAAACTTAGAAATCTTTTCTTCAGGCATGTCACTGCCTCTAATTATTGAACCATCAGGTTGAACAAAAAGCTCAGTTTCTTCTTCAGGTTGTTCCATAATTTCCAACTCAATTTCTTCTTGAGGATTAGGAACTGCGGACAACGATTGTTTTTCAATAGCCATGTAGATAAATCATAGTATGATTTTGATTAATAATAAACCCTTTCCCTATCATAATACTCCTCTTCTTCAAAATAGTCACTGGTTAATTGCAAGAAGCCTCCTTCCCTAAACCTTGCTAATGCTAAAGTTGTAGCATCAACTAAGTCATCATTTTCTCCTGATGGGAAATCAGAAACTTCTTCCATAAGTTCTTCACCAAATCTATTATCAGGAACCCATACGCGTCCGTCTTGAAAAATAGGGGATACTGAGTTTAATCTAGCGATTTTATCTTGACCTTTTCCTGGAGAAAAAGTGTTTACAGGAATACCGACTCTACGTAATTCTTGTACTAACGGAATACCACTAGCTTTAGCTTCTATGATAACTGTGTCAGGACTCCAATACTCATACAAACGTAATGCTTCAGCTTTTAGTTCAGGAAAATCAAAACGTTCTTTTATACAATCTATTAAAATTAAATGAGCTTCGTCTCCGTGATATGTTTCTTCACCTATCTTTCCTTCAGGATAAAACACACCCCAAGTTGTTATAGCTGTAAAGTCAGCTCTTTCTGATTTTAGAAAAGCTGTATCGTAACTTTGTATTAAGTAATCACATTTAGGTGGTTTGTTTTCATCCCAAATATTAAACCAGTCTTTAGGTATAATTGAAATACCTTCCCCTGTCGGTCTTTGCATGTATTGAGCCGCCCACTTAGACGGACTAACAGAAGCTTTAATACTTTCTAATTCTTTTAGTTCCCAAAACTCTTTCCATAACGGTTTAC
>Ga0209711_10003072_pt1 | contig 14322 bp, 9 predicted proteins | sample ArcticOcean_MG_C_7_FD_187441 | JGI IMG/M metagenome (GOLD analysis project Ga0209711, IMG submission 187441) | Marine microbial communities from western Arctic Ocean - ArcticOcean_MG_CB11_88 (SPAdes) (version 2) | ecosystem: Environmental > Aquatic > Marine > Oceanic | place: Arctic Ocean... | reverse complement strand
GCGTCTTCCATACCTTCTTCCTCCTGTAAAATAAGCGTGCCTGATCCTGGCTCAAAGCTTGATAAGACTCTAACTAAAACATTGTATTTATTTGCAAATTCAACGGCACGTATTTGGATAACTTTAGCACCCTGACCAGATAACTCCAACATCTCTTCCATGCTTATAGAATCAAGCTTTTTAGCCTCAGGAACTATCCTTGGATCGGTGGTATATATTCCATCGACGTCTGTATAAATATCACATCTTTTTGCTTTAATTGAAGCGGCGATTGCAACCGCAGTGGTATCGCTACCACCTCTTCCCATCGTCGTTGTATCTCCATCTGCAGTAATTCCCTGAAAACCAGTAATTATAGGAATATAACCCTCTTCAATGGTTTGAAAAAGAATGTCGTTATTCATGTCTAAGATTTTTGCTCTAGAAAAATGAGAAGTAGTTTTCATCCCAAATTGAGCGGCGGACAGTGATTTCGCTTTAAGGCCTAAATGATTTAGAGCTATAGCCACCAATGATGCGCTTACTTTTTCTCCAGTTGAAACCAATGCATCAAACTCTCTTTTATTTGGTTCAGATCCAAATGATTGAGCTAAATCAATTAAACGATTGGTTTCTCCGCTCATAGCGGAGACTACAACTACGGGAAAAGCTTCTTTAGAGGCTGCCTGAATAAGATCTGCAACCGCAGAAATACGATCCGTTGAGCCAACAGAGGTACCGCCAAATTTTAATACTATGGTTTCCATTGTTTAAAAAGCCTAAAGATTAAGCGAGGGATTGTACGATATTGGGAATAGAATTAACAAATTCATCAATATTTTTGCATTCACCTGCACCTTGAGCAAAGTCATTTCTTCCACCGCCCTTACCATCAATAGATTTACAGACTGCTTGTATAACTTTATTTGCCTGCAAAGAATCTTCTAAATCTGAAGTTACCCCGCAGACTAAAACTACTTTGTTGTCTTGATTGCTTACAATCAATATGCACTTTTTCTGCTGCTCTTTCTTGTGCTGATCTACTAATTGTCTTAGATCTTGAATATTCTGGTTCTCGACCTGCAAGAGAACTAGTTCACAGCCATCTAATTGATGTCGAGAATCTTTTGCTTCTATTGATGAGGTTTGATTAGTTTTTTTGCCTTTTTTCAAAGATTTATTTTCAGCAATTAAATCTTTTACCTTTGAGCTAACCTCTGATGCGCCAACATTTAATAAGACTTGAGTTGTTTGAAGTTGATGTTGCATTTCTAACATGAGTTCAACTGCCTTGGAGCCAACGGCTGCTTCTATCCTTCTTACACCAGATGAAACGCTGGATTCGCTGGTGATAATAAACATACCAATATCACCCGTTCTTGCAACGTGTGTTCCGCCACAAAGCTCAACAGAAAAACCATCACTCATTGACAGAACTCTTACATCATCATCATATTTTTCCCCGAACATCGCCTCTGCTCCCATTGCGATTGCATCATCAAGTTTCATCAAGTCTGTTGTAACTTGCGAGTTGTTGAGCGAATGCATATTAACCAGCGATTCAATTTCTTTGATTTCATCTTTGCTTACAGCCTTAGGATGAGAAAAATCAAATCGAAGTTTAGTAGCATCGACCAGGGAACCTTTTTGCTCTACATGATTACCTAACACATGCTTTAAAGCAGCGTGCATCAAATGGGTTGCTGAATGATGGGCGGCTGAAGAGTCCCTCAATGCGGCATTAACCTCTAGCTTGATTTCATCATTAAGCGAGATCGAACCTTCTGCGAGAACAATTTTATGAATAAATATTTTTCCCTGTTTAATGCAGTCTAAAACTTGGCCATGGCAATTTTTACCCGAAAATACTCCCTGATCACCTATCTGCCCACCTGATTCTGCATAAAAAGGTGATTGATCAAAAGCAACGAGATATTCTTTAGCTTTATTGGCAGTATCTATGCGAACTTCCTTGTCCCATAAGCCCACAGTTTTTCCTTGAGCAGTTAACCTGTCATACCCAAGAAAATTCGTATCCGCAATCGACGATAAATCTAATTGCACAGCTTTAAATTTGCTGGCTGATTTTGAATTCTTAACCTGTTCTGCCATACAGATATCAAAACCTTTTTGATCAAGCGTAAGATCTTGTTCACGTGCAATATCAGCAGTTAAATCAAACGGAAACCCAAAAGTATCATGAAGCTTGAATACAACTTCTCCTGGAATAACCTGAGAAGTCATTTTCTTAATTTCTTTATCCAGGATCTCAATTCCTTTCTCTAGGGTTTCAAGAAATTTATTTTCTTCATCATGAATCGTTGTCTCTATGTGAGACTGACTTGTCGAAAGCATAGGGAAAGCACTTTCCATTTCTTGAACCAGTGGCGCAACTAAAGTATGCAGAAAAGGTTTTTTTGCTCCCAGCTTATATCCATGCCTGATAGCTCGACGCATAATTCTTCGTAAGACATAACCACGCCCTTCATTTGAAGGCATTACACCATCGGCAATTAAAAAACTAACACTGCGAATATGATCAGCTATTACTTTATGTGATGGCTCTCCAGGAGACTTTATTGCTTTCTCAGATGCCTGAATTAAATTAAGAAAAAGGTCGGTTTCATAGTTTGAATTAACGCCTTGCATCACTGCTGTGACACGCTCTAAACCCATTCCAGTATCAACTGACGGCTTTGGCAATGGTGTTAAATCTCCAGCAGCATCTCTATTAAACTGCATAAACACTAAATTCCAAATTTCTACAAACCTATCGCCATCATCACCCGGAGAGCCGGGAGGAGTTCCCTCATATTGATCTCCATGATCATAATAGATTTCTGAACAAGGCCCACATGGCCCAGTGTCGCCCATTGACCAAAAGTTATCCTCTTCATCTAATCTAACAATTCGGTCTGGTGAAATACCTATCTTGGATGACCAAATTTCTGCAGCCTCATCGTCTTCTCTAAAAACAGAAATCCATAATCTATCTTTTTCTAGGCCAAGCTCTTTGGTTAAAAAATTCCAGGCTAACTCAATAGCATGTTCTTTAAAATAATCTCCAAAACTAAAGTTTCCAAGCATTTCAAAAAAAGTATGATGCCTTAAGGTGTAGCCGACATTCTCTAAATCATTGTGTTTGCCGCCAGCTCGTATACATCTTTGTGTTGTTGTTGCTCTCTGATAGGCTCGCTTGTCAGTGCCCAAGAAAACATCTTTGAATTGCACCATGCCTGCATTAGTAAACAGGAGCGTGTCATCATTTGCTGGTATTAAAGGGCTTGAATCAATGACCTCATGATCATTTTTTGCAAAATATTCTAAGAACTTAGCCCGAATTTCACTTGTTAACATTGCCAAAGACTTCCTCTAAAAAATTAGTCATTGCGATCCAAGAACGCTCATCACTATCATGATTATAAACTGTTCCCATGGCAACGTCGTTAGCCAGTGGATTGGTGAATGCATGGTAGGTATTTCCATAATTAATCAATTGCCAGTCAGCTTCTGATTCAGTCATTTCATTCTGCAAGGCAAGAATTTGCTCTGAAGATACCATTGGATCTAGATCGCCATTAAGTACTAATAACTTTGTATTCACTTTGTTAAAGGTTTCATCGGATTGATTTAATAAGCCATGAAAGCTTACGCAGCCGCTTAAATTATGGCCTGATCGAGCTAGTTCTATTGAAGCAAGTCCCCCAAAACAAAACCCAATCATTGCAATCTTGGAAGCATCGATACCATCAAGGCTCTTGCCATACTCAACCGCACTGATAAGACGTTGGCGAAATAACTTACGATCAGTGACAAAAGGTTCAATAAGCGCCTGATTTTCTTCGACACTTGTACCATTTACCCCACCACCATATATATCTATTGAGAGCGCAGCATAACCAAGAGCATTTAACGCATTTACTTTTTGATCTTCAAATTCAGACCTGCCCTTCCATGTATGCGCAACAAGAACCAGAGGCAATAAGTTAGAAGATTCAGGTATTGATAAATGACCGATGCACTCTATCGCACCATCGAAATAAGATACGTTATTAGTTGTCACTTCCATCACCAAGCGCAGCTTTGTATCTTTTGTAATTTTCAATGTAATGTTGAGCATTAATCGCAGGGATTGCCTGCTCTTCCAATGTAAGGACTTTCTTAATCTTTCCAGGCATGCCCAAAACCATAGAGCCGTCTGGAACTTCCATGCCCTCTGTGACCAACGCTTTAGCCCCTATAATGCAATTCTTGCCAATCTTGGCTCCATTTAAGATAACAGAACCTATCCCTATTAAGCTGCCATCACCAATTTCACATCCATGCAGCATAGCTAAATGACCAACAGTAACAAATTTTCCAATAGTGCAACCAAAACCAGGATCCGTATGAATAACTGAATTGTCCTGAATGTTTGATCCCTCTCCTATAATAATAGGTTCATTGTCTCCCCGGATGGTGCAGTGAAACCAAATGCTTGAATCCTTTGCCATTTGGACATCTCCAATAACCGTAGCATCTGGAGCAATCCAAAAATCTTCATTTTCCGTAGTTAAACTTTTTTCATTGAGTGTAATAATCATTAAATGCTATCCCTCTAATATTTCTATATTCGCATCAAAACAAACATTTAAAAAGTTTATTGTAATCATGGCTGTTAAGCCCCAAATCTTTTGATTTTTTAGTGACCAAGTTGGTACTTCCCAGACACTGCCCTGTCTTTCAATACTTTCTCTTTTTATGTTTTTTGGATCTAACAAAAAACTTAATGGGACGGTAAAAATTTCTTGAATTTCTTCATTAGCCTCAAGGTCTTGAGGCTTGTCCACTGTCGCGATAAAAGGATTAACCTCAATCTTATGCCTTGAAATTAAATAATCTAACTTACCAAGCATGGTGACATCCTCGCCGTTTAGACTCATTTCTTCATTTGATTCTCTTAATGCAGTATCAAAGAGGCTTTTATCTCCATCCTCTGCTTTTCCACCAGGAAAACTGACCTCTCCTGAATGTGTTGAGAGATGGCCTGAGCGTTGAGTATAAATTAATTCAGGGCTCTCAATATATTCTCCATAATTTAAAATGGCTATCAAAACTGATGCTTGAGGTCTGCCACTGGGCTTTTCAGAATTACTGGAATTTAGTTTATACTTTATCTCTTCAATCATTGTATAAGTTTAACTTCTTACAACATTTAATTCTCTAACAAAGGAGCACTTTTGAGATATTGTTCAAAATGCGGAAGCGATCAGATAGATTTTAAGGTACCTGTTGATGACAATATCAAGCGGTATATTTGCTCAGCTTGTGACTCAATTTTCTATACCAATCCCAATCTTATTGTGGGAACAATCTGCGTTAAAGAAGATCAAATTTTGCTGTGCAAAAGAAATATTGAGCCTCGCTTTGGACTATGGACTCTGCCAGCTGGTTTTATGGAAAATTCAGAGACTCTGCAAGAGGGTGCATTAAGGGAAACGAAAGAAGAGACGCAAGCATCTCCAAAAATTATTGCCCCATACTCTGCTTTTAGCCTTACACATATCAGTCAAGTGCATTTCTTTTATCTAGCCGAGCTAGGGGATGAAAGTTTTGGCCCAACATCAGAAAGCTCAGAAGTGGAGTTATTTGATGAGAAAGATATTCCCTGGGATCAAATAGCCTTTCCGACAGTTACAAAGACATTAAAATACTATTTTGAAGACAAAAAGAAAGGAGATTTTCCATTCCGAGAAGAAGCGTTAAAACTCTGGTAGATCTCTAATAAAAAATTTACGAACCTTTTGTAAATTTATATGCATTCAAAAAGATCTGCATCCATGGCGAGTACTCTTCCCATGATGAAGGTTTCCAAGAGAATTGCTGTGCTCTAAATACTCTCTCAGGATGAGGCATCATGATTGTTGCTCGTCCATCTCTAGAAGACAAACCAGTTATCCCCTCAGGAGATCCATTGGGGTTAATAGGGTACATGGTAGTTGGTTTGCCTTCGCTGTTCGTAAACTGCATTGCTATTTGATTATTTCCTTGCAGTTTACTCATAGCTCCATCTTGAAATTTAGCTCTGCCCTCTCCGTGTGCAACGGCTACAGGTATCTGCCATCCCTCCATGCCTTGCAATAAAACTGAACTAGATTTTCCTACAGTTACTTGAGATAAACGTGCTTCAAATTGATCTGACTCATTCCATAAAAATTTTGGCCAATCTTCAGCACCTGGAATTAAATCCTTTAAATTTGATAGCATCTGACACCCATTACACACTCCAAATGTAAATGTCTCAGGACGATTGAAAAAGCTCTCAAAGGAATCTCTGACCTGCGGATTAAAACTGATGCTAGAAGACCAACCTCCTCCTGCCCCTAAAACATCGCCATAAGAAAAGCCACCACATGCAGCAATGCCTTGAAAAGACGATAATAAGCTAGGGTTATCTAAGATATCTTGCATATGAATGTCTTGAGCCGCAAATCCAGCCAGCATAAAAGCTGCAGCCATTTCATTTTGACCGTTGACTCCTTGCTCTCTAAAAATTGCTATTTTTGGCTTAATATCCGAATGAATGTCAGGCAGCTTTGAAGAAAACTGAAAACTATCTTTGGCAACCAGACCTTCTTTGTCAAAAGAATTAATAAGATCGTATTCTTGTTTTGCGCTATCTGGATTATCTCTGTTAGCTTTTATTGCAAAGGAAGTCTCTGACCAAGTTTGCTCTAAAGCTGAAACAGATTGCTGAAATTTTACATCATCATTTTTTAAAATAGTAATGTCTGAGTCTAGTGTTTGGATGGCGCACTTTTGGTGTGCAATATTATTTTGCTTTAAATATTCTAATGCTTGCCCTTCAAAATCAGAATGAAATTGAATTACTGCACCAGTCTCTTCGGAAAACATATCTTTATAGAGACTTGTATCGTCCTCTAGGTCATTAGATAAGAAAATTTTAATGCCCACTTTGTTAGTAAAGGCAAATTCAGCCAAGGTTGTAAATAAGCCGCCATCGGAGACATCATGAAGAGATGTTATCCATTTCCGGTTAATTAGCTCTTGAAGAGAATTAAAGAAGTTCTTAAATGCCTGTATGTCCTCTATATCCGGTGTTTCATGAATAGAAGAAGATGTAACTTCTTCAAAAATTGAGCCACCCATTCTAGTTTTATTGCTAAGAGTTAGGTGATAGAAATCTGATGAGCCTTCGGGATGTAATTCAGTTGTTATGGCTGTAGAGATATCTGATACGGGAGCCATTGCGGTGATCACCCCAGAGAGCGGGCTTTTAACTTCAAAATCTTCTTGGCCCTCTGACCAACTTGTTCTCATGGACAAAGAATCTTTTCCAACAGGGATGGCAATACCAAGCTGAATACACATATCTGAAACTGCCTGGACTCCCAATCTTAGAGCATAGTCATCCTCGTCATCCCCACAAGCTGCCATCCAATTTGCAGATAGTCTCACCAAGTCTAAGCTCACAATTGGAACGGATACTAGGTTCATCAAAGCTTCTGCAAGTGCCATGCGCAATGATGCAGCTGGGTTTTGAATAGCTATGGTAGGTTTCTCCCCTATTGATAAGACTTCTCCTTTGTTTGATAGAAAAGATCTTGCTGACATTGAATAATTAGACGTAGGAACTTGATGTCTACCAACAAACTGATCTTGTGCGACCAGCCCTCCCACTGTTCTGTCGCCTATGGTAATTAAGAAAGATTTGGATGCCACAGAAGGATGAGATAGCACTCTTTGGATCACGTCCGAAAGGTCAAGATCAACAGCATTAACTTCTTGTACAGGCTTAATGGAAGGATTTTGAAGCGTCATGTCTTTAATTGGTAAATCGCCAAAAAGCATAGATAAGGGAACATTCACTGGATACTCATCTCTCTCAGGATCATAAACTTCTACTGAATCTAATGCTGTGGTTTCCCCAACAAAAGCAACTGGACACCTTTCGCGACGGCAAATTTTCTCAAAGATATCCTTGTTCTCAGATTTGATGGCAAGAACATAACGCTCTTGCGATTCATTGGACCAGACTTCCATTGGTGAAAGGCTTGGATCAGCTACTGGGATTAAGCTTAGGTCGACTCTCACTCCAAGGTCACAATCTTTGGCAAGCTCGGGAATGGCATTAGAGAGCCCGCCAGCTCCAACATCATGAATAAATTCGATTAAATTTGGGGTTTCAAAAGCACACTGATTAATTACTTCTTGGCATCTTCTTTCCATTTCGGCGTTTTCTCTTTGCACTGATGCAAAATCAAGATTTTCATCGCTCTCCCCTGAGGACATAGATGATGCGGCCCCGCCACCTAAGCCTATCAGCATTGAAGGGCCACCCAAGACAACAACTAAATCACCGGATTTTATAGAATTTTTTAAGCTATTGCGGTCTTTAACCTCACCTATTCCACCAGCCAGCATAATTGGTTTGTGGTAGCCATAAGCTCTTTGATCTGTCACAGACTTTTCAAATACTCTAAAGTAACCAACAGTACTCGGTCTTCCAAACTCATTATTAAAAGCAGCTGCTCCAATGGGTCCTTCGGTCATGATCTGAAGTGGCGAGGCAATTCTTTTAGGCTTTTGAAGAGGTGCCTCCCATGCTCGAGGAAATTTTTCTAATCTAAGGTTTGAAACATTGAACCCAACCAATCCCATTTTTGGCTTAGCTCCTGTCCCAGTAGCTCCTTCATCTCTAATTTCACCACCCGAACCTGTTGCCGCTCCTGGAAAAGGAGAGATGGCTGTTGGGTGATTATGGGTTTCTACTTTTAAGGTTGAATTAATTTTCTCTGTTGAAAAGCCATACTCATTACTTAAGTTTCTATTTAAAGTGGGAACGCTGGCTCCCTCAATTACTGCAGCATTATCTTTGTAAGCGGAAATAAGATCAGGCTTATTCCCTTGGCTGGTTTTTTTAATCAGATCAAAAAGAGATTGATCTTGGGTGACCGAATCAATCAACCAGGAAGCATTAAAGATTTTATGTCGGCAATGCTCAGAATTAGCTTGAGCAAACATCATTAACTCTGCATCAGTAGGATTTCGTCTCACCGAGGAGTAAAAATTTTCCAAGTAACTAATCTCGTCACCTGACAGGGCTAAACCCAGCTCTATGTTTGCTTTATTAAGAGCCTCATTGGCAGACTTAGAAATATCAATAAATTGCAATGGTCTTCTGTTTGATGCCATTGCTGTATTAGATAAATCTTCTGGTGTGTAAAAAACTTCTTGGGTCATTCGGTCAAAGAGATTGGTTAGAACTAACTCCCTGATCTCTATGGCTCCATCTACAAAGTACCCAAAATACTTTTCAATGCTTTGAACACCACTAATGCCAACATTTTGGATAATCTCACTTGTTTTGGAAGACCATGGGCTAAAGGTACCTTTCCGGGGACCAACTAAAAAATGTGGAGACTTAGACTGGTTAGCTGCATTCAATAAATTGAGTAGTTTTGAATGATCGGCAAAATTTTCATCAATAGTTACTGCATAATAATCTAGGCAATTAAGCTTTAAGTTGTGTGAATCATTGATAATATTGAGCTGTGAATTCTGAGAAGAAATTTTAGACGGCGAAAAACTTGAATGTCCTTGAAGAAGCAAGTTTAAATTTTTTGACACTAGCTCTCTAGTAAAATATTGTTATGGTTAATTATAAGGATGTTTAAAATTAAAAAAATACAAACAGTGAAATTCCTTTCAAAAAACGCAGCAATCTTATTTGTATTTATATCCTTGATGAGCTGCTCAAAAGATCCAGTGGTAACTCCAGTATCAGTTTATTGTTCTATTATTAGTGAGAAACTGCTTGCCTTTTCAAGGCTCAGTAATTTCGAGAAGCAGAGATTTCAAGAGCTATCTGATACTAGATTGCAAAAGTATAAAAATGATTTTATTGAAGCGGCTGAAACATTTGATCTGGAATGGGAGCTTTTAGCTGCTGTTGCATTTCAAGAGTCCCAATGGAATCCAAAAGCCCGTTCGGCAACTCAAGTAAAAGGCATGATGATGCTAACTCTTCCAACAGCTGCATCTGTGGGAGTGACGAACAGACTCGATCCGATTCAAAGCATATATGGTGGCGCGCAATATCTCTCAGAGCTTCGTCAAATAGTTGAGTATGGAACGTCTTCGGGTGACAAGACTGCTTTTGTCTTAGCAGCATACAATCTAGGAATGACGAACGTAAAAAATGCAGTTGATCAAATCAATGGAAATCCTTCAAAGGTAACTTGGCTTGAGCTGGAAGAGCATTTAATTCAATTAAAGTCCTCTATGGACACAGAGAGCTACTCAAGAGGTCAGCAAACAGTTGATTTTGTAGAACGGGTTCGAGATTATTATTATCTACTGTTGAGTCAAAATTGTAGCGATTAAGAGTTAAGAAGCTGCCACTTAAGATTCTTTATTTGATCTCGGCAAAATGCAGCTTTTTCGTATTCTGTCTGCTTAGCATAAACATACATCTGATCTTCAAGCTTCGTAATAGAGGTAGAAATTTTATCAGGCCCATCTGACTCAATCTTAAACGGCAAGTCCTCTTCAAAGTATTTAGGTTGAGTTTTTTTAGCTTTCTTGGTTACCCTGGCCCCTTCCATGATGTCTTTTATACCCTTAACTATAGAGGTAGGAGTAATATTATGTTTTTTGTTATAGGCGACCTGAATTTTTCTTCGACGCGTCATCTCATCCATCGCTCTTTGCATGGACCCTGTAACCTTATCTCCATACAAGATAGCGCAACCTCTAATATTTCTTGCAGCCCTTCCGACCGTTTGAATAATCGTAACCTCTGATCTTAAAAAACCTTCTTTGTCTGCATCCAATATTGCTACCAGCGAAACCTCCGGAATATCTAATCCCTCTCTTAGTAAATTAATGCCTACTAAAACATCAAAATTACCCAATCTTAAATCTCTAATAATTTCTGTGCGCTCAACAGTATCGACATCAGAATGCATGTATCTGGTTCTAATACCATTTTCCTCAAGATAATCTGTTAAATCTTCTGCCATTCGCTTTGTAAGTGTTGTGATTAATACTCTCTCTTTTAAAGCTGCGCGCTCATTGCATTCGCCAATGACATCATCAATCTGTGAAGAAGCCGGTCTGACTTCTATAGCGGGATCAATTAACCCTGTAGGCCGAACTAATAATTCTGCCATATTATCGGAGTGTTCTAATTCAAATTTACTAGGGGTTGCAGAAACATAAATTTTTTGCGGAGTGACTTCTTCCCATTCCTCAAATCTCAATGGACGATTGTCCAAGGCAGACGGTAACCTGAATCCATAATCTATCAAGGTTTCTTTTCGTGATCGATCGCCCTTGTACATGCCTCCAATCTGAGGGACTGAGACATGAGACTCATCCATAAAAACAATTGCATTTTTTGGCAAGTAATCAAATAGGCAGGGCGGTGGCTCGCCAATGCCTCTGCCAGAAAGATAGCGAGAATAATTTTCAATTCCCTGGCAATATCCTAGCTCTTGCATCATTTCTAGATCATATGTTGTTCTCTCTTGGAGTCTTTGCGCCTCAACCAATTTATTATTATCTTTTAAATAAATCAGTCGGTCCTTGAGCTCTTCTCTCACTGCTTTTAAACACCCTAGAACTGTTTCTTTGGGGGTAACGTAGTGTGTTTTCGGATATATAGTTGCCCTGGGAGTTTCTTGGATCACCTCGCCAGTAAGCGGATCAATCCAAAGCAAGCGCTCAATTTCATCTCCGAATAATTCAATTCTCAAAGCGTCTCTTTCTGAGTCTGCAGGATGGATATCAATAACGTCACCCCTGACTCTAAAAGTGGCCCTGCGGAAATCAATATCATTTCGTGTGTACTGCATTGCAGAAAGACGACGAAGAATTGATCGTTGGTCAATGGCATCACCTCTATTTAGATGCAGGATCATATTTAAATAAGCTTCTGGCGCGCCCAGTCCATAAATAGCAGAAACTGTTGCAACAACTATTGTGTCATTTCTTTCCAATAATGCCTTTGTTGCAGAGAGGCGCATTTGCTCAATATGCTCATTGATGGAAGCGTCTTTGGCAATATAAGTATCAGACGTTGGGACATATGCTTCGGGCTGATAATAGTCGTAATAAGACACAAAGTATTCAACTGAGTTAGAGGGGAAGAAATCTTTTAATTCCCCGTAGAGTTGTGCTGCTAGAGTCTTATTTGGTGCCATGATAATTGCCGGCCTTTGAGTTGCCTCGATGACTTTTGCCATGGTGTATGTCTTACCAGAGCCAGTTACTCCTAATAAAACTTGATGCAATAATCCGTCATCAAGGCCTTTAACCAGGCTATCGATTGCTGCTGGCTGATGTCCAGCAGGTTCAAAGGGCGATTGAACAATTAAATTTTTTGTCATTATCCTGTATTACTTTCTTATTTTTAATTTATAATTCTCAACTTGTTCCCTGATAGCTCAGCGGTAGAGCAGTTGACTGTTAATCAATTGGTCCGTGGTTCGATCCCACGTCAGGGAGCCATTTCTTTTTTTCTTCAACCGCAATTGCTAATTTTAACTGATTATTTTATTTAAACATGTGTTTAAAAAAATAAGGCGCCTTTCAGCGCCTTATAAAGATTAACCTGCTTAGGAGCATTGTCTTAGCCTTTGGGGATAGCATAGACATTAACCTTGAATACATTAAAGACTTTGCATATGACAATTCTGTGGCACCCATGCAACTTAACCATAAAATCTTTGTGACTCTTTATTGTTCTTTTGAAGATCTTTGAGTAATAATTATCAAATGAAAAGATTACAAAATAAAGTGGCAGTGATTACTGGTGCTGCAAGCGGTATTGGAAAAGAGACAGCGCTATTATTCTTAGAGCATGGTGCAAATGTTGTGCTTGCTGATATGAATAAAGTTACTCTCGAAGAAACCTTTGAGCTTATAAAGCAGAAGAATTTTGAGCAGAATGCATGTATATGCTTGACTGATGTTTCTGTTGAGCAAGATATTGAAACATTGGTAGATATGGCGGTGGATCAATTCGGCACTTTAGATATTTTATTTAACAACGCTGGAATTGGCGGTGCTATTGGCCCAATCACTCATATTAATGCAGATGAGTGGGATAGATCATTTCAAATTCTTCTTAAATCAGTATTCCTAGGCTCTAAGTATGCTGCAAGGGTCATGAAAAAAAACCTAGCAGGTGGCTCAATTATCAATACTGCATCCATTGCAGGGATGGGCGGTGGATCTGGTCCCCTTGCTTATTCTGCAGCCAAAGCTGGGGTAATTAATTTTTGTAAAAATGCTGCGATCGAATTAGGTCCAGACAAGATTCGCGTAAATGCTATTTCACCCGGGGCAATCAACACTCCTCTTTTAGCCACTGCAATTGAAGATACCAAGCTTGATCAGCCAATCGAAGATTTTGGCATGCCAATTGATATTGCAAATACAGCATTATTTCTTGCCTCAGATGAATCAAGGTTTATTACAGGAATCAATATATGTGTTGATGGCGGCTTAACGCTAGATCAGTCAGGCTTGATGACAGACGCAGCTGAGCACTATTCAAAAATGGGTATTGAGCGAGTTGTAGGAATGAACATGGGCTCAACAGGTGTCGAGTCTGTGATTGAAAACTTAGAAGAGTAGTTTTTTAAGATTTTTTCCAGGTTGTTCCATCGCTGCTATCGTCCAAGATAATTCCTTGCTCTATTAGACTATCGCGAATCTTATCGGCAGTCTGAAAATCTTTTTCATCTCTTGCTGCATTTCTTAAAGCTATTTGCTGGCCAATCGCTTCATCCGACAATGTAGCTCCGAACTGAAAAAATGTTTTTGGATCATCTTGCAGTAACCCCAGAACTCCACTTAATTTTTTGAGAGTCGTTCCATATTTCATTTTTTGGATTGGATCAGAGGAATTATTGATTGATTTAACAAGTTGAAACAGCAGACTAAGAGCTTCAGGTGTATTCAAGTCATCGTTCATAACCAAGGAAAATTGATTCATCATCTCTTGATCAAGTTCATTGCCCTCACCTTCAATGGAAGCTAATGCCTGATACAACCTAGTTAATGCTGATTTAGCTTGGTTTAAAGATTCCTGGTCAAAGTTTAATGAACTGCGGTAATGACTGGAGACTAAATAATAACGAATAACCTCTGGATGATAAGAAATAAATAGATCTTTTAACATTGCAAAATTACCCAAAGACTTAGACATTTTCTCACCATTGATTTTGAGTAAGCCTGAATGCAACCAGTAATTTGCAAATTTATTGCCAGATGCGCACTCTGATTGAGCAATTTCATTCTCATGATGTGGGAATAATAAATCTGGGCCACCAC
>Ga0209711_10003070_pt1 | contig 14329 bp, 7 predicted proteins | sample ArcticOcean_MG_C_7_FD_187441 | JGI IMG/M metagenome (GOLD analysis project Ga0209711, IMG submission 187441) | Marine microbial communities from western Arctic Ocean - ArcticOcean_MG_CB11_88 (SPAdes) (version 2) | ecosystem: Environmental > Aquatic > Marine > Oceanic | place: Arctic Ocean... | reverse complement strand
TGTAGTTTTTTTAATAATGTAGTAAATTTGAAAGGGAATATTATTATCAAATAACAACATTTTATAGCAATGGAAAATTTACATAAAGAGCATTCAGATATAGATGATTTTTTATAGGAAATTGTTACTTATATAAACTAAAATTCAATATCCAGTAACGTTTTCTTTGCTTGGTGGGAAGAACTTGATTTGTCTGATGAGACATTAGCAGGGCCTGATTCTGATCAGGAGTATTCGTTCCTAAATGATATGCAACGGATTGCTAATGATTGGGATTTTTATTTTGAATAGGATCGAAAAAAGTTGAAGGAGGGTTATATGAGATTGAACATAATTAGAGATGATTTAAAGCGGTGTGAGATTAAGTCAGAAATTTGTATAGAGCAGTTCACTGCTTGGAAATCATTACCAAAACAAAAAGGATGTTATTCAATATGGCAGGGGGATGTTTGTATCTATGTTGGCAAAGCAGGAGGTAAGGGTGGTTTCCCTGATCGTTTCGTCCATCATGATGCTAAAGCTTTTGCCAAAAATCGAGGTGGAACCAGTCATTCTGCTGGTTGGGTTCATTATCGTCAAGAAATGAAAGATTGGAATCCTAACTGTTGGGAAATTGAGTATGTTGAAGTCTCTAAGGAAGTGCATCGCACATATTTGGAGGGTGGTATGCTTCTTTTATTTGATCCATTATGTAACGATGAGAGCTATAATGACAGGATGAAATCTCTTTAAAAGCTATTTGATTTTTTTTCAATATACTATTCATCATTAGGGACTATTTTTTTTAAATCTGCTAAGACCGTTTTACTTGGTGTAGATAATCGTCAATTTTTACGGGGAACATACTCAGTATCACAAAGTCCTGCATATTATCTCATAGGTTCGTGAAAATCTTTTTGTTCCTCTATGTCCCTAAACCCTTCGTATTTTTCATAATAGAGGAACGTTTAAATTTTTGACGTTTGATTACACGATTGATAAAGAAAATCATATTTAAATACTTTTTATAACAATTTAAGAGAAGGGGGTTTAGGTAATATATTAGGCTAATTTTTTCTTTATCTATTAATGATTTTAATACAGTGTATATTTAATTAATTAAATTAGGTTTTGGAAGTAATAATTTGATGGTTAAATTGAGAAAAAGAACGTTTAATTATGAAATAAAAAAAAGTAACACTATATTTACAGCCAAAAATAGGAATAAAATATCAGGCTAATAACCTGAAGAATAAAAACCTGGAGTTATTAGTTAAAATCGGAGTGAAGAAAACCAGATAGGCTATGCTTGAGCATTACCATATGGTTGCAGCAGAAAAATTTAATTAAAAAGGATCATTATGGACATTTCAATATTTACAGATGAGCAATGGGATAAGTTTGTAATTAAATTGTTTGAGATAATCTATGCTGGTGACTTTAGCAAAGAAAATGCTGGTGACTTTAGCAATGACATTTTTAAAATTGAAGGTTGGACCAACGACTTAATAGCTGGGGACGCATCTGCACAAGAGATGATTAATGGGATTTCTGACAATGTGAATAAATTATATAATTCCTCAATTGAAGAATGCTTAAACAACAGAAGTTGGATAAAACAAGCTGTATTAGAATCGATTGAAACTGCACTAGATTAAATTTGGTGAAGGCGGAACTTGGAGTTCACGTAGCGCTGTACTGAGGAGTTTTATAGATCTGAGCGACTGTGAGATTTATCGTTTCTCATGAACAATAAAGGTATGAAAATCAAAAGTTAACAATTATTTGTTAAACTGTACAAGCACTCTGTCTTTATCACCTTGTAACTCAGGTGTTTGCGAACCACTTGATTGCTGAGTTACATTCTTTTTGACATAGTTGTGTAACTCTTGTGCTGTAATCTTATTGTCAGCATTTATATCAGCATCACCTTCCATGCCTTTCATAAGGAAGTATGAGAACATACCATGTTTAGCTTCTTCTAGTGGACGTGATATCTGCTCATTAGATGCTGCAGAGAATAGTGTAAAGCCATTGGGAATGGATTGCTCTTTAGCTCTAATGACAATAGGTCTTCCTGCTATAAGCATCTCTTCATTACGTGTTTCACCTGAGTAGCACGTGTCTAAGAATACGGTCACAGATTTAGGATTAGTAGCTTTAAGGTCAGCAAACAATCTATCTCTTAGTATTGCTGTGTCATCTAATAATCTAGGTAAGCCATCATGTGGTAACAGATACATATTCTTACCATCTTGAGATGCTAGTCCATGACCTGCAAAGAATACGTATATGTCAGACTTGTTAGATTTAGCTGAACGTCTTAGCCATTCTTTAACTGAGAGTAAAATATCCTTTTCATCAGCTCCATTATTAATAAGCATCTTTATTCTATTCTCAGATACACCTAATTTCTCAGTAGCATAATCCTTAAACACAAGAGCATCATTATCAGCGTATAAGGCTTTTGCTTTTGTATTTTCATAATTAGACACTCCTACAATTAATGCTAGTGCATCTTTATTATTACGTACTCTTTTACCAAGTGGATTAAGTCTATCAAATGATATTGATGAATTGGCCATTGATGCGTCACCTTTAAGTGTTACTATTTTAGAGGCAGTTAAGCCAGCTATGTCAGTAACTTGGACTTTTAAATCAACTCCTGTTGATGGTACGTAAGTAAAGAATTTAAAGTTACCGTTGCTTGATAAAGATACTGGCTTTCCATCAACAGTTACTTCTGCCACTTCAATGTTATCACGTGCAATACCAGTTATAGTGCCACGTTTGCCTTTAGTTTTGTTAGATATGATTTCTAGTAATGGAACTCTTGTGTCTGTATCAATTCTCTGTTGCTCTTGTTTTTGTTTGTTTTCAAGAGCTACTAGTTTACGTTCTAGTTCTATACGTTTTTTTCTTTCTCTTTCAGCTTCACGTCTTGATGCATATAAATCATCATATGATGTTTCAGAATATTGTTTGTCAGTTTTTTTGATTTTCTGTGCATAAAGAAACTTATTATCTTTCCAAATGCCTTCAGTCACTTTTCCATTGGCTTGAGTATTAGTGCCTTGCCCATTCCTTTTACCATTTTTCCATTCACCTAAGTATTTTGATCCATTTGAATAAGTTAAAATTCCTTGTCCATGTCTTTTACCATCTTTGTATTCTCCTTCGTATTTATCTCCAGTTTTCCATGTAAAAACTCCTTCTCCATTTCTGTTACCATTTTTCCATTCACCTAAGTATTTATCTCCAGTTTTCCATTTAAAAATTCCAAAACAATTATGAAAAGGAGGTAAGGATGGACATGAAGCTATGCTTTTAACTTTTTGTCTTGTATTATTTTTTTTTGGTTGATTTAGAGTAAAGCAATCTAAACCACGACGTTTAACTTCTTCTTTATATACTAAAATTTGGGGTCCAATATTTGAAGAAATTATATTACATAAATCAAAATTTGTTTTTTTTAAAGCATAGTTAAATTTATAATTGGGGGTTTTTTGTGCATAAGAAAATTTGTCATTGTCCCATATACCTTCTTGTATTCTTCCATTGGGGTCAGTATTAGTGCCTTGTCCATTTCTTTTACCATTTTTCCATTCACCAATATATTTTTCACCATTTACCCAAACATTAGTTCCAAATCCACTTCTTTTTTCTTTTTTCCATTCACCAATATATTTTTCCCCATTTGCCCAAATATAAGTTCCTTGTCCTTCAATAACATTATTTTTCCATTCACCTTTATATTTATCTCCATTGGAAAGAATAAGAGTACCTTGTCCATGATACTGATTACCTTTGTAATCACCTGTATAATTAACATGAGTGACACCACAACCTGTTAAAAATATAAATATAAATAATATAACAATTTTTATTTTCATAATCATATTTTAAACTAAATGATTGATATAGGTAAAGAATATATTTTTATAAATAAAACTTAATTAAAATGTATATAAATCTATTTATAACAAACACATTTCTTCTTGAAATATTAAATATTAAATATTAATTTTTTTAATTTCCCTTATTTATATAAAAAAAAGTTTTAATCTTTAGAATTAAATTCTAAAATTAATAATTAGTTATTTTTTCTAGATATTAATTATCTTATAAAGGTAGTTTTATTTTCTTTTGTTGATGGAGTTTAATTTGGATATAGTTTCTTGGCTTAAATCCTTAGATTTTGATGAATATGTTGATCAATTTATAGAAAATTCTATCGATATGGAAGTTCTTTTAGACTTGAATACAGAAGATTTAAAAGAATTAGGAGTTAATAAAATTGGTCATAGAAAACTTTTACTAAAAGCTATATTAAACCTTCAGAATTATAATTCTGAAAATTCCTCTGAAAAATCAGAAAATGAATTTATACCAAATGATAACTTGTTCAAACTTTGTAAAATATTGCCTTCGGTTATTGCTAGTCCTTTAAAAGAATATCTTTCAGAAAATAATGCTGGAATGAAATTATGGTATGCTTGCGACACAATTGAGTTACTAATTCGTTTCTTAGTTATATTGGGTGTAAGTGACTTTCGAAAACAAGGAAACCTTAGTGAGCAATTGCTTAAACAGTTTTGGGGTAAGATCGAGATGCCTACACTTGGCGCCTGGATGGCAATGGCAAAATCACTTGCTTATACTAAAGACAAGACTGGATTATTGGTTCCAGAAACTCATGATTATGTAAATGGGCCACTTTCAGATTTAATTTATGGTTCTGAAAACCCTGGATCCCCAGATACATCATTTTTAGCTTTAAGAAATCGTCTGGCACATGGTGGCGGATTAAATCAAAAAGAAGCAATTCGATTACTAGAGAACTGGCAAGAAAAATTTGAGAACTGTTTACAAAAACTTGATTGGATAAGCCAAATAAAAATATTAGGTATTAATTCTGGTGTTTCAATTGAACTTAATGGAGATCATAGTAATAAAAATTTATCAACATTAAATGATCAAGACAAACCCTCCGAAGTTTCTGATGGAGTTTATGTCATAAGAAATGAAGAAAAAATTAGTTTGTGGCCTCTTGTTTTATTCGCTGTTCCTCAACTGTCGAGTACAAAAGGGTCTAATCCTAATGGAACTGATCCCATTACTCAAGTGTATGTTCGAAAGGATGTTGTTAGACTTCAATTTACCCCCATTGCAGCTGAAGGATTTAGCCAAACAGAAAAAGGCGAAGATGCTCTTGATGCTTTTCAGTCTCTTTTTGGACTTGATCGTCAAAAGAATGAAACAGATAAGCAATTTGTTATTCAAAGTTTCACTCGAGAGATTAACAGGGACGCTGCTCAAATGGTTGGTCGCCATGATGAACAAATTAAAATTGAAGAATGTATTTCTTCAATTAAAGAAGGTTTAATATGGCTGACAGGATCTGCTGGAATTGGCAAATCATTTTTGACATCTCGTCTTATGCGGGATCAAGAAGAGAAATTTCATGATACTAATACATTATTATTATCTTATCGTTTTAAAGAAGGAGATAATGCACGATGTAATCGTGAAGCATTTGTAAACTTTGTAATAGAGCGTTCAAAAGCCTCAAATATTTTGTCTGATGTAGAAAATGTTAATAATAAGGGAACAGCCCTTGATAAGCTGAAATCATGTTTAAATAATCTTAAAAAAAACAAACAATTAATAATTATTATAGATGGTCTTGATGAATTGCATATTCGCGATAAAGACTTCGCAAATGATATGCCTGGATCACTTAAATATCGAGGAGTCATATGGGTGTGCATAGGTCGGCCAGAACCTTTATTACAAGATTTATTTAAGTTAAAAAATGCTATTATTCCCTTTCCCAACGGGCTACCGCCAATGTGTCTTAAAGATATACGAGGAATGATACTTGAAAAAATTGGCCCTCTTAAAAAGAAGCTATTGCAACAAGATCAAGAAAAAAATCAAGAAATTGTTAACCCTTTTATCGATTTAGTTTCAACTCGAGCCGAAGGATTGCCTTTGTATATCAAATATGTAATTGGGGATGTTTTATCTAATAAATATCGTGTTCTAGATGGAAATGAAGTGTTGCCTGACAGTTTACACTCTTACCACGAACAGTTGCTAGACGGTCTTGGTATCGGTGACTTAAAGTATATTTTAACTCCTTTAGCCACTCTTTTAGCTGTATCTTACGAACCTCTTTCTTTAAATGAAATTCAAAGTATTTTTATTTATAGAAAAATTATTCTTAATGATGAAGATGGAAAAAAACTAATTGAAAATGGACTGTCAACTATTGCCTCAATGCTTCGAAGGTCTCCAGATCCAGAAGGTGAGGAGGGTTATACTCTTTTCCATTATTCACTTAGGGAACATATTTTAAAAAGTGCGGTCATGGTAACAAATGTACGTACTGCAAAGGAAGCATTTTGTGAGCTTGCACTTAAACCTGATGATTACCCTTCTCTAACAAATTATCTATATAGAACAGGTATTGATCATTTAATAGATACAGGTAAGTTGCAAGAGGCAGGTCATGCACTTCTTAATTTTGATCGATTAGAAACTTTATTTGCACTTGGTAAAACACCGTCTGATATAAATGGTTATTGGTCAAAGTTGCCCATTACAACAAAACAAATTGACGCTTGTTACTTAAATAAATTTAGACCTTTACCAATAGTATCAACGTCTGAATTCGGAGATGGAAGTGATTGGGCAAGATTCTTAGAACATGATATCTATGGAGTTGAAGATGGAGATTTACCATGCCAGTTAGATGATTTTTGGTCTCTTGAGTTACAAAAAAAACATATAGAAGGATTAGTAACTGATAATCCTAATCAGGAAAAAGAAATTTTCTTATTAGATGAATTAGAAAAAGAATTAGAAGGAGATTTATCAGACATTTCAGACATTGAAGCATTACTTTCAAATAATCAAGAAACTGATAATAAAGAATCTGATATTGAAGACTATTCATCTTATTGTTCTCGTAAAGCAAAAGACTATGATGATATGGAAGAAACAGGATTGAGATTGTCTCTTTATCACCAATTGGCTGATTTTTTTTTGCTAGGCAAATTCACTCATTCAGGTGTTGAAATTAGCAAACGGATTTGTAGAGTTCTACTAGTTGAATCGGGCGCAACAAAGCCTGAAACAATAATGGCGCATGTTCGTCTTTCAGGGTTTTACGCTCAGTGGGATGGACAAAATACAGAAACTGAAATCAACCAACAACATTTATTCTATAATAATAAAGTAGGTGTGAGACACCATAGAGCATATGCATCATTTGATCAAAGTTCTAGTTCTTGTGCACCTATTATTTTTCGTTATGGCTTAAAATTAATATGGGATAACCTTGGTTTTAAAAGTCCTTTAGTACCTAAGTTACTTGCAAGCCCGTCTATTATGCTTCCCACTATTGGAAATTTGAATATTAGGGATGATAAGAAAATCTTAATGAATGTTTCTGACCTCTTGATTAAAGTGTCACAAAGTTTAACTGAAGATAAAGGTAGATATCATCCTTCTACTTTAGAAGTAAACTTAAGTTTAGCAAATAGACTTTATTCAGAATTAAAACTCACAAATGCTCAGTCAGTAATTGATGAAGTTTATAACAACTTGTTTAATTTATTAGGACTAAATGATCTAAGAACAATTAAAGCACTTGAAACTAAAGGAAATGTTGAGTTTGAATTAGGAGATTTCATTGCAGCTAAAATTAGTTTTAAAACATTGATTGAAAATACTGAAAAAAAATATTCTAATCCATCAATTGTTAATGAATGGTTTTCTAGGTTAGCAATAATTGAAATGGCATTTAATAATTTTGAATTTGCAGAAACCTTATGTAACAACGGTTTGATATATTTTGATAACAATCAATCAAATTATTCCTATTCTATCTCTGATGACAGAGTTTATATTTTAATTAGATCAATTTTGAATGGAATTAAAAATGGTTTTCCAATTCCTACTATGTCAGATGAAGCTTCCGATTTAGAATTAGAGAACATCATAAAGTTTTATTCTGACAGAGGCTTTTACGAGATCTGCCTTTTTTATCTTTATCGCCAAAAAATAGTTCCATCTAATAAAATTACTGAAATATTGAAACTAATAAGAACAATTAAATTGCATCAATACTTCTCAATTAATTTTAATTTTCTCCTCTCTTGTCTGTCACCAAAACAAGAAAGAATTTTTCGAATGCGTTATAGATTAGGTATGAATACAACACATAGCTTAGACGAGATATCTATTCAATTTGAAGAACATCCTGAACAAATTAAAGGTTATATTTTAGATGGATTAGAGAATATTAGGATATAAAAACCAAAACTTATTTCTACTAATTTTATTCAACTTGAAAAAATATCATTTTTAAACATTTTTTGTTGTTATGTTTGATAGTTTATTAACTAATTAACTTTGGTAAATATAATTAATATTATTAGTTATTATATTTAAATATTAATAATTTTATTCACTTGTTAACATACTATTTTTTATGTATTTTTTTAAAATATTAAAATGAGTATAAATTTAAATTAATTTTTGGTTAATTAATATGGTAAATAAAAAATATAATCATGATTATGAGAATAAATTGTTAGATCATGCAAATAATTTTGTGAGTGAATTAGAAAAAAACTATTTAAATTTTTCAAAAGAATATGATGATAAAGTAAACAAATTATTGCAAACAGAATTATCTAAATTTAAAGACTTTACTGGTGTGCATTATAATTATTTAGAACAATTGTATTTTAATAAAAAATTTGAAAATTTAAACATAAGTTCATCTTTTCCACACATTATTGCTTTTGGTTATTTTAAAACTTCAATTGGATCTTCTAAGAAAAATATATTAAATTTGCTTGATTTTCCACTTGGAAATATATCTTTAATTGCAAATCACGTTGATGATATATCTTTTTTACAAGAGTTTATTATTCAATCAGTAACAGCTGTTATACAAAATTTAAATTCTAATTTAATTAAAATAAGGGGTGTTAGCTTTAAAGACTTTGGTTTTTCATTAACTTCTTTAACAAGTTTTTCTGAAAAATTTTTACCAAAAATAATTATAGATAATCATAACTTTGAACTTCTATGTGATGAGCTGGAAACAAGAATAATAGAGGTTAGAAAAAAATGTCTAAGTAGTTATGACAATCTGTTTGAATTCAATAAAGATAATCCAGATAAAGCTGAGCCCTTTTACTTTGTTTTTTGTACAATCGATGAAGATTTTGAAGATGAATTAAAGGAAAGATTATTAAAATTTCTAGACTCTGAATCAATTGGCAAAGCTGGTATTTTCTTTTATGTTGTGGGTTTGGAAAATCAATTAATTGGTAATTCGTATGATTTAACTATTCTTATAAACTCAAAAAATAAAAGTTCTAACAAATATATTTTAGATTTTATTTCACCAAATTCTAACCTAACATATTTAAAAGAACTAAAAGTAGAAAGTGATTTATTACCAAAAAAATTATTCTCCTCCTTAGTTAACTATCTAAATAATAAAAAAGATTTAATTGAATTAGATCCATTTATTGAAAAAGAAATATTTTGGTTTAAACAAAATTCATCTGAAGGTATTAAAGTTCCAATTGGTCACGCTGCTAGCGATAATATAGAATTAATTATAGGGCATGATACCACAAATTATAATGTTTTAATTGGAGGCGGAGTTGGAAGCGGTAAATCTGTATTATTGCATAATATAATATTGGGAATTGCTACTAGATATGATGTAAATGAATGTTTGTTTTTACTATTGGATTATAAAGAAGGAACTGAGTTTCTACCATATCAATTTTTGCCTCATTCTCATGTTTTATCTACTGAAAGTGATCCTTTCTTTGGTTTAAAAACTCTGGAATACGTTAATGAAGAAATCAAAAAAAGAGGAACTATTTTTAAACAAGTTGGGGTAAGTAATATAACTGATTTTAGATCTCAATCAAAAGATCAAATGCCACGTTGGGTTATTATTATAGATGAATTCCAAAGAATGTTTCAAGACACTTCTATAAGCTCTAAGGTTGAGAGATTATTTGATGATTTAAATAGAAGAGGAAGGGCTTTTGGTATTCATTTTATATTAGCTACTCAGAGTATATATGATTTAAACATGACACCCGCGACATTATCTCAGTTATCTGTTAGAATTTGTTTAAAAATTTCTGAGATGGATGCAAGCAAAATTCTTCATGTTGATAATTTAATTCCTTCGACATTTGATAGACCAGGAATGTGTATTTACAATAATAATAATGGTTTGTTAGATTCAAATTCACAAATGCAAGTTCCTTTTATACCATCTTCAAAAATAAAAAATATTATATCTCAATTATCTAATAAAAATAAAATACAATCTGTTAATCATATATCCAAAGGGCAAGAATACTTAGTGTTTAATAATAAAAATGCTTCTTTAAATTCTTCGTCATCTGTAAGTATTGGTTGTTCACAAGATGTCCAGAAAACTTATTATAATTTAGATTTAAATCCGCAAATATCTTCACCTATTTTGGTGTCTGGAAATGATAAAGAAAAAGTTAAATTAGTTTTCAAATCTTTTGTTCGTGAATATTTGTTAAAAAACAAAGATTTGAACATAGTTTGTTTGGATTTTCATCCACTTAATATGGATGATTTAACAAGTTCTTTTGCAGAAAAAAATAAAATATATAAATTTCAAGAATCTGAAGAAATATTTATAAAAAATTTAAAGAAAATTAAATCTAATTTTTCTAAATCAAAAAAAAATAATATTCTATTAATAGTTGGTTTGGATGATTCATTATCAATTAAAGAAAATAAAGTAGATGAATTTGGCACTCAATCTGATAATCAAATTAAGAATTTGTTATTAGAATTAATGAAAAAAAGATTAGAATTAAATATTTTACCAATTGTTTTTTTAAGAAAAATATCAAATTTTATTTCAATTTTTGAATCCTCAGTTTATGAAAATTCAATATCTAATGATGTTTTTACGAGGCGTATATTTATGGATACACCTCAAGAGTTCCATTATGAATATGGAAATCTTAATGATTTTAAAGTTTTCTTTCAAGATATAGATAAATCTACACAAGATATTTTAACAATTTTTGAATAGGAGTTTTTATGGTTAAATTTAATATTAGACCTGCTGAGTTACAAACTATGATAAGTAAATTAGGCACTTTCCAAAATAGTATGAACAGCCTTAGCAATTCAATGAGATCAACTGCATCAAGCTTAGGAGCATCATGGAAAGATCCTCAATATCATTCTTTTATTGCTGCAATAGATGGTATGTCTAAATCGATGAGAGGAAACGCTGAAAGTATGGAAGCAATGAGAAAAAATCTTACAGTTTTGAAAAGAAATCTCGAAAGATCAGAGCAGGAATATAGAAAGTTAAATCCTTGATTGCAAATCGTTATAATCAACTTTTAAATAATTTTAAAAAAATTAAACTAACTGCTAATAATAATAAAAAATCATTAGAAAATATTGCTAATTTAAAAAAAGAGTTTTTAAAAATTAAAGACTTCAGAAAGTCTTCAAGTAATAACAAAGATAAGTTATTTAACGAAATAAATATAAAAATAAATTATCAAGTTATTGAAAATGAATTAAATCATTTAAGAGATATTTTTTTAAAAGATAATTTATTTGATAAAAATGAAGTTAATATTTCAATTGAAACTTTTAATAATATTTTTAATATAACTGATAATTTATATTTAATAAAAGAAGTTTTTAATAAAAAATCATTAATATTTGATGTTTTAAATTTAAGGCTAAAAAAAACAATCCCAGTTTTTTCTGATTTATTTATAAATGAATTGAATAAAATTTTAAATAATCAAAATGTTAAAATTATTAATAGTGAATTATTAGAATTTAAAAATAATTTACATAAACATACCACTTTATTTATAGAAAAACATAAGCAGTTAATCGATAAAAATAAAGTTGATATTAATATACTAATTTTAAATAATGATTATGTATCCAATCGATTAGCTAATCAAAATATTAAAAATATATATGATTATCTAAAATTTACTAATATTGAAATAAGTGATCTTTTCAAAAATTTTTATGATTTACTTGATAAATATGATAATCACGGCATTTCCGCATCAAATGAAATTAATCAACTTTTAACAAAAAAAATCAATGAATTAGATTTTGATAATGATATTATTTTAAAAGATATAGAAGCTATTTTAATCCTTGCCAAAGAGAAATTTGATGCCGCCACTGAAGTTGAACTAGCTAAAAAGAAAGCTGAAAAAGAAGCAAAAAAAACAGCTCAAGAAGAAGAAAAAGCAAAGCAAGCAGCAATAAGAGAAGCTAAAAAGTTAGCATTAGAGAAAGCCAAAAAAGAAGCTGATGAAAAAATAATTAAAGATCAAAACGAAAAAGAAAGAAAATCTAGAAACTCTACTATCTTAGGTTATTTTAGTATTTTTATTGGAGTAATCTTGTGTAGCTGGGGATTGTGGGAATTAGGTTCTTATCTTTGGGATAATTATTCAACTGAAATAAAATGGATTACTGTAATTTTATTAGTAGGGGTTATTGCCTTGCTTTATTTTGGAGATGCTAAGTGGTTAAGTTTTCTTGTTGCAATTGTTTCTTTATCTCTTTGGTTGTATTTTAGTAATGATGAAAAGCCTTTATCTACTAAGCCAAATATAGCTCCACAAACAATCAATCAAAATCAGAATAATGTAGATAAAAAAAATATAACTCCTAACTCCAATCAAACCAAAAAAAATCTTGCTGAAACTTTAAAGTCTTTTTCTAATTACAAACTTTGTTCTACTGCAACAATTAAAACACGTATGAAGGAAGAATATCAATGGGATTATAGAAGTGATTATTCTAAAAAAGCTGTATTTGAAGCTAAAAGTCGTGGGTTAGATTGTGGAGTTGTACCTGCGAATAAAGTTATTCCTCCTATTATTTCTAAACAAATTAAACAAAGAAAAGCTGATTTCAAAGAAATTAAAAAAGGATTAAATATTTGTCCAAAATCTGGATATAAAGATAATTGTTTAGGACACTTAACTGATAATAATGGTAAATATGAGGGTAATTTTAAAAATAATAAAAAACATGGAACAGGTTCCTATATATGGAAAAATGGTGATAAATACAATGGTCTTTTTAAAAATGACTTTAAAACTTCAGGCACCTATACCTCTAAAAATGGGACTACTTTTTCAGGTAAATTTTTAAATGAAAAGTTTCACAAAGGTAGACAGCTTTATGTAGGTAAATGGGCAGGGGAACAATATTTAGGTGATTTTAAAAACTGGAAAAGACATGGAAAAGGCACCTATTTTTGGAAAAGTGGTAGTAAATATATTGGTGAATGGAAAAATGGTAACAGAAATGGAGAAGGAGTTTTTACATGGAAAACTGGAGATAAATACGAAGGAGAATACAAAGATAATAAAAGACATGGAACTGGAACTTATACATACAAAAATGGAAAAATTGAAAAAGGTACGTGGGAAAATAATAAATTTATGTATGGTGAAGCTGATAAAATTAATTAGAAAACAAATTTGTATTTAATTAATATTATATATTCATAATATAAGTATCTATATCATGACTTTGCTTTATAGAAAATTATCACTATGACTATTAGTTATTTTTTAAATTCATAATATTAGATATGTAAACAGTATCGTCATTTAAATTTTTAAATGATCTCCCAAAATAACTTATAGTAAACTTTATTTTAATTTGATCAAAATCAGTATCAAATGATAAAATTAAGTTTTTGAATTGTTCTGCAACTTCACATTGGTTGACAGTCCTACAATTTCTTAAATTACTCATATTTTTAGCGTCAAATTTAAAATTATTAGTTTTTTTCATTTCAGGTGTTAACAATTGAATAATATTACTACCACTTGCATCCATTACCTCTATTTTTTTGATCATATTAATTTTTGCACTAGGTTTATAAATTGGTATAATATCTTGAATTGATAATTGAACGTTTTTGTTATTTTGATTGTGTTTTAAATCAATTATATTCATTTTTAGTAAGTTAGGTTTTTTTATAAACGTTGGGCATAAATTAATATTTTCAGATAATCTTTCAATATTTTCATTGTCAATCCACTTTACATCAAATTTAAGCTCTCCTTTATACAACCATGAGGCACAAATATGTTGGAATTTTTGATCTTGGGGCAGATCACTTATATATGGAAAAAATAAATTATTAGGAAATAATTCTTTGCTGAAAGGGATGGTTTTAAAATATCCATAATATTTTTTAAACTTTAAAGAAGTATTGTTATTATTAAAATCGTTCCATTCG
>Ga0209711_10003067_pt1 | contig 14340 bp, 18 predicted proteins | sample ArcticOcean_MG_C_7_FD_187441 | JGI IMG/M metagenome (GOLD analysis project Ga0209711, IMG submission 187441) | Marine microbial communities from western Arctic Ocean - ArcticOcean_MG_CB11_88 (SPAdes) (version 2) | ecosystem: Environmental > Aquatic > Marine > Oceanic | place: Arctic Ocean... | reverse complement strand
ACACACACACACACACACACACACTATCGACAATGGATTTCCAGTGCCCTGAGTTCGCCGAAGTCTCTGACATCCTCTTCGACGTGAAGGAGAAGCTATCGGACCAAGAGTACAATGATATGTACAAACTCCTCGGCAAGATCAAGGCGTTCAAGTGCCCGGAGGAAGAGGCCGATCCTTGCTTCGCCGGACAGACCACGGTCACCATGACTAGTGACGTGCTGTTCGAAGATATGAGAAGGACTACGGCGTGGCGACATTATGCCAAAGGTCTGGAGGCGTCGGTCCTCTGTCTTCTGGCCACGATGCTTTTCGTCGCCTACACCACCAACGACACGCCCATGTTCATTCTGGGGCTCGTAGGGTTCCTCGTGATCGTGCCACAACTCCAAAATTAAAAAAAACAAAAAAAAGATAATTTAAAAACACACTGTTTATTAACAGTATGAACCACGCCGCCAAGATGCCCCCCACAGAGAAAGATATTCTGTCGTGGCAGGCGGCACTGGTTCAGGGTATCGTGGACAAGGCATATACCGGGCTGAAGAGGGGAGCGTTTGCAGACGATGCTGATCCAGAGGCCTGTGCAATAGCCCTTGAAGACGAAATAGTTACGGAGGCGCAAAGCCTGACAGTGTGTGATGACCCCAGGCGCTGGAAAATCCAGGCGGGGGCGGCGGTGATGGTGGCATCGAAGATGGTTATGGCCCACGACTACCTTCCGGACACCCCGGAGCTAGTGAAGTTTATAGCGCTCATCGTATCCGGGCAGGTGGACGATTGTACCAAAAAGGCCCTTTTGTGCGAAGAGGTCGCCATCCTCAGTGCCACAGTGTTTAGGGTAGGGTCTGGGGACAGGAACACCGACCCGTGGAGCTACGACATAGACTACGGAAGCGACGTGGAAATACGACCGACGAAACGGGCTCGGCTGGCGACTTAAGCAGATATCTATAAGTTAATTAAATAAGTTATTTAGACGATGGCTTACCAGATATACACCGACGGGTCCTGTATGCCCAACCCCGGGCCGATGGGTAGTGCCTACGTTATCCTACAGGGGGAAACGAAACTCCATGAAGGCACCGGTGGTTCCCCAATGGGAACGAACAATCAGGCAGAATACATCGCCATCATTCTGGCGCTGCGCAAACTCCGGAGTCTAACACCACTGCGGAGTGCGGTTATCTACACGGACAGTAAACTGGTCATCAACCAGATCGAAGGGAGGTGGAAGATAAACAGCCAAGAACTCCGTGATCTGCGGAATACGGTGGTCGCCGAACTTCGTGACCTAGGCATAGACTACAGCTTCGTCCACGTCCGTGCCCACCGTGGTGACCACTACAACGAATACGTAGACCAACTCGCAAAGGGAGCTTGCGGTGGGGAATAAGATTTCTGTGCCAGTATTATACTCAGGGAGGGACTCGAACCCCCGACCGATGGTAGATAAGACCATTGCTCTAACCAACTGAGCTACCCAAGCGAACCAAATACTGGCACAGACGTCTTGCGAACGTCTTGCGACAATACAGTCTGGTTCCTCGACCTTAAATCGATTAAATAAAAAACTTGAGTACATATAAAATGTCGGGGAGGTGGAAGAAGATACTGAAGACCAAAGCTGAAAAGAAAAGGAAAGTTTCCAAGACGAAGAAGATCCACGTATGGTATTTCTGGGAGGGACCCAAATCGATAACGGTGAAGTTCTGTATAATGAACTGGGTGACTGTTCTGGCTCAGAGTAAGTATAACTTCGAAATTCACGAAATCAACAATGCCAACGTTGGCAAGTGGATCGACACCAAGCGCATCCCGTGTACCCGCCAAAACGACCGAACCCTGTCCGCACTCAAGAGCGATTTCATACGCCTGGCCCTCCTGGAGAAGTATGGCGGCCTGTATATGGACGCCAGCGTAGTGATGACGACGACACCAGACTGGCTCATCAAGGAGGTAGAAAAGGGCTGGACGTTCCAGGCGTTTTACAATCCCAATAATATGCTCTACGGACAGGCATACCCCGTCGTCGAAAACAATCTCCTGTTCGCTTCCAAACCCAAACATCCCCTTGTCGTTACCTGGCTCAAGTCAATGCTCAACCTACGGTGCACCGTTGCCGGGCGGGCCGAATGGCTCGACAAGCACATCAAGGGCGAAAAGGTCCGGATGCAGGCGAACCTCGACTACGAATATCACTTCCCCTACCACGCACTGCAGCGGGTCTGGGAGAAGATCAAGGCGTTCAGCGATTTCCAAGGCGTGAAGCTCTACAACACCTTCGATTATAAGTACGGCGTCGGCGACAGTCTGCCACAGAAACTCCTCCTGGAGGACGATTTCAAACCATCCCTAAAAAAGCAATACCCTCAGCATTTCTACAAACTCATCAGCGACCACCGCAGAGTCGTCGACGACCTCCTCAGTAGGAACAAAGTCAACCGGAACTCCTTCCTGGGCATACTGCTGCTCCAGAACGGCGGAGTCCATCTGTCCATGAGGTACGTCAGCCCCCAGCGCAAGGCGACCGTCCTCCTGAAATGCAGCAAGTCATCTGGCCTGCCCGACAACCCCCTCAAAAGCTACCTCGACTGTCTACCCGTCAAGTCCAATTCCCAAGTGCGTGCGAAGAAACGCAAGAAACGCACTTAAAGTTCCAGCCTACTAATTGTAACACGAAACATGATGGACCAGAATGAAGAGATCCTCCGAATCATAAACAGGCGTATGGCCCTCGGGCGAGAGCGGTATGGCCATGGCGTCCGGGTCGCCGACGATACACGGCAGTGGGGGACGCAGGCGGACTCATGGGCCGAGATGGCTCTCGAGGAGGTTCTCGACGGCATGATATACATGGCGGCACAGCTCATCAGGGTGATGTGTGCCCCCGTGAGTGAGGAAGCGCTATACGGTCTCGTGCTGCCCCGATGCGAATCGCTGCAGGCCTGGAACCTACACGACCTGAACATCCCCGTCAGTCAGTGGCACTGTGCTCACAGTATAATACAGCAGTGGAACTCCCGAAATTCGGACTATCCTGGCCTGTGGTACCTGTGGCCGCCATCGGGGGCTGTTACATTTGTTGGGAGTGAGCAGGCGCTGCTCGATTAGATACACTCAAATTTCGCATCAAGTGCGTCATCTTCGTTTTCTCCAAAGCGAACCGTGACCGCTTAATGAGCAATTTCCTGCGCACGGCACGGGATCCAGATGAAACCTTAGATAACTTAAAGTTATGATTGTTTATCATTGATATTCAATTGAACTTACGACTATAAACTAATTTACACCATGGTCAAGCTATTCATTCCATTCATGTCATACGGCGGGATGGTGCACACCAACTATATGACGTCTATGCTCGAGTTGAGCCGGTTTTTGCACACACACGGCATCGACATGAGCTTCGCTACGATCGCATGCGAGAGTTTGGTGAGTAGGGGGCGCAACGGTGCCACAGCTCTCTTTATGCAAACGGACGCAACCCACCTTATGTTCGTGGATACGGACCTCAAGTTCGACCCCAAGGCGGTGGTCGCCATGCTCGGTTTGGGCGTCGATGTGGTGGGGGGGACGTACCCCAAGAAGGTCAATGACGATTCTCCCTACGGTCTCTCCTTTGCCAATGCGGGTCGGGTGATGGCTACAAAAGTCGATGGTGTGTACTTGGCGGATTACCTACCAGGAGGGTTCATGCTCATCCGGCGATCGGCTATCGAAAAGATACAGAAGTCGGGCGTCGCCGCCAAATACACGAACAACATGCCAATGTACGAGTCCGTCGAGAATGCCCGTAGCGAGCATTACGACCTCTTCCCCTGTCCCATCGTCCGTGGGATTTACATGAGCGAGGACTACGGTTTCTGTGAACTCTGCAAGCGGGCTGAGATCCCAGTGTACCTGTATTCAAATGTGACGTTTACCCACTACGCAAATAACTACCCCTTCAAGGGGAACTTCGAAGATAAGCGCCGTCTCGAAAAGGTCGATTAAATGTTTATTATTTTTTTTAGCAACTACTGGGGGCCGAAAGACAGGATGTGCCTCCAGGCGTTGGGATGGATACGCAGAGCCGCAACCCTTTCGGTCAGTCTGAGGGCTTCGGTCCGGACCTCCTGCTCCTCGGCTATGCGCAGCCGCCGCATGTCCCTGCTGTATTTGCGTAGCAGGTGGTAGACTGTCGGCCTGGATTCTACCACCAGATTGCTGGACTTAAACAGGGCAGAGTGTATCTTCTTAATCACCGCCTCTGCTCCGTGGCTTGTCCGGGGTCCGAATTCTAATTCCTCAATTAGAACCTTGAACTCCCTGGCACTTTCTGCCTCCTGCAGCCGACGATGCTCATTGAACTCGATAAGTTCCAGATGTGTGTACATGTTATTCATTGATGTGTTGCCTAATTACCCTCCTCCTCCTGTTCTAAGACCGATCTGGAATGCACTTTTTAAATTACTTTAAAAATTACAGTCTTGACAGGCCTTTGGCGTTGGGATACCACTTACGTATAATACATTCATACATCATCATGCCTTTAAAGAGACACAGCAAACACAGCAGACTGAAAGCCGATCGGCCCCAGGACGCCGTTGCCCGCCGAACGCAGGACAAAAACGGAATCTTGAGGACTGAGCAGTGGGTCTTGAATGGACAATTGCACCGTGCCGACGGGCCTGCGCATCGAATTTGGAACGACCAGGGAGACCTGATGGAAGAGGGCTGGGTCTTTAAAGGAAAAGCGCATCGCATTGACGGCCCTGTGAGTCGAACTTGGAACGACCAGAGAATCCTCACGAAGGAGGAGTGGGTCTTTAAAGGAAAATTGCATCGCATCGGCGGCCCTGCGCTTCGATTGTGGAACGATCAGGGAATCCTGACGATGGAGCGTTGGGCCTCGCTGGGGGAACTTCATCGCACCTGTGGTCCTGCACGTCAATCCTGGAATGACCAGGGAGTCCGCCTGTCGGAGCAGTGGGTAATAAAGGGATCCAATCATCGCGTAGGCGGACCTGCGCTGAAAGTGTGGAACGACCAGGGAGCATTGCTTCGTGAGGTTTGGCAGATGTCTCGAGTCGAACATCGCATCGACGGCCCTGCGCTGAAAGTGTGGAACGACCAGGGACTATTGGTTATAAAGGTTTGGTCATTGGAAGGGAAATTGCACCGCATTAACGGTCCAGCGGTCCGCCGCTGGAACGACGAGGGAGTCCTAACACAGTGCGATTGGTTCTCAAATGGAGACAGTGTCGCCCCTTCCGTTTCTATTCGAACGTGTACGGCGTGTGCGAAGACCTTTACCAAGCCGTTGAAGGCATGTGCCCACTGTCAAAAACCTCGTTATTGCAGCAAGGAGTGTCAGCGCCAGCACTGGCCAGAGCACAAGACGCAGTGTGCCATCGACAGAGCCAGGCTTGCAAAAAAACTTAGCCGCAAGTTGGTGGAACGCATCCACGAGGGATTGCGAATCGCCGAGGATATGGTCGATGTCGGCTGTGATGTTGTAGACCTACGCTTCAATGCGTACGTTTGGGTCCGCAACTCCCGCAGAGATCTTGGCTACCATCCGGCGTGGATGGACGAAGCGCTGCGGTTTCTCGAGACCAAACTCCCCCGTCGATTGCGTAAGGTGCACCGTGCGGCATCCTCCCGCATCATCAGCCGCTTCTTCCGACAGGCAATATTGCAGAAGGCTGCCACACAGGTCGCCGTGCTCACGCAGGTCGCCGTGCTTTCCAAGGCTCACTTCACGGTTTACACGACCGCTCCCACGGATGTATTATACCACATTATGAGGTTCTTGTAAATAAAATAAAATATAAAAAATTAATATCTAGACTACCGTCCGCCAACGTAGCTTCGGAATGCCGATCCGACGGTAATTTTTCGCCCGAACTTGGAGAAGCTTCCGTTCTTGAAGGAGACACCGGGCATTCGACGCAGGGCCTGCTTCCTGCCAAAGGGGACTGCGGCGACTGGGGCGACGACAGCGACGGAAGGAGTGAAAATGGGAACGGTTTTTAGCTGCCGTGCGTTGCGGAAAAAATAGTTGTTGTTGAGTATATTGTCAATGTGGGTTCGGCTACCTCCGCTGAGGTCCTTGAAGAAGTGAAGGTCCGCCGGGATAATAACCGTCTCGCCCAGTGTCAGTTGCGTTTGTGAAACTACCGCCGTAATGTCTGCCCTTTGGTTCTTCCGCGCCAGTGCGCTCACGGGTAGGAACGCTACTTTTTTAAGCACGGTCACCAGAGTCGACAGTATTTTCTTTGGATGTTCAATTAATTCATAAAGATCGGATATTCCCAGCTTCTTCGCCGGGTCCAAGTAAGTGTAAATGAGATAAATAACGAACTCCGCCAGCGTTTTCGGGTCCTTGACCTGGCCCTTGGTGCGTGCAGAATTGTCGCCGAGGGCAGCGATGCCGGTTTCCACAGCGTTGGCACTGCGCTCGGCAAGTTTCTGTGCATCGATGACGGCCTTTTTGGCTACGTGGATATCTGCCTCCCGCCCTCCCGCCTCTAATGATGCGGCCCCCCGTTTGAGGTCGGCGGAGATGCGAGCTTTGTGGTTATTGGGTATGTGTTCTATCGTTATTTCCTTGACTTCCAACAGATCGAGAATGTCCGATTTGTATGAGAGGTCCTTACCGTAGCACGCCAGTTTCTCGCTGATACACCATTTCCTGAGACTCCACAGCACCTTCCCTTCGGTGTCCGTGATGACCATGCGGTCAAGGTTGTCTCGGAAGAATCTTGTATTCCAGGCGTATATTCCGTTTTCGGTGTCTCTGTCACCGGGCGTCGCAGGGTTCTTCTTCGGATTAATGAGGTAGATTATTAGGTACGCCACCGTCGCCCCGCCCGAGAGGACCGGCGTCTGTAGTCCGACCATGAAGTTGTTATTGAAGACATGCTCTTTGTCAAGGTCGAAAATTTTAGTCCTGGTGGCATCGTGTCCGGTGCGTATGACCATGCTGGTCATGCTGGTGTATTATATTACCTTCAGTGATTTTTTTTTTATGACTCGTTTCTCAGAACAGGTGCCGGACGATGTGCACGCAGGGCTCGCCAGTGGCCACGTCAAACTCCGGACAAGAGCACGACCAGGCGGATCCGCTTTCCCGCAGGGCGAACTCGCCGATTCGGTGGTAGGACACCGTGGGGGGGCCGGGGGCGAGTAATGCGCTCAATCGTCTCCGCCAGGCTCTCTCCAGGAAGGGCACCCGCAAAGGTGCGAATTGGTCGCCGCACAATCATTTGGAGTAGATGTGCTTGCAACGGCACTGGGCCATCGAGAAATCTGACGCAACACTAACCCACCATTTTGGTGGGGCGGTGTTGGGTTTAACTTGTTTTTAATGCGGCAGCTTTTTTTTATATTATTTAAAATTTATCTTTTTTTATTTCAATGACTTAGAATATGAATCCAGCAACCTTCTTGATCTTCTGCACGATGCTGATGCTCGCAAGCACCTGACCGACAAGGACCGTCATCATCATCGTGCGGGCCACGACGGCGTGCGTGGACGCCCCGAGGATGACCTCCCGAACGATGGGCACGACCCAGCCAATGAAGGCGGCACGGGTGATGCCGGGGAACCAGACCTCGATTTCCCGGAGGGCGTAGGCACCCATCCAGAAGCGGGCCTGAAACTTGCGACGGAGGGCCGCATCCCGGACCTTGATGACCCGCTTGGTCAGGGTCTCGTTAACGTCCGCCGCCTTGGTAGCCGCTTCGGCGGCATCTTCGGTGATGGTCTTGCAATGCATGATCCGCACCTGGATGCACCGCTCGTAGTAGTCCTCGAGGTCCTCGAGGCTCTTCGTGATGCTCGAGTAGTTCTTTTCGGAGATGTTCTTCTTGATCTTCTGGAGCGTCCGGGCCACATTGTCCGCAGACTCGGTGAAGTTGGCCTTCATCGCATCGTTGGTCTCGAGGCTCGACTCCGAGTCGCTCTGGCTCTGGTACAGGTCCTGCTTGCGAAGGTTGTAGGGAGACATTGCGAACTTGACTGAAGTGTAGGTGTGTGTGTGTGTGTGTGTGTGTGTGTGTGTGTTGCTGCTGATTGTGTGGATGATGGTTTCTTAAGCACTGTGGAAAATGCAATTAGTGAAAGTGAATTAAACGGAGGTTTTATATTTCAGTCAAATGAAAATAGAATTAAAATGTTCCACATCGTTAATGAAGAGGGGGCTTGACGAAGATCGAGGAGCCGCTGAGCCCAAGCCCAAGAGGAAGAGGGCCACTCGGGAGCAGCCGCTGGACTTGACTGGCTTCGAGGGCGATGTAAATACGCTGAAGGACCTGATACGGCTGGCTCACTTTATCAAGGACCACAAGAAGTCCCGGCGCAAGCAAAAGACCGGCGTGATGACCCTGGTCGACTGTATCGAAGAGCTGGAGGACCTCGACTCCATGGTGGGCCTGGACGAGCTCAAGGACGACATCACTCGGCAGATCATGTTCTTCACCCTCGGTCTGAACGGCAAGGAGATGATGCACACTGTGATATCGGGGCCGCCAGGGATGGGGAAGACGACCTCCATCGAGAAGATGGCGGCGATCTACGCCAAGATGGGCTTCCTCAGCATCGGGCACGTCGTTTCGGCGACTCGGGGCGACTTGGTGGACCAGTACTTGGGCGGGACGGCGATCAAAACGGGGATCGTGCTTGAGGCGAGCAAAGGTGGGGTACTGTTGATAGATGAGGCGTACAGCCTGGGGGACGAGGGCGGGCGGGACTCCTTTTCGAAGGAATGTATAAACACGATAAATCAGTTCCTCTCGGAAAACCCGGAGAACTTTATGTGTATAATCGCAGGGTACGAGAAAGAACTGAAAAAAAACTTCTTCGGTGCCAATCCCGGGTTGGAGCGGCGCTTCCAGTGGTGGTTCCGCCTGAAGCCGTACAGCCTGACCGACCTCGTGCGAATCCTGCAGCACCAGACGCAGACGCAGGAGTGGAAGCTCGCCGAAGACGTCACCGCCGAGTGGCTCGCCGAGCAGTTGCGGGACGGCGTGGAATCAGGCATGTTCTCGAACAACGGGGGAGACACGATGATTCTATTCGACAAGTGCAAGGTGTGCCACTCGAAGCGGGTGTTCCTGGACAGCCAGAGCGAACGGAGGCGGCTCACCCGAAAGGACATCACCGACGGGCACGCCCTGTTCAAAGTTTACAAAAACAAACACAAGCGGGGGATGAGCGAATCGATGCGGCACATGTACTGCTGAAAGTGGTTTTCACGCCGAGTATCGTTTTTTTGTATTTTTATATCACCTCAAGAACGAAACGTTCGACTATATAAAAACAAATCATGGACACCCATCAGGGCAACAACAAGGCGCAGGGCAACAACAAGGCGCAGGGCAACAACAAGGCGCGCAGGGCAACAACAAGGCGCAGGGCAACAACAAGGCGCAGGGCAACAACAAGGCGCAGGGCAACAGCAAGGCGCAGGGCAACAACAAGGCGCAGGGCAACAACAAGGCGCAGGGCAATGAGGTGATACGACGGACACGGGTCGTGAATAATAATTTGGGTAAAAACGGTGCAGCATATAGTAAGGCAAAGTACCTGTTCATCGAAAAGGAAAAGGGTATCACCCATAAAATCTGCAATTTCGGGAATATATCGGGTTCGGCTACAGGGGTAAGGCATATGAATGGACCTGAAAGGCTGCCGATTCGTAGCTTTAGTTTTAAGGGCGTTAAAAACGACGACGGTGTCTTCTCAATCCCCAAAGGAGACGGGCTCCAGAGCTCCTGTCGAGACTGTGACAATAGGAGGCGCCCGGTACGCATTAAAACGAACAGAGAGAGGAATGTGGGCGGGTACGTACAGTACAGGGAGGAATTCCGTCTATCCACCCGGTGGTGTAACACTTGTCTAGACTCGGTGACGGTAGAACTCTTCACCCTTTCTCCGTCGATGAATAACGGAATTCACAATGTATGTCGCAAATGCTCAAGCATGTGTGGTAGATCGGTTGGGGACAGAACATTAAAGTACCGGCCGGATGGACGCTATGAATACAAGAATAAAGCTAAGGACCAGCATGATGACCACATCATGCCTCTCAAGTATGGCGGCTCGGACACCAGGGACAACCATCAGTTGCTTTCTGCCCAGGAGAATTTATCTAAGGGTTCCGTAATACCGTATACCAACGTGGCTGATATTCCATACCAGCAATTGAACGAGAGATGGAGACACATTCTTGAAGAGGCCCAGCGGATCGGAGAATCGATCCAGTGGTTCAAGAACGAAATCAGTCGGGCGATTTTTGAGGAGCAAAAAGAGCTACACGCAAAGGGAGACGAGGAACTGACTGAGTATTTCAAGGCCTACAAGGAAGCGAACAATTTGGGATTTGGTGTCGAGCGTGCCGTAATGTGGCATCGCAGATATTGCAAGGAAGAAATGCATCTATAACCCACAGTCTTCCGCAAAAGTTCTATTAAGATAATAATCATTTATAATTTACAATACACAATGTCTACCACAGTCATTAACGATAATGTGTCGGTCGTTGTCGACGACGCTCTCACTGCTGCTACGGCGATGACTCAAAAGGTAGATTTCATTTATATGGACCCGCCCTACGACACCAATAGGAACTTTACGATTGACAGTAACTCCACCGTTGGGTTTGAAGACAAATGGGGTCCGGACGAGTACGAGGCTTGGTTATCCCTGCTAGTCGGGAACTTGAAGGGGACTTTGTCAACGTCGGGTTCCCTGGTCGTTCACATTTCCTCCGAGAACAGTTTCATTGTGGAAAAGGTCTTGCGAAGTAATTTCAAAAACGTGGAGAAAATATTATGGAAACGCTGCCACGGCAAAAACACAGTCAAACATAAACTGGGTGCGGTAATTGATATATTGTTCAATTCTTACAACACCAAGAGAACATTCAATCGACTGACCGTCCCAATTGGAGAGGGGTCGGTGTGGGCTTTTAAGAATACTGACGCCCGAGGCAGCTATAGTTTGGGAGCTCTAAAGCATGATAGGACTCGAAGCGGTCACGCCTACTCAATAACCCACGATGGCGTCGAGTACCAAACCCCATATGGGTGGAAAATACCGGAGGATGCTGTAAAAAAACTAATGTTGGAAGAACGTATTCACTTCGTTCCCAAAAGCAGGAACATGTACCAGAAAGTGTACAAACACGAGCACAATGGGAAGCCCTTGTCGAACTTGTGGGATGATATCCATTCAATTACACGGACTCAAAAAGACCCGCGGTTGTACCCCACGCAGAAACCACAGAAACTTTTGGAACGTCTTATCCTAATGTTTACGAACGAAGGCGATACCGTATTGGACCCCGTATGTGGCTCTGGGACGACTGGATTCGTGGCCGACAGGTTGAACAGGAAGTGCGTGATGTTCGACAAGAATAAAAACGTGTTGCCCATAATAATTAAAAGGTTCCAAGATAAGATATACAATATCTGATATATACAAATAATACAGCTGAAATGCAAATCAGCATTTAAATACTCACTTCCTGACATCGGCTTTGGTCACACGGCACGCCCAGTGCTGTAGCGTCTGTCGTATCTTGGGCGATTCACGGCCCTGGCGGACCATATTGATCAGCATGTTCCGGAAGCGGCCCTTGGGCCCGGCGAGTGCCGCCCACCGCCTGATCTGCCGCACGTCGTCCACACAGCGCTTCCCAACGCACCAGTCGCAGTACCACTGCACCCAGCCGTAGGGGTGGTACTCAGTGATCCACTTCTTCGACTCCCAGAACTGCAGGGTCGTTCCCACCTTGACCTTGAACCGGTTGACACTTTTGTCGTACCGGTCGAAGGCCAGCGTCATCTTGCGGTCGGGGATTCCGACCCACCACGACTTGGGGTACTTACGGTGCTGTCCGGACAGCCTCTTGCCAACCACCCCGCTGCGGATGGGTCGCCAGTAGGTGCCGCCGAACGAACCCATCCGGAACATCTGCCGGGGCGTCAAGCTGGGTTTGAACCCGGCGACGATCTGGTCGTACTCGTCCCGACCGGTGACCCTGAACTTGCTCCACAGGGCGTTGTCGACCTTCCGGGCGGGACCGCCGAGTATCACCGACGCCAGGCGGGCGTAGGCCCACGAGTCGGGCGTTTGGTTGGGTCTGCTGCCGCCGGAGAAGTACGCCCCCCTCCCCTTGTCGAGCACGCCGTCGATGCCCGGGCGCCGGAGGATGTGCCGGTCGATGAACTTGGTATCGGTGATCTTCACGCCGTACTTCTTCTCGAACCGCACCGCCCAACCGCTCCGGCGGCTCTTGAATGATCCCACCTTAGGTCGGCGAGTCCCGCTGCGGATGGAGGCTATCTGCTTACGCCTGTCTCTGGGGGTGAGGCTCTTGGGAACGTACTTGCGGGGAAGAGGCATTTACAGATAGGAAATATAATATTGTTAAGCTGTAATATACGACAATGTCGGTCGACGCCGATTTCCGCCGGTTCTTCAAGGAAAGGGAGGCGTACCTTCGAGCACGCCAGCATCAGGCATTGCAGAACGAATTATACTTGACTGCGGCCAGGAAGTGGCACGCTGCCCAGGTCGGGAGTCTCAGTCAGAGCAAGCGGAAGAAAATCCAAGATGCGGCCATCAAAGCAGAGAGGCGGTTTCTAAAAGCCTCCGCCAAGTTCCAGGAGAAATGGGGAGATCCGGAGCTTAGGGAGCTTACAGACCTCGAGGACACTGTGCCCGGCGACCCAACGCAGGCTCCGTGGTTCCAGAAGCTGCCGGAGTCGCCGATGCGCTCCGCCAAGGTTACGAACTGGGCCCGACAGGCGCTGCGACAGATCCTCAAGGCGGTTGCCAGCGGCATACCACAGGGACATGGGCGGAACGAGTTCAAGGATCTGGCCGACTACCCGGCACCGCTCACCGTCAAGCTGCTTGAGGGTTTAATCACTAAAAAGGGAGGCGACAAGCTTAGAATAAAGATGTGCGTGTGGGCAATCATCCGCAGGTACGTTAAGCAGCGGTTCTACGTCGGGGTCGACCTGGAGTACGCCGAGAACGGCGAGGACATTGAGTATATTCTCCGAGTGAACACACTGGTGAATTCGCTTGCGTCCTCGGGGGTGGGGGAGAAAATAACCAAGATTATTGCGGACAAAAGAAGCAGCTTCAAAGAGTCCAAGGCGGCCGCCGTGGTGACCGTCGGCTGGAAGAGCAAAGGTCGAGGCCTCCCCCTCGATCTGGTCCCGACCATCCGGGGATACTTGTGAACACTTAAAGTCTCCTTGCGTGTAAAAATAGAATGACGTCGCATTACATTTTTATGAACAAGACTCCAGCCTTTGCGAGGGTGTCGGACTGCGAGAACATGTATCTGGTCGGTCACACTCGCAGCGATTTCATGAAGGCCCACTCGCCCCAGCTGGACCACAGCCACATCATGCTGTTCGAGGTGCCCAGCAATCGCCTCACGGATGTGTACAACCGCCTGCTGCTCGATCTGTCGGCGTGCTTCGAGCAGCGAAAACTCTACGGCCCGATGTATTTCGCCGGCGATCGCTACGAAATCATGGCCACGATGGCGAAGCACATCGGATCACACTAAGTGCTGTTTTGTATGGAGGAAGGTATTAATTCCCAGCAGATAAAATAAAATAAATCTTCGCACACATTTCTTTCGTCAGGTGGTGATGTTGACCCGATATCAGTATGGTCGCCACGGCCATTGCCGATCCGACTACCAATTCCTTTTTTAGTGTATCGTTGAACGGTTTCGATCCAAGTCGCAGATTCGGACAACTTCTTATCTTTTTGATAGGTGTAACTACAAATGATGTCATCCTTTACAAAGCACTCATCCCTCAATACATACACCATCTACTTTGCGTCATAGAAGAGCTTCCGAAGTTCGACCTCCTTCTGTGTCCCGGTATCCAGAAACCCGTCAATCGCATCAAATAGGACTGTGATTCTCTTTTTGAACTCCTCCTCGTTCACTATCATTTTCTGCTCGACAGAACCATTCTTCTTGACCCTTTCCCAACCAAAGCACCCAGCGACTTTCTTCCCGCCGTCCGTGTACTTGTCCGGGTTGAAACGAATGCAGACGAATGGTCTGTTTCCGCAGTCTTCAAACAATTTCATCACTTGTGCCGCTCCCTCTTGTGTTCGCAAATGGAAGCACCGCCGCAATCCTTGCACGTGGACCGCTCCCTCTTGTGTTCGCAGTGCCACCTCTTCCCCGACCACACTCGCACCTCACCTTTGACGGTATATTTCGCTCCTTTAGTTCTAAGTTTTGGGGCAGGGGCTGTAGGAATAACCGGTTCGCAACACGGAGATGCGAATGCTCCTGGTTGGTCCAT
>Ga0209711_10003059_pt1 | contig 14363 bp, 17 predicted proteins | sample ArcticOcean_MG_C_7_FD_187441 | JGI IMG/M metagenome (GOLD analysis project Ga0209711, IMG submission 187441) | Marine microbial communities from western Arctic Ocean - ArcticOcean_MG_CB11_88 (SPAdes) (version 2) | ecosystem: Environmental > Aquatic > Marine > Oceanic | place: Arctic Ocean... | reverse complement strand
ATTCATCTTCAACAATAAAGCCGAAACCTTTTGTGTCATTGAAGAATTTTACTGTTCCTTTACTCATCTTTTAAATTTAATTGTTATAATAAGCGGCAAATATACATTAAATATATTAATCTTTTAGTTTTCAGTCGTTAAAATTTCAATTAGTTAGTTCAATTTTGATAATTTCTAACCTGAAATCTTCATTTTTTTTATTCCCAATAAGTATTCCTATTTCAGACAATTTTTCGTAATTAAAATTAGACATATTTAATTTTCTACCTCTAAATTGAGCTGAAAATTCATTTAGTGGTATTATTATTGTTTGCTTAGAGTTAGTTGTTTTTATTAATCTTGAATAGGTGTAATAATTATTACTACTAGGCTTGATTCTTATTTGATATTCTTTAGAGTCACCAATAAGAACTAATTTAAGTTTTTGATCTTTTTTAACTTTTAAGTTTCTTGTATTTAGTCTTACAGAAGCAAAGCCACCATTATTATCTAAGGATACTCTTCCTTTAAAGACTAGTGTTTCATTTTCTGTGAAAATCATTGACGAATTAGATACTCCGCCCATTACATTGTCATTAACAACGAACCACTGGTCGATATCTGTATTAATCTGGTTAGTCCTGTCAGTTTGCATAACTATAATTTGGGTTATTATTAAGAGTATTTTAGTAAAGATCATCTATCTAAGAACTATTTTTTTTATAGCATCTTTTTCAAGAGCATCATTTAAAAGATTAATTATTTTTTCTTTACCATAACTCAGTTCTTCTCTTAGTGTAGAAGAGCTTAGACTCACATATAGAGTTTTGTTTTTTAAGTGAATGTCCGTAGTGTAATTACTTACACCATTTTTCATTATTTTAAACCATGCATCTTTAGCATCTACTTTTTCAAGCCCTTTTTCTAAATTATTCTTCCTAAGAAAGCTATTAAGTAATGTTCCAATTTTTATTTCGTCTTCATTCATCTAATCTAGGTTTAGTTTTTCATATACTTTATAATGATAAATATAATTATCTTTATTAGTGAGATATAAATTTACCGAATCTAGTTTAATTATAGTTTCAATAAACTTATTATTGTTTAAGTCGTAATATTCTATTTGAGTTTTATTATCATCTCCTTGATACACGTTAAAATTAATTTGATGCATTGAGGTGATGAATTTCCCATCGAACTTTGGATTAACTTTTTTTCTTAGACCTTTATTATTATTCACTTCAAAAAAATCAATTGTTCCACTGAATGGATAGGTTTTTAAAAGTTTATTGTTTTGTTTTACAGATTGAATTTCCCAATAGCCATTTAACAAGCTAATATCTAGACTCGGTTTTTCATCGCAAGAAAATGTAATGCATAAACAAAAAAGAATTATAGTTTTTTTCACAAGTTGAATATTGAGTTTGAGTTGGTAATTTCTTTTATAGATTCTTTTGTTCTTTCTTCCTCTGTATCCGAGATGAAAATCTGACCAAAATCATTAGCGCTAACTAAATTTATTATCTGTTTAACTCTATTTTTGTCTAATTTGTCAAAAATATCATCCAATAATAAAATCGGATTATTATTAGTTTGATTTTTTAAAAAATCAAATTGTGCTAGTTTTAATGCTATTAACAAGGATTTTTGTTGACCTTGGCTACCAAACTTTTTAACTGAGTAATTATTAATGTTGAAAATTAAATCATCTTTATGAATACCCTTAGATGTGTATTGTAAAAACATATCTTTTTCTAAACTATTTTTTAGTAGAATAGATAGTTTTTCTGCATCAAGATCTGTTTTGTAAGTGATATTCACATCTTCATTATCATTAGAAATAGACTTGTATTTATCTTTAAATACCGATACGAAATCTTTCAAAAATAATTTCCTTTTTTCAAAAATACTTTCCCCAATAATTTCTAGCTGTGAATCATATACCTCAATTGTATTGATATCAATATTTTTGTTTTTATAGATGAGTTTTAATAAACTATTTCTTTGGGTTAATACTTTGTTATAATTTATAATATTATCTAAGTAATCCTTATCACTTTGGGAAATTACACTATCTAAAAATTTTCTTCTTGTCTCACTTCCTTCAGCGATTAAATTTCTGTCACTTGGAGATATGATGACTAATGGAAGTAAGCCTATATGATCGCTAAATTTTTCATATTTTTTGTTATTTCTTTTAATAACCTTCTTGTCATTTTTTTTAAAATTTATAATAATAGTTTCTTGCTTTTGGTTTTTAAGATAAGAGCCTTTAATTGCAAAGAAATCTTCTCCATGTTTTATGTTTTGTGAAGAAATGGGGTTAAAATAACTTTTACCAAAAGATAAATGATAAATAGCATCAAGTATATTTGATTTACCAACTCCATTTGGACCTATAAAACAATTAATATTATTGTCTAATTTTATGGTTTTACTGCTAAAACTTTTATAATTAGTTAATGTTATTGACTTTAATATCATTAGAGGTATTAATAAAAAAAATGATTAAATTGAGATTTAATACTGCAAATTATTGAAAAATTACAAATATTTTATCCTTTTTTAAGAATAAAAATATATTTTTGCGACTCAAAATATTTTTAATTTATGGCAACTTATAAAAAAAAAGGATCTAAATCTAAGTCATCTCTTAGCAATTTAGAAGAGTTAGAGAGTAAATCAGCAACAGCTGGAGTTTTCAACACTTTAGATGATGGAGCTTCTAAGACAGAAGAATGGGTCGCTGCAAATCAGAAATACATTTTTATTGTGATAGGTATTGCAGCAGTTTTTGTTTTAGGTTTTTTAGGTTTTGACAAGTACGTTCAACAACCAGCGGAATCTAATGCAATGAACGAAATGCATCATGCCCAAACTTATTTTGAGTCTGCTAATCAAACGAAAAACGATTCACTATTTAATTTATCTTTAAATGGAACGGATGGTAAATTTGGTATGATTGATTTGATAGAAAATTATCCAGGTACCAAAGCATCTAATTTAGCTAGTTACTACGCTGGAATGTCTTACTTAAATTTAAACGACTATCAAAACTCTATAAAATATTTAAGTCAATTTAAATCTGAGGATGAAATTCTTGGTTCTACTGCTTTAGGTTCTATTGGAGACTGTTTTTCTCAGTTAAATCAATTTGAAGATGCTTTTGAATACTATCAAAAAGCAATCAATTTCACATCAAATGATTTTACTACCCCGATGTATTTGCTTAAAGCTGGTTATATTGGTTTAGAAATTAATCAATCAAAAAAATCATTGAACTTTTTTAATAGGATAAAAAATGATTTTTCAAATTCAATTGAAGCTACAAATATCGATGCGTTGATTGGTATGGCAAGCGCTTCTTCTAAATAATTATTATGAGTACTAACCACTCAAATTTGTCAGATTATGATATGGCTAGTGTTCCAAGTGGAGATAACTTAACTGTTGGTTTGGTTGTTTCTGAGTGGAACGAAGATATCACTGAATCCCTATATAGTGGTGCTTATGATACTCTTGTTGAACGTGGCGTCATATCCAATAACATTAAAAGAATTAATGTTCCTGGAAGCTTTGAATTAGTCTATGGATCTAAAAAAATGATTCAATCTAATGTAGATGTTGTTATAGCTATTGGTTGTGTAATTAAAGGGGAAACAGAACATTTTAATTATATCTGTCATTCTGTATCTAACGGTATTATTGATTTAAATATTAATTTTAACACACCAGTTGTTTTTTGTGTATTAACTGATAACAATAAGCAACAATCATTAGATAGATCTGGAGGTAAGCATGGAAATAAGGGTGTAGAGGCAGCTATTACAGCATTAAAACTTTCTGCTATTAAATAGTGAAGAAACTATTTTAATAAAAGATTTAATTCATTATTTTTATTTAAAATTTCATAATGGGCTTGCTCAATTTTAATTCTAAGAATAATAAAGTTTATAATTATTCTGGCAGATTTGCTAAAACAAAACTTAAACTAAAACCTAAATTTGATGAATTTAGATCAACACTAGGTTCTAATAATGGAATTAAAAATAAATTTACGAAAGCTGTTAATGATTATGATAATCAAACAGAGAAATCAGTAAAAAAACGTTTAGTTGTAATTACCTTTATTTTGATATTAGTATTTCTTTATATAATAGACTTTGATTTAAAAATATTTTATAATTAATGAGTAACCTAATTAAATTATTACCAGATCACGTTGCTAATCAAATAGCTGCAGGTGAAGTAGTCCAAAGACCTTCCTCAGTAGTTAAAGAGCTATTAGAGAACTCTATAGATTCTGGTGCTAAGAAAATATCTTTATTAATAAAAGAAGCTGGTAGAACTCTGATTCAAGTTGTAGATAACGGAAGTGGGATGTCTGAAAAAGATGCGGTTATTTGCTTTGAGCGTCATTCAACTTCAAAAATTACTAATGCAGCCGATTTATTTAATTTATCTACAAAAGGTTTTAGGGGTGAGGCTTTAGCTAGTATAGCAGCAATTTCACATACAGAGTTAATTACAAAGAACGAATCTAGTGACATCGGTACATTTATAAAGATTGAGGGAAATAAAATCATTCAAAATAAGTCAATTGTCTCCAATATTGGTTCTTCTATTTCTGTTAAAAATCTTTTTTATAATGTACCAGCTCGAAGAAATTTTTTAAAATCTGACAATGTAGAGGTTCGACATATTATAAATGAGTTTCATAGAGTGGCACTAGCTCACCCAGAAATTCATTTTGAATTTGATAATAATGACTTACAATTATTTAGTTTACCAATTTCCAACATAAGACAGAGAATCGTTAATATTTTTGGGTCTAAGTCGAACGAAAAACTAGTCCCAGTTGATGAAACAACTGAAGTTTTAAAGCTTTCAGGTTTTATCTTCAAACCTGAATTCTCAAAAAAATCAAGAGGAGAACAGTTTTTTTTTGTAAATAATAGATATATAAAAAATGCCTACTTAAACCATGCAGTTAATTCTGCTTTTGAAGGTTTAATTAATAGCGGATATAACGCATCCTATTTTCTTTTTCTAGAAGTTGACCCAAAACGTATAGATATAAATATACATCCAACGAAGACTGAAATTAAATTTGATGATGATCATACAATTTATGCAATATTAAGATCTGCTATTAAACATAGTTTAGGTCAATTTAATATATCTCCAGTTCTAGACTTTGATAGGGATAAAAACTTAGATATTCCTTATAAATACACCTCTATGCCAGCTAGTGCTAATCTTGAAGTAGAAGTGGATCGTAATTATAACCCATTTGAAAAAAACAATAGTGAACTCAAGTCTCAAATCAATACTCAGGATTTTGCTAAAGAGGAAGAATTAGTATATTCTAGCTTATCTGAAAATTTAAATTCACAATTAGATGTATCTGACAGCTTAAAAGACTCTAAACCAACTGTATTTCAGCTTAGAAATAAGTATTTAGTAAATAAAATTAAATCTGGGCTTGTTATTATAAATCAAAACAGAGCACATCAAAGAATTTTATATGAAAATTTCCTTAAATATATTACTGTTCAGGGAAATGAATCACAAAAATTATTATATCCTATTGAGGTACATTTATCAATAAAAGAAATTGCTATTATTGATAACTTTAAAACACAACTAAATAATTCTGGTTTTTTATTTGATACTGTCAATAATGAGACCTTATCTTTCTCTTCCTTACCAGCATCTATTGAGGAAAGTAATATAGAGTCAATAATAAGACAGCTGTTGGATAATATTAGTAATGAAATTCCTGACGATAATTTTAGCCAAACGGATATGATTTCAAAATCTTTAGCTAAAAGTATGTCTATTAAAAATGGACAAAATTTAAACCCCAATGAAATGGAATATATCGTTAATGGACTATTTGCTTGTAAAGAACCAAATATATCTCCATTTAATAAAAGAACATACATTACTTTAACCTCTGAAGATTTAGATACTAAATTCAACTAAAATATGCTTAGAACTATTACAGACGGAGTTAAACACCTATTAATAATTAATGTCATTATGTTTGGTGCTACTTTTTTGATTAATCCTGATTTAATGTATTCTCTTTTTGGTTTGTATTTTCCAGAAAATAATATATTTCAACCATGGCAAATTATCTCCCATATGTTCATGCACGGAGATTTAATGCACTTAATATTTAATATGGTAGCTCTTTATATGTTTGGAACTGCAGTAGAGCAGGTCTATGGCACCAATAAATTTATATTTCTATATTTTTCTTGTGGTTTAGGGGCAGCTTTAATTTCTTTGACATTCTCCTACTATAGTTTTTATAGTGTTCTAGATGTACTAGTTTCATCGGATATAAGTAAGTCTGAGATTTTAAATTTATTAAATCAAGGTAAATATAACTCGGGTTGGTTATCTGTAATTGGCGAATCAGATTTAGGTGCTTTTATTTCAGCATTTAATACAACTATGGTTGGTGCCTCGGGAGCTATAATGGGAGTTTTAGTAGCGTTTGGGTATCTATTTCCTGAAAGTAAGCTAATGCTATTGTTTTTACCTTTTCCTATCAAGGCAAAGTATTTTATTCCTGGAATTATTTTACTGGATTTATTTTCTGCTGTAACTGGTGCTTCAATTTTTAGTCCAAGTAATACTGCCTACATTGCACACCTAGGTGGTGCTTTTACAGGTTTTTTAATAATGTACTATTGGAGAAAGAACCAATTTAATTCAAATAGATGGAATTAAATGACCTAAAAATTAAATATAAATCTTTTTCAATTTTTGAAAAAATTATATTTTTTAATTCTACAATATTTCTCCTTTCTTTAGCTTTTAAAAGCTTTATTCTTGATTTCTTTCAGCTTAATTCAAATATTGAAAATCTCTTACTTAATCCCTGGACCTTAGTAACCTACTCTTTTGTACACATAAGTATCTGGGATCTCTTTTTTAATATGTTAATACTTTTTTATGTTAGTACGCCACTAGTTAATATTTTTAAAAATACTCTACCTCTAAAAATATATTTTTATGGAATTTTAATAGGTGGTTTATTTTTTGTGTTATCATCTTCATTTTTAATCTCTATTGATCGTGTTTATAACTTAATTGGTGCATCAGCAGGAGTTAGAGCACTTTTGATCTTTTTGTGCTTGTATATGCCTTATAAAGAAGTTTCTATCGCTTTTTGGAAGGTTAAATTAAAATATGTAGCATATGTAATTCTACTAATTGATGTTATAGGTGCTTTTGGAGTTAATTCAGGTGGATATATTTCACACCTTGGAGGTGATTTACTAGGAATGTATTTTTACTCTAATTTATATCCATCTAAAAAGGGATCATTTTTTGACTGGAAAACCATCCAATCCTATTTTTTTAGTAAATCTAAAATGAAATATTATAAAAATAAGGATGTTAAAAAACAAAACCTTAAAAGTGATGCTGTTGCTCAAAAACGAATAGATGTTATTTTAGATAAAATCAGTAAAAGTGGTTACGAAAATTTATCAAAAGATGAAAAAGATTTTTTATTTAAGGCTGGAAAAAAGTAGTATCATATGAAAAACCTTAATCTTATTGATAAACTACTTTATTTCATTAATTCTATTTTAGCTATACTTTTATTATTTTCTTTTACTCTACAGTACATAAAACCTAGTTTATTTCCTTATTTATCTTTTGTGAGCTTATCTGTACCAATATTATTATTACTAAATTTTTTATTTTGTGTATACTGGATAATTAAATTAAAAAAGCAGTTTATATTATCTCTGTTAATTTTGTTAATTGGATATAGTCAAGTGCTTTCCTTTTTTAAACTATCTAAAAATATTGAAAGAGTTAGTCCTGACAATATTAGTGTTATGAGTTATAATGTTCGACTTTTTAATTTATATAATTGGATTGACAATGATGAAATATTAAATGATATAAAGTCTTTTGTCAATAATGAAAATCCTGATGTTATTAATATCCAAGAATTTAGAAGTACTAAGGAATTTTCTTTAGATGCGTACCCCTATAAACACTCATCTTTAAGTGATGGTAAAACTAGTTATGGTTTGGCTTCTTTTTCTAAATTACCAATAGTAAATCAGGGAGTTATATTATCTGAAAACTCTTCTGCTATTGCTATTTATATAGATCTTATAAAGTATAGAGATACTTTAAGGTTTTATAATATCCATCTCAAGTCTTTTAAATTAGAATCGGAATTAGAAATTATTTCAGAAACCAACTCTGATAAAATCTTAAATGTATTCGACAACACATTTAAGATTCAGGAAAACCAATCTAAAATTATTTCTAAACATATTAAACAATCTCCTTATAAAGTGGTAGTTTCTGGTGACTTTAATAATACTGCTTATTCATATGTTTACAAGCTTTTAAAAGATGATTTAGTAGATGCTTTTGATTCTGCAGGTAGTGGTTTTGGTAGTACCTACAACTTTAAATATTTTCCTATGAGAATAGATTTTATCTTAATGGATAATTCATTTAGAATAAATGAATTCAAGACTTTTGATAAAAACTTGTCAGATCACTTTCCTATAATTTCTACTTTTAATTTATAAGTGAGGTTGAATTATTTCCTTCACAGAACAGAACATCTAGAATACTTAAGTTTGGTAGATAACCATATTTTGATTCAAACACCTGGATATACTTAGGCGTAGCATATTCTTTTTCTTTTCTAGCGACACTTAAATATCTTAGATCAATAAGTCCAGAGTAATTTTCATTATAACTTTCACTTTTCACATAATTTATATTAACGTCTAATAAATTACTAATTAGATTGATGCATTTGATATTAAAATCCACTAAAAACATTTCTTTTTCCGAGTAAAGGTTTATAAAATCATCTTCAAAATATTCAAAATAAGGTGAGCTTCTATACGCACTCTGTAAAGATTTAAGATGTAGTGCCATCCAATCTGAGTCATAAGATATTTTGATATCTATATAGAGTTCTCTGTTTTTATGGGTGTGAATTACAGGGATAAAGAGACCTAACTTACCGTTAGCTCCGTAAATATAGGTTCTATTTCTATAAGTTTGTTTTTGATAGTTATCACATACTTCAAAAAGGATTTTTTCGGCTTTGATAATCTGTGTAAACTGCTGAATATTAGGAAAGTAATTTGGATGAATTATAATATCCATTAATCTTCTTTTTTATATTTTTTCCACTTTTTTACTCCAAAATAAATTCCAAGAAATACTAAAAATGGTACAAAATAGGAGGTAGGACTACCTTCACCATGGACTGTTGTAAACATTCTTTCCCATCTTATTTTATTAAAGCCTTTTCCATTTGTATTCCAACTCAACCATTTAAATACTGGTTTTCCAACAACATGGTCAAATGGAACAAATCCCCAAGCTCTTGAATCCTGAGAGTTATGGCGATTATCACCCATTAGCCAATAATAGTCTTGTTTGAAAGTATACTCAGTTGTAAGTTCTCCATTTATAAAAATATTATCACCTTCTACACTTAGTGTATTATTTTCATAAACTTCAATTACCCTTTTATAAAGAGGTAAGTTTTCAAAATTAATATCTATCGTAGATCCTTCCTCTGGTATGTATAAAGGACCAAAATAATCGTTGTTCCAGTTGTAATTTTCGTTATGTGGAAATATATTAGAGTCTCTATTTCCTTCTACCGCTAAATATTTTTCAATTGAACCAACATTAGGATGGTTTTTGAATTTATCCACAATCTTATCGCTCATAGCGATAAATTGATATGTATTGTTTCTGTTAATTATCCCAAAAGGATCAGTTATATCATAATTATTAACCATTACTTTTTTACTGAAAGTTCTGTTTTTTGGTTCTACCAAATAAGAGAACTGTAACTCTGCACGATCATTTAATTTATTTTTTTCTCCGTTTATATAAACATATCCGTCTTTGATTTCTATTGTATCACCAGCTATGCCTACACATCTTTTTACGTAATTGGTTTTCTTATCAATAGGCTTGTAGTAATATTTATCTGTGTGATACATGTTTAGCATAGTATCTACAGGCCAGTTAAAAACAACAATGTCATTATTTTTTATTTTCTGAAAACCTGGGAGTCTCAAGTAGGGTAATTCAAAATCTTTTAAATACGATTTTGTTTTAATAAAAGGAATAGTATCATGCACCATAGGAGCTGCAACTGTAGTCATTGGTACTCTTGCACCATAATGAAACTTACTGACAAATAAGAAATCTCCTACTAATAATGATTTTTCTAATGAAGATGTAGGAATCGTGTAAGGTTGCATTACATAATTGTGTACTAGGGTAGCGGCAATAATTGCCCAAAAAATTGAGCTGGTCCATTCTCCACTAGTACTTTTTGGGTTTATATCTCTATTTTTAACATGATTTAGATCTAAAAAATAGTTGAGGTAATAGGTGTACAAACCAAGTGTAATGATTGTAAGAAAAGTATCTAGGTATGTGTTTTTACCAAAACTTCTTGCAATTTCAACCCATAGTACTATAAACATCATAACATTTATAACAGGAAAGAAAAGTAAAAACACTAACCACCACTTACGATTAATTATTCGCATTAAAACAATGGCATTATAAACAGGCACAAATGCGGCCCAAGGCTTTTCACCAGCTTTAATATATAATTTCCATGTTCCTAGGCCATGTATAAATTGTACTGCAATAAATATTATAAACCAATCTTGGTAAGACATTTTTTTTAAATTTTTTTAAATTTAATAATTCAGTTAAAACAATAACTACTATTTAACCCATGTTTAACATATCACTTATAGAAAAACAACCTTTTTTATTTACTAACCACTCTGCCGCAACTACTGCACCTAAAGCAAATCCATCTCGGCTCAGAGCTTCATGCTTAATAGAGATAATATCATTTTTAGAACTATATATCACTTTATGAATCCCATTTACTTCCTTTTCTCTGAAAGAATTCATATTAATTATATCATCAGATTTAGAATCTAACTCCCAATTTTTATATCTAGAATTAGAAATAATATCCTTTGCTACTGTAATCGCAGTTCCGCTAGGTTTATCTACTTTATGTATATGATGAGTTTCATCTATTGAAGCTTTATATTGATTTTTATCGGACATTAGAAGAGCCAACTTTTTATTTAATTCGAAAAAAATATTGGCTCCAAGACTAAAGTTAGATGCGTATAAAAAACTGCCATTTCTCTGCCCGCATAACTCTTCAATATTATCTAAATTATCTAACCAACCTGTAGTACCTGTTACAATCGGAATGCTATTGTTTAAACAATTTTTAATATTTGTAAATGCCGATTCTGGAGTACTGAATTCAATAGCAATATCAATATCTTTAATTAAGTTTACAGTACAATTATCTGTTTTAAAACTTATTGTATGCCCCCTGTCCATAGCAACTTTTTCTATTGCTTTTCCCATTTTCCCATATCCAATTAAACCAATTCTCATAAGGATAATTTTAAGCTCAGAGAAAGGTCTGATGTTGAGTTAATTTCATTAAAGTTATAAACTGGTGATAGCGATAGATTGTCATCAATGTTGTACTGCATTAAATGTGCGTCTACATTCGCATCAATTATATTCAGTGCATAAAGACCGATAGTTACTAGAATAGACATCTCTTTGTTTCTTTTTAATTGCTTTTGAGCTCTTACAAGGCCGTCATTTGAGATATTTGGTGTAAGGCCAGTTCCCCAAAACTCATCATCCGTAAAACCAGCTAGTCTTCTTTTATATGCACCTCTATATTTTTTATAGCTCTTGTTATTTTCGTTATGGAAATAAATACCTGTTCCAATAGCCCCATATACAATAGGTATTTTCCAGTATTTTTTATTATAAGCCTGTCCTAGCCCAGGTAAAATAGCAGAAAAAAACGCTGCTTTTGAAGGGGCTAATATTTTTTCATTTTCCTCTTTTTGATCCACCTGCTGAGAGAATATACTCTGAGATATAATTAAAGTAATTAAAAATAAAATTAGCCTACTATTATTCATTTAATAATTTATTGATTCTATTAAATTCAATTTCGTTTTCAAAATTTATAACAAAATTTCCTTTACCGTTTTTTTCTTTGGTAACATTGACATCTGTACTAAGTAAAGAACTCTTGAATTTTGTTTTTATTTTCTTAGTTGATTTTACAGTTTCGCTCTTAAGATCCCTAACAAGAAGTTCTGTATTTCTAACAGATAGGTTTTTAGAAATTATTTTTTTGTAAATATCTAGTTGATCTTGATTAGAATTTATATTTATCAACGCTCTACCATGTCCCATTGAAATAAACCCATCTCTAATTCCACTTTGAATTATTGGATCTAATTTTAATAATCTCAGATAATTGCTAATAGTGGTTCTGTTTTTACCAATCTTATCACTTAGCTCGTCTTGGGTTAAGCTAATCTCTTCAATTAATCTTTGGTATGATATTGCTATTTCGATAGCATCTAAATCTTGCCTATGTATATTTTCAACAAGAGCCATTTCTAATGAATCTTGATCATTAGCTTCCCTTATAAAAGCAGGTATTTTTCTTAAACCAATTTCTTTACAAGCTCTTAGTCGTCTTTCTCCAGAAATAAGCTGATAATTATTAGTTCCAATTTTTCTAACTGTTATAGGCTGAATTATTCCAATATTTTTAATGGAAACACTTAGCTCTTTTAAGGAATTATTACTAAAATTCGATCTAGGTTGAAATGGGTTAACAGAAATTTCATTTACTTGAACTTCATTAATGTTGGAGGTATTAGTATCTATTTTTTCTGAACTCAACATTGCAGATAAGCCTCTGCCTAATACTTGTTTTTTATTAGCCATTTTTAGTTAATTTTTAGAAATTAATTCTCTTGCTAGACTCAAATAATTTTCTGCCCCCTTACTTCCAACATCATAATTGATTATGCTTTCTCCATAGCTAGGAGCCTCTCCGAGTTTAACATTTCGCTGGATGATTGTTTTAAAGACCATTTCCCCAAAATGGTTATTAACCTCTGATACAATTTGATTAGCAAGCTTTAGTCTTGAGTCATACATTGTTAACAACATTCCTTCTATCTCAAGACCTGAATTGTGTATTTTCTGAATATTCTTTATTGTATTTAGCAATTTCACTAATCCTTCTAATGCTAGATACTCGCACTGAATTGGAATTAAAACAGAATTAGAAGCGGTTAATGCATTTAATGTGATTAACCCTAGCGAAGGAGCACAATCAATAATTATATAATCATAATGTACTTCACATTCTTGGATAGCTTTTTTTAACATATACTCCCTATTTGGTGTATCTACTAATTCTATCTCAATAGCCACTAAGTCTATGTGTGATGGTATAATGTCTAGGTTTGGAACATCTGTTTTTAAAACACAATCACTTATTTTTTTCGTGTGCTCAAGTACCTGGTAGGTGCCATTTTCAACCGTTTCAGTATCTATACCAAGAGATGATGTTGCGTTAGCCTGGGGGTCAGCATCTATAAGCAACACTTTTTTTTCTAAAACTCCTAATGAAGCAGCTAAGTTAACGGATGTAGTGGTTTTCCCAACACCGCCTTTTTGATTAGAAATTGCAATAATTTTAGTCATTTATAATGGTATATATGAAAAAATAAAAATACAACTAATTAGGTATATTTAAAATTTAACTTGTTAACATTATATCAGGGAGAAATCAAGATGAATAATGAGTAAATACTATTTATTCATCAATATAGAAAGTATAGTTTTAGCTGTTTCGCTAATTTTTGTGCCAGGTCCAAAAATTGCTGAAACTCCTTGGTCTTTCAAAAAGCTATAGTCTTGTTTTGGAACTACTCCACCAAGGATGACCATTATATCCTCTCTTTTGTATTTTTTCAGTTCTTCAATAACCTCTGGAACTAATGTTTTATGTCCTCCAGCAAGAGATGAGATACCTAAAATATGAACATCATTTTCAATAGCTTGCTTTGCAGCTTCTTGTGGGGTTTGAAACAAAGGTCCTATATCCACATCGAAACCTAAATCTGCATAACTAGTTGCTATAACTTTTGCACCACGATCATGACCATCTTGTCCCATTTTAGCAATCAGGATTCTAGGTCTTCTTCCATCTAGGTTAGAAAACTCATTTGCTAAGTCAATAGCTTCTTGAAATGTACTGTCGTTTTTTATTTCTTTACTATACACGCCGGTAAATGTATTTATTTTAGCTTTATATCTTGAAAAAACTTTTTCTAAAGCAGTACTGATCTCGCCAATTGTAGCTCTGTTTTTAGCTGCTTCTACTGCCAAAGCTAATAAATTTTCATTACTACTGGCCCCTTTAGTTAAATTCTCTAAAGAGACTTGTACTTTTTTATTATCTCTATTTTCTTTAACAT
>Ga0209711_10003058_pt1 | contig 14363 bp, 8 predicted proteins | sample ArcticOcean_MG_C_7_FD_187441 | JGI IMG/M metagenome (GOLD analysis project Ga0209711, IMG submission 187441) | Marine microbial communities from western Arctic Ocean - ArcticOcean_MG_CB11_88 (SPAdes) (version 2) | ecosystem: Environmental > Aquatic > Marine > Oceanic | place: Arctic Ocean... | reverse complement strand
ATTTCCCCTCCCACACGAAATGCCCAAAAGTCGCCTACCGTATTGATCTCATCATAAGTGAAGGGAGTGAGTGTTTTACCTGTATAGGTAGCCAATGCCCAGCCCTCCTCTCTTCTGATTTTGAGCCATCGCCCCCCTACAATTGCGGCATCTATGAGTTTATCGAACAGCAATTTCCCTGACTTATGGATGATTTTTATTTGTGTGGGTTCTTTGATTTTTAAAAATCCAAAGCCCAGGTCCTCATAAGTAATCATGGGGCCTGAATAGATGGAAGTACCCGCTCTGTTGATCAGTTGCTTGATTCCGGAGGCACTGCTGACCCCTATGATGTCGCCTTGTAATGTTTGGCAAAGGAGCTCCTGCTTTAAAAGGGAGGAATACTTAGGTTTTAAGATAGGGGTTCCTTCTAAATTCATGAATCCAATTTTTCCATATTCTAAGAAAGGCAATAGTGGTTGCGCATTTAATTGAGAAATGACCTGTAGCGAATCTATGTTTTCTTCGAATTCAGGGAAAGTAGAAAGCTTAAAAAATACTTCTGGGCTCATATGGTATAAAATCGATAACAATTCCTCGTTGTGTGGGCTTTGAGGATAGTTTTGTAGATGATCTAAAAAACAATGGGATGTATTAAGGTCTAAGGTTCGCTCGAAAATAACATCAATAGCTACGGTTACATATCGAGAGGTTGGGTACTCATTGATAAATTTTTTAAATTCATTAAGGTCATCATTTGCTGTTTTTTCTTCATAAAGGAGTCGTTCGTAGTGGGCTTGTGCACGTTCTGAAAATCTGGATGTGGAATATACTTTTACATAGTTTTCATAGGATTCCCAGTTATGAATCTGTGTTACCGAATCAAAAGCTAAGCTATCGATGTTATAGAAGAATTCTTCGCGATAAGCGCTTTTGGGATATAAAGAAAGAAAAGAATGAAAGGCATCCAACGTATAGCGGGATAAGACTTTTTCATAGGTTTGATTTTCGATGTCAGTATTGGTTTTCTCGATGTCAAGGAGGCTAAATGGATTCATGATAAAAGCTAATTTTATTTTTTCATCTGCCTGTTGAAAATCAACAACCGCCTGTTGGGCATAAATGCGGGCTTGATCTAGGTCATAGTATTCGGGAAGGCTATCGCAAGACAAGAGTCGGGCATACATCCACCTACTACCCGGATTGATGGAATCTTTAGAAATTTGACTTTCTAGGAGTTCCTTAGCTTTTGCGACATCCTCTTTTTCAAGTGCTCTGAATATACGCTTGAGGTCCTGAGCGTTCACCATGAGATGAGGGATCAGGAGGAATAAAAAGCAAACAATTTTAACAAAATTCATTTCAGGTATAAAATTACATATTTGAGTCAAGTCCTTCGAGGAACCTCATGAAAACCTTTGGTAGTTTAGTAAAACTTCCCTTTTATCGTTAGGAATGACGATTAGCAAGCAGTGGGGGAGGTCCTCCCGTGAATGGATTCCATCTACTAATGGTTTTAGCGCCAAAGCCAGAAGCACGCATAACCAGGCGGTCTCCGTACTTATCTCTAATCTTATCCATGGCTTGATATAGATTGAACATGTTTTCAGAATCTTCAAATAGATGAATTTGATGACCCCCACCTACCAGATGACTGAACTTGATGCCTATCAATCGCACCAGAAGCCTTTTTTGATAGAGTTTTTCGTATAATGTCATCACGATGGGTAAAATGACTTGATCCGAAGCGCTATACGGAATTCTTTTTTGTATTGTATAGGTTTGAAAGTCTGAATATCGAAGTTTTATGGTGACACAAGCCGTCAGTTTATTACCCCTACGCAATTGAAAAATAAGATTTTCTGCCATAGCCGTCAGTAGGGACTTTAGCTTACCGATGTCTGTAGTATCTACATTGAAAGTGCGTTCTGTAGATATAGATTTGCGCTCTTGATAAGAGATGACTGGGCTAAGATCTATGCCATTTGCTTTTTTCCAAAGTCCAGTGCCATTTTTACCCAGTACTTTGCTGATCATATTGACTGGCATTTCTTGAAGGGTTTGAATTTTTCGAATGCCTAAGTCACATAATATACGATAGGTTTTTTCTCCTACCATAGGGATTTTCCTAATAGACAAGGGGGCTAAAAAGGGTTTTTCATGTCCTTTGAAAATACTGAGTTGGTTATTGGGCTTGGCTTCGCTGGTAGCTATTTTAGAGACTGTTTTGTTGGAAGACAATCCAAAAGAGATAGGAAGACCCGTTTCTTTTATGATTTTCTGGCGTAATTCAGAAGAAAAATTTTGGCAACTATAAAATTTATCTACGCCAGTCAAATCAATATAGAATTCATCAATTGAACTTTTTTCATAAATAGGTACCGCCTCTCGGATGATGTCCGTGACATTTTGGGAATGTTTGGAATAAGTTTCTGAATTACCTCTTAATACGATGGCCTCAGGACAAAGTCTTTTAGCCATTTTCATAGGCATGGCCGAGTGGATCCCAAAATGTCGAGCCTCATAACTGCAAGAAGCAACGATGCCTCGATCAGAAACACCTCCAATCAAGATAGGTTTACCTATAAGGCGGCTATTGATCAAGCGCTCACAAGAGACAAAAAAAGTATCCAAATCAATGTGCATAATGTTTCGAAGGGCGGTTTCTTGTATCATATTATGTGGTTATTTCTCCTTTTTTTAAATCAGTATATCTAGGATCTTCTATAATAGGTAAAAAATCCATTTGATTTATGCTAATATGGATACAATCGAATTCTTCCATAACCACCCCTTTTAGTAGGTAAATACCCCTGCCTCTAAAAGGATATTGAATAGTGCTTTGAGGGAAATGAACGGTATCGATGAAATCACCGGTATGATCTAAAAAATTTCCAAACTGCATAAGGGCGCCATTGTTTGTTCTTGTTTTCTTGTAGGTAACTAAATACCCGTATACAATGACCTCTTGATGGAGGTAATGCTTTAAATCCTTTGCAGATAATGAAGGCGGAACTTTTGTGACCAGTAATTTAAAAGGATTACAAAGAGGGAATCCAAAATATTCTATTTCATTGAATGCGTGAGCTAAGGGAATTTGCTTGAACGTAGGCATTTTGTAGGTCGTTCGCACTACTTTGAACAGATTGAAAGTCCGTATTTCCATATTTATTTTATTGATCTTCATATGGCTTTCCCAAAGTAATTCGTAGGGATCCTTTTCCGTAAATCGGAAAGCTTCAATTTTAATGAGAAGAGAGAGTTGTTCCATAGAGAGAGGCACGCGTTCGATAAAATCATCTAAGTCTTTAAAGATGCCTTCCTTTTCTCGATGGGCACAAATTTTTTCTACGGTACTGGTTTCGATAGACTTAACCAAAATAAAGCCAAGAAGGATACTTTTACCTGAAATAGAGGTAGCTAATTCACCTGTGTTTACACAGGGGGGAGAAATAAGCGCACCGTGCATACGTGCTTCATGAACATAAAGCTCGGTTTGATAAAATCCACCAAAATTATTAAGGGTAGCCACTAAATATTCTAAGGGATAGTAGGCTTTGAGAAATAAGCTCTGATAGCTTTCTACTGCGTATGAGGCCGAGTGACCTTTGGCAAAAGCATAACCTGCAAAACTTTCAATTTGCCTCCAAACTTCATTGACCTCTTCGATAGGATATTTTTCCTTTGCACAGTTCGTAAAAAATTTATCTTTGACCGCTGTAAATTCTGATCGCCCTCTGTATTTTCCTGACATTCCCCTACGTAGGACATCGGCCTCTCCAAGATCTAGTTTCCCATAATAATGAGCCACTTTAATGACATCTTCTTGATAGACCATGATGCCAAAAGTTTCTGGCATAATTTTTAACATGATAGGGTGGGCTTCTTTGATACGCTCAGGAAAGCGACATCTTAAAATATATTCTTGCATCATGCCTGATCGAGCTACGCCTGGCCTGATGATAGAGCTGGCGGCGACCAATCCCAAATAGCTATCAACTTGTAGTTTTTTGAGGAGTATGCGCATGGCAGGAGATTCTACATAAAAGCAACCTATGACCTTGCCGAGTCGGAGTAGTTTTTTTATTTTTCCATCGGTTTTAAAACGCTTGATGTCATGAATGTCTATAGGGGATATATTAGGATGGTTTTTTCCGATAATACTTACGGCATCTTTGATTTTTCCTAATCCTCTTTGACTTAGTATATCAAATTTATAGAGTCCGATGTCTTCCGCTGTGACCATATCAAAATGAGTGGTATCGTAGCCTTTTGGCGGCATGAACGTAGCCGTATAATAGTTAATCGGCCTTTCAGAAATCACAATACCTCCCGCATGAATGCCTAGATAATTGGGAAATCCTTCAATTCTTTTGGCGTAAATAATGACCAATTTCGATAGTTTATCAAAAGCAGGTTCTTGTGTTGAGGCTCCTCTTGAAAGGAGGTCTATTTCATGTTTGGGAAGACCAAAGACTTTACCGAGCTCACGTACAGATGCACGGTATTGAAAAGTATTGTAGACGGAAATGAGTGCTGTGTGGGTGAATCGTTTAAAAATAAAATCGATGACATCATTTCGATCACGCCAAGAAAAGTCAAGATCAAAGTCTGGAGGAGTTTTTCGATAAAAATTAATAAATCGTTCAAAATACAAATCAAGTTCTACCGGATCAACATCTGTAATTCTGAGTAGATAAGCAACGATACTGTTGGCGCCACTGCCCCGTCCGACATAAAAATAGCCTTTGCTTCGTGCGTAGTTGATGATTTCCCAATTTATAAGAAAATAGGAGACAAATTTTTTTTGATGAATGACATTTAATTCTTTTTTTATTCGATTGAGAATGATTCCATTGGGATTGGGATATCGATAGTGAAGTCCCTGTTCACAGAGTGTTTTGAGTAATTCAAAATCTTTTTTTTCATCCCCCGAAAATGTTTCTTGATTTTTGGAATGTATGTGTTCGAAATCAAAGGAGATGATGCATCGAGCGAGTAGCTGATAGGTGTTTTCAATGAGTTTGGGCCATGTAGCAAATTTGCGTTTAAGTAGCTTTTCATTCATGTATAAGTCAGTGGCTTGCCCTTGTACATTTGCTGAGAGTTTATTCAGTAAGGTATTTTGATCAATGGCTCTGAGTAGTCGATGTGTATTAAAGTCTTTTTTATCTCTAAAAGAGCAGGTATGAAGGATAAGAATTTTATCGATATCGAAGGATGTTCTGCTGTATTCAAGTTCAGGGATGTATTCTGAATTGACGCCCAAGAATTCATTTTTTTTTAATTTAAAATGGCGGCATTTAATGTAGGGGTAAATTACAACCGTATCTTTTAAGGTCTTTGCCCGCTCAGGGATATCACATATCCGTGTGGAGGTAAAGTGGGATAGATATGTATTTATTTGTTGAAATCCATTATTGTTTTGAGCCAAAATGATGAATTTTTGTATGCCGTTATTTCTAAAATCCACACCTAATACGGGATTTATATTGTATTTAGGTGCCATACGGACGAAATCCAGAGAAGCAGAGGTATTGTTAATGTCGGTAAGTGCCAATGTTTTAATACCCTGTTTTTGGGCTATCTTGAGGATAGATTCAGGAGCGACGGTTCCGTATCGAAGGCTAAAATAGCTATGGTTGTTGATAAACATTTACTAATATTTTTAGTAAATGCTAATTTAAATAGTTTGAAATATTTAGAGCCTAATTTTCAGTTTTTTTATTAAAAAGAATCAGTAAAGTCAAATAAATATTAATAGGTAAGTAAGGGATGCTTTTAAGAAAGATCAGATGCTTTAAGGAGAAAATGGCTAGGGCTTGAATAAATCCGGATGTTCTTTATCATAAGGAGTGATCTCTTGTAGAAAGCGGGCCAAGGACAAAATACTTGCCTCATCGAAATGATTCCCCAAGAGTGTGATGGATCCTGGATTTTCATCGGCATAGGAGCCATTAGGAATCACCACACATGGATGACCTGTGAGATTGGTCATTAATAATTGCTGACTGAATGAGGGGGCCACTAATACATCGATATCAGACATTAATTCGTTGAATTGCAAGGTAAGTTCATATCTCAATCTATTGGCCTGAATATAAGCTACGGCTGGAATCAATTGAGCCGCTCTAAACACATTGGGCCACGCGTTATCTATTTGTCTGACCATCAGGCTATCTTGATTTGATTGAGTAAGAAAGTCAAAGGCAGCAGCGGCTTCTGCTTGCAGGATAAAACCCAAGGCCTCTGTGGGTATATTTTCCGGTAATTTTTTTTCGACCAGATCGTATCCTTGATATTTCAATAATGACAAAGTATTTTGATCCTTTTCTGAATAAAAATCAGGATTTTGATCATAAGCAAGCACCCCAATACGAAGATTTTTTATCGTTGAATCATAATGGTAGTTAAAGGGAGCGTCTCTTACCGAGAGGTCCTTGCCATCGGTTCCTCTGATAGCTTCGAGTACCAATGCACAGTCTAAGGCATTTCTGCAAATGGGTCCTAATTTATCCATTGTCCAACTGAGTGCCATGGCTCCATCTTTGCTGACGCGGCCAAAAGTGGGACGCAGTCCCGTAGCACCACATCGAGTAGATGGAGAAACAATAGAACCTCGAGTTTCGCTTCCGATCGCAAAAGGGACCAATCCGGCTACTGTTGCGGATGTTGATCCTGCTGAAGACCCACTGCTGCCTTGCTCAAGGTTCCAAGGATTTTTGGTTTTACCACCATACCAAACGTCACCCCAGGCCAGGGCACCCAACGTTAATTTGGCCACCAATACTGCGCCTGCAGCTTCTAATCGATTAATTATTTCAGCATTTCCAGAAAAAATTTGTGACTTAAAAGGAGTAGCACCCCAAGTCGTCTTATATCCAGCCACGTTTAATAAATCCTTGGCACCGTAGGGGATGCCGTGAAGGGGTCCTCGATAGATGCCTTGACTGATTTCAAGATCTGCTCGCTGGGCTTGACTGAGTGCCAACGAATCCGTTATGGTGATGACACATTGTAAGGTGTCGCCATATTTTTTTAGTCGATTGAGAAATAATTTGGTCAATTCTACAGAAGTGATTTGCCTATTTTTAATCAGGTAAGCTAATTTGTTTATGGGATAAAAAGCCAATTCATTTTTATCTTTTGGAAGAGAGACAGACGCGGGAAGACGCCAATCTATGGCAGATTGCTTGACTGGGATTCGAGAATGATTTACCGGTGGCATCCAAATTAAGCCTAAGGGTATATTATTTGAAATGTTCTGTCTTCGTAAGGCATTAAATTGTAAAAGATGCGCGGCTACCGCAGGTTTCATTTGTGAAAGTTCTGCCGAATCAAAGTCCAAACCGATGAAGGCTGAAGTAATTCTGAGACTGTCTTGACCCTTGACGGGTGAATGGAAAAAACCGCATAAGAGGAACAAAAAAACATTCCGTAGCTTAAAGAAATTTTTACTTCTCATATCATTTTTGAATAAAAAGGTTTTTCTGTGATTTGGGTCCAAGGGATAATTTTTTTTTGAAATTCCAAAAAGGCCGAGTAGATTTTTTTACTTTGTGGATCTTGTTCCGTTAATTCGGTAATGGTCTCAGCAGTTTTTTCTCTAAGATTGTCCATCACAGCATCAGGATAAGGTCTCATACTCACCGTGGGTTCTGCTTGAATCTTTGGTAAATAGGTGGCGTTCATCGTATCAAATTTAATGGGAACGATTCGATTCAAACGAAGACATGCTGTTCGAATGATTTCTTGTAAATCTGTAGGAAGGGCTTCAAATTTTGACTTATTGACCAGCATTTCCAATACGGTACCTAATTCATGCCAACCTGGGTAATAATAATATTTAGCCACATTATGGAATCCCATCAGGTAATCATGATACGGACCAATCCATTCAGTAGCATCGATTACGCCTCTTTCCAAATTGGTATATATTTCTCCACCAGCCATGAGCATAGGCGTACCTCCAGCTTTCGCCAATACCTTCCCCCCCAAGCCAGGCATGCGCATTTTAAGGCCTTTTAAATCATCGATACTGTTGATTTCTCTATTGAACCATCCACCCATTTGGCAACCTGTATTTCCTGCACTGATGGGGAGTAAATCGAAAGGTGCATAGAGCTCTTCCCATAATTTTTGACCTCCATTGCAAAGAATCCAGGTATCCATGAGCTGGGCATTTACACCAAAAGGGATGGTTGAGAGGAATTGACCTGCAGGAAGCTTACCCGCCCAATAATAGGCGGATCCATGATTCATTTCTACCGCCCCATTGCTTACCGCATCGAAGCCTTCGAGCGCTGGAATCAATTCACCACCACCATAGACGGTAATTTCCAATCGTCCTCCAGACATTTTTTTAACCCATTGTGCAAGTTCATTACATCCCTCACCTAATATAGGAAAATTAGGAGACCAAGTAGTGGTCATCTTCCATCTATAAGTATTGTTGAAGTTGATGTAGGGGCCCTTTTGAATATTTTGAGCAGCGTCCGTTTGACAACTGACCAGACCGAAAGTACTGGCTGCCGCTACGGATTGAATAGATTTTTTGAGAAAAGTTCTCCGTTTTTTATTGGTTTTTTTCAAGGTATCTTAATTTAACGAGATAAAACGAGGGTAATGATTAAAACACAAATTATTTATCTTTTCTTAATTATTAGTAAAACAAACATATAAAATGGGCTAACGGCTAATTCAATCAATTTTTCAAGTGACTGACCAAATTAGGACATTTTGTCCTTTTTCCCATTTTATTGATGGAGACATCAGTCAAATTGACCCAAAATATCAAATGGTATCGAATTTGTGAATTCAATAGAAGAAGTGCTTAGAACTTGCTCAATATGAATTTTAACAATTATACCATAAAATCTCAGGAAGCTTTAAACAAAGCTACGGAGATCGCTACGACCCGAGGTCAGCAAGTGATTGAGACTGGTCATCTATTACAGGCTATTTTAGAGTCTGATGAAAATTTGATTTCATTTTTATTTAAAAAAATAGGAGTCAATCGATCTATAATTGAATTAAAACTAGACGAAATCGTCCATAAATATCCTTTGGTGAGTGGAGGTCAAGCTTATTTATCAAATCAAGCGGCACAAGCATTACAAAATGCAGAAGGCTTTTTAAAGAATTTAGAGGATGAATATGTAGCCATAGAGCACATTATACTCGGGATACTTAAAGGGAAAGACCAGACGGCTCAATTGCTCAAGGATTCAGGCTTTGCCCAAAAAAGCATTTTAGCAGCTATTGTTGAGCTCAGAGGGGGGCAAAAGGTCCAGGATGTGCATGCGGAATCTAAATACCGCGTATTGGATCGGTATTCTATTAACCTCAATGCGTTAGCCTTAAAAGGTAAAATCGATCCAGTGATTGGACGGGATGAAGAAATCAGAAGGTTACTGCAAATCCTGGCTAGAAGAACCAAAAACAATCCCATTCTTTTAGGTGAACCGGGGGTTGGTAAAACGGCCATTGTGGAGGGGTTGGCACAAAGAATTGTCTCAGGAGATGTACCTGAGAATCTTAAGTCTAAAGTTATTGTATCTCTTGATATGGGCTTATTGATTGCCGGAGCAAAATTTAAAGGAGAATTTGAAGAGCGACTCAAAGCAGTGATTAAAGAAGTAACCGATAGCGACGGTGAGATCATCCTATTTATTGATGAAATTCATGTACTTATCGGGGCAGGGGGAGGAAATGACGGCGCCATGGATGCGGCCAATTTATTGAAACCAGCGCTTGCGCGGGGTTCATTACATGCAATAGGGGCCACCACCTTGAATGAATATCAAAAATACATCGAGCGAGACAAAGCTTTGGAAAGAAGATTTCAATCGGTTCAAGTGGCTGAACCCAACCTTCAAGATGCCATATCCATACTCCGAGGGATTAAGGACAAATACGAATTGCACCATGGGGTGCAAATCAAAGATGAGGCCATTATTTTAGCGGTTGAGCTATCCAGCAGGTACATAACTGATCGATTTTTACCTGACAAAGCCATTGATTTAATCGATGAGGCTGCTTCTAAACTGAGAATAGAAATCGATTCCCTTCCTGAGGAATTAGATGAGCAGAACAGAAGAATTAGGCAGCTTGAAATTGAGAGAGAAGCCATTAAAAGAGAAAACGACCAAGCTAAAGCATTGGACTTGAGTCGTGCCATTGCAGATTTGGAAGGGACTCGTAACGAGTTGAAGGCCAAATGGGAAAATGAAAAAGGAATCATTCATGGTATAAGAAAGCAAAAAGAGGCGATTGAAAACCTTAAAATTCAAGCAGATCAAATGGAGCGTAGAGGTGAATTAGGTCGTGTGGCTGAGATTCGATACGGTAAGATCATTGAGGCTGAAAAAAATTTGAAGGGTTATCAAACTCAGCTTTTGGAGATGCAAAAAGGGGATTATTTATTAAAAGAAGAAGTAGATGGAGCAGATATTTCAGAAGTAGTAGCCAAATGGACTGGTATTCCATTGGCAAAGATGCTTCAAAGTGAAAGAGTTAAATTATTGCATCTTGAAGAGGAAATAGGTAAAAAAATAGCGGGTCAATCCGAAGCCATTGCTGCCGTTGCGGATGCGGTAAGAAGGAGCAGAGCGGGCCTGCAAGATCCTAAACGCCCTATTGGATCTTTTATATTTTTAGGGACTACGGGTGTAGGTAAGACAGAGCTCGCCAAAGCATTGGCAGATTATTTATTCAATGATGACAGTTGTATGGTTAGAATTGACCTGTCTGAATATCAAGAAAGTCATGCCGTCAGTAGACTGGTCGGGGCACCTCCGGGTTATGTAGGTTATGATGAAGGGGGACAACTTACTGAAGCGGTAAGAAGAAAGCCCTACAGCGTCATCCTTTTGGATGAAATTGAAAAAGCCCATTCAGATGTATTCAACGTATTATTACAGGTGTTAGATGAGGGTATTTTGACAGACAATAAAGGGCGAACTGCTAATTTCAAAAATACCATCATTATCATGACGACCAACCTAGGGGCTCATTTAATTCAAGAAAACTTCGAGCGATTAGAAGTATGGAATTTTGAAGAAATTATAGCGGATACAAAGCGACAGGTATTAGATTTAGCCAAAGTATCTTTTCGCCCCGAATTTCTCAATCGAGTAGATGAAACCATCATGTTTAGGCCCTTAACCAAAGAAAATCTGAGACAAATTGTAGGTATTCAGTTTAAATTGATCCAAAAGAGAATGGAAGAGAACGGAATTAAGATTGAGGCCGATGAAAAAGTATTGCTGCACTTGGCTGAAATAGGCTTTGATCCCCAAATGGGTGCGCGTCCATTGAAACGAATATTACAAAATGCCTTATTAAATCCATTGTCGAAAGAAATCCTACAAGGAAATTTAAATAAAGAGGCCATCATTGGGGTGACTCTAAATGAGGACCAAAACATTGAGTTTATCAATTTAGATGATGTATCTGTAAATTGATTTAGGTTTATATTATCTCTTATTGGAGCGTAAAGAGCGAATTTATTCAGTTTTAATGTATTTCGTGAAATTTATTCGCAGAAATTAGGGTTTAAAGGGCATGAGAAGATCTTCAATGGGATACCGATTCGGGTGGATTAAAATCCTGTTCATCCTTGTTGTTTTTTGTAGTCCGCAGCTACTGTACAGTCAGCAAAAGACATCTGTGAAAATTAATATTGATCAGCAGATCAATATTAATTTTCGGATAGGGATCGCAGGACAATTTTTATTATTTCACGCCAAGGACGATCGTGTGGTCGATTATTATCACTCTGAAATACACATGAATCAGACCTATTCAATGATGGGTTTGAGCCCCGAAATTGCGATTGAGATCTCGAATTTTTTTAGCCTCACCTATGCGCCCACCTTTCGATATGGATATTTAAGAGAAATTTCTTTTGACCAAAAAATTAAGACATTTTATCATGATCACCATTGGGCCATATTTAACAGACTCAATGTACATAATCAGCTAGGATTAGGTTGGTCTATTTTAAATACTGGCAAAGGCTTTTCTGGTACGCTTATAGAAGTCTATGAAGATGGAAATGTTTTTCAAGATGATTATATGGATTTACAGTTTATGGCCTTTGCTTTGATCTATAAACGTTCTTTACAATTCGAGCAGCTAGATTATGAACTTAAAGCTCTGATCGTTCCTAACGCAGGGATTTCTTTCATTCCCGCAGTGAAGCGATCTTTTATTTTTGGTTTTGCTTTAAGGTATAGACTTCAAAAAAAAATCAATCCAAAGCAGCCAGTACTTTACTGATGTGGGGTGCAATAAATAATTGTTGATCATTCACAACCACGACAGGGATACTGATTCCTTCAGTATGGCCAGAGGCTTTTACTCTTGCTACCATTTCAAGGGCATATTGATCACTTACATCAACATCATAAAAAGTATACTCCAATCCAATAGAGTCTAATTTTTCCTTAAAATTAACGCAATGTGGGCATTGAAGACTGCCATAAACTACGATTGATTTTTGTATAACTTGAGCAATGATTTTTTCGTTGGTGGTGATATTTGCTGGTGCTGAACCGCATTGGATCAGTGTACCATTTAAGATTAAGATTAAAACTATTGGTAAGATTTTCATATTATTGATATTTTTTAAATTAAAGTATTGAGTCTTACATAAAACCAATGCCTTCTGTGAGTAGTTGATTGTAAGTAGTCAAATTAAAACTATATAAGAAAGGTGCACGGTGCGCCTCTCCTGTTATTTTTTTTTCATGACGTTCAAAAATACCCAATTTCAACATTTTTTTTTGAAAATTTCCACGATCTAATTTTTTAATTAAAATGGATTCATAAAGAGATTGCAAATCGGTCATGGTAAAAAATTTAGGTAGTAAAGACAAGCCAAAAGGTAAGTAATTTAATTGGATACGAATATGGTTAAATGCTTTATGAATGATTTCTTTATGATCGGCATAAAGGGGAGGTAGATTGTTTAGGTCTACCCATTTACATTGATCGCCCATTGGGTCAGGTTGAGGTATGACAGATTTTATATTTAGCAATGCAAAATAACAGGTGGTGGTGATGAATCTTTGGCCCAACCAAGCCAGGAGTTTTTTATTCTGATCGCCGATGAGTTCCTGAAGGGACTATATGTATTTGGTCTCATTTGTCTTAATCTGCTTTTAATTACCTTTAAAAGCTATATTTATAGAAACAGTTTCTTGTATTTTACTCCTTTTTTCTCTATTTTACCACAGCTCTAGCAACAGCTTTAATAATATAGATATGACCACCAGTTTTTTTATAGAGAAGAAAAAAAAGAGTACAAGGCTCTACTTAAAATACGATCACAACAGCTTAAGAACTATGTTCTCAACCAAAGTTTCAGTTAGTGAAGATCAGCTCAACTGGATCACCAGAAGAGGGCATAAACAAATCGACAATGCCTTACCTCTTAATAAAAAATATCCTAGTCACCATCGAGTCAACAAAGATTTAATAGCGGAGTATAACAAAATCATGGATATCGTTTACAGAACAAAAGAAACTGGAGGAGATCTTGATCCTAAAAATATCAAAAGGATATATGAGCAACGAACTAACCAATCGGAAGTCAAAACCATTATTCAAGGAATAGATCTGATTATATCAAAATACAAAAATGAACTGAGTGTTGCAGCGCTTAAAAACTATGATAATAACTTAAGGCACAACATCATCAATTACAATCAATACAAAAAGAAAAGGCATAAACTCATTGACCTCAACAAATACTTTGAACTTGACTATAAGAATTATTTAACCGATCAGGGAAAAGCTAAAAGCACGATTGACAATCAAGTAAAATATCTCAAAAGCCTTTGTGCCAAACTCAAAGAGTTAGACATTGAAGTCAATCCAGCAGTATTCACTTTTAAAAGATCCAAGTCTAATAAATCCATATTTTACCTTTCTGAAATAGAGCTCGATAGATTAAGGGTATCAATCTCCAAATCAAAAAGTTTACAAGAGCAAAAAGATGTCTTTATCTTGCAATGTTATACAGGACTCAGAGTAAGTGACCTCAGACGAGTAAACCTTGATACGATCAATGAGGACAGAAGTATGATTGTAATGCGATCAACTAAAACTGATGAGGCTATTAAATTGCCCATCCTGCCTGAAGCTGAAGAAATCCTCTTAAAATATGATTACGAACTTCCTTTTATCTCTGATCAGAAATACAACAAAGCCATCAAGGATTTTCTCAAAGAATTGGACTTTGATAGGAAAATTGAAAGCCAAGATTTTGCTCCATTATACGAAGTATGTACCTCCCATATCGCTAGAAAGACCTTCCTCTCCTACCTTATCAATGTAAAGAAACTCAGTGCTCCTGAAGTCAAAGAGATCACAGGTAC
>Ga0209711_10003056_pt1 | contig 14366 bp, 1 predicted proteins | sample ArcticOcean_MG_C_7_FD_187441 | JGI IMG/M metagenome (GOLD analysis project Ga0209711, IMG submission 187441) | Marine microbial communities from western Arctic Ocean - ArcticOcean_MG_CB11_88 (SPAdes) (version 2) | ecosystem: Environmental > Aquatic > Marine > Oceanic | place: Arctic Ocean... | reverse complement strand
GGACCGGGAATCTTGCGTGGCCGAGCTCGACGCCTCGATCGACGGCGTCGACGTAGGCCTCGATGTGGAAACGCCCTCGCCAACAGTTCCAGAGGACTACGAGGCCAATGCAAGTGCGGTACAGGATGCAGACGTGTCGGCTCCTATCTCAGAGGAGGAAATTATTGCCACCGCTGCGCACCTGGAAGACCCCGTCCAGCGCAAGGCCTTGGAGACTCTGCTCTTGCGATACCGGCAGTGCTTCGGTCGGGACAATACGTCCCTTAAGCCAGCAAACCTCGACGCCATGCCCGACGACCTGAGGCCGCACATCGACACTGGTGATGCGGCACCGCAAGCCGCCCGCGCGTACAGGATGAACATCAAGACCATGGCTATCATGAAAACCATGGTGCGTGAGCACCTGGCCTCCGGCGTTATCGTCCCCTGCCGGTCGGCATGGGCGGCTCCGGCCCTGATTGTGCCAAAGCCGCACGGCGGTGGGTGGAGATTCGTCGTCGACTATCGACGGCTGAATTCGGTGCTCAAGACCGAGAGATATCCCGTGCCGCGTGCCGAGGATTGTCTTGATGCTCTGGCCGGGAAATCCATATTCTCCAGTATGGACATGCTCGCCGGTTTCCACCAGATTCCCCTGCGAAAGAAGGACATGCATAAGCTCGCTTTCGTGGCCGCCGACGGCCAATATACTTTCACCACCATGCCTATGGGATTAGCGTCCGCTTCTAGCGTGTTCCAGCGCATGATCAGTACCGTTCTCTCCGGGTTGCTTTTTGTTACGGCCATCGCCTATATCGACGACGTCCTCGTCTTCTCGGACTCGTTCGACCAGCACCTCAAGGATCTAGAGGTCGTTTTGGCTCGCTTCGACGAAAACCACCTCATGATGAAGCTCTCCAAATGCAAGTTCTGCCGCGCCTCCGTGCCGTTTCTGGGATTTATTGTGCAGGAGCAAGGCATCAGCATGGACCCCACTAAGGTCTCGGCTGTCGCCGACTGGAAGTTCGAGCTGCTCACGTCCAAGACGAGGGTCAAAAGCTTCCTCGGCCTCGCGGGCTATTATCGCCGTTACGTCAAGCACTTCGCGCACCTCAGCGAGCCGCTCCGAGAGCTGACCGGGCTGGAGACCAACTTTGCCGAGGGCATCCTCGACCCCGCAGTCAAGCGGTCGTTCGACACCATCAAGTCTATTCTGATATCTCCCGATCACGTGCTTCTCGCTCACCCTCGTTTCGAGGACCATTTTGACCTTCGGGTGGACGCATGTGACAGTGGCATTGGCGCCGTCTTGGAGCAGGCAGACAAGCAGGGGCGCCCGCGCGTGGTGTGCTACATCAGCCGGCCTCTGTCGAAAACCGAACGTGTCTGGGCGATCGCGGAACGCGAAGCACTCGCCATCATTTGGGCGGTGGAGAAACTGCGCATCTACTTGTCGGATGACTATACGATCTGGACCGACCACCACAATCTAGCATGGATAATGGATGCGCCGCCCGAGCGTGGCCGTTTGGCGCGTTGGGCGCTCCGCCTATCGGAGTTCCCAGGCATTCGCGACAAAATTAAGTTCATCAAGGGTGACAAGAACGGAGCGGCTGACGGCCTCTCTCGGACTTGGGCGGAAGAACCGGCAGCCTACTCGGTGCATCCCGCACCGCTGGTACAGTGCGTGTGCGAGAACCAGCTGCGCTACAGCCCGATGTGCTTTCTGTGCCACGACGCCCCGGCCACGGCGGAGTACGAACGCTCGAGTCGCGCGGCCGAGGACCTATGCTTGCAAGCCTCGTCGTCGATCATGGGGTCGGCCGACGCGGCCGCCTTGCAAGACGCCAGTGAAGCGTCCGCGCCGCTGCGCCTTGCTCCGCAGGCCACCCGCCGTCTTTTTGGCATCTCCGTCTATGCAGGAGTCGGCTCAGAAGGCATGCTGTCGTCGGAAGTGGATTGGATCTACGTCGAATCGAATCCGGTGGTGATCGAGTTCCTGCACAAGGCAGGTCGAATCGTCTTCCCATCGCTCGAAGTGCTTCTCTCTCTCATAGAGCGCAAGGAGTTCTCCATTCCGTACCCAGACATTTTGGTGCTTACCCCGTCTTGCAAAGGGTACAGCACCGCCCGCTTCACCTCCGGTCGTGCCCCTCCAGTACCACCCTGTTCGGAACACTTCATTGGCATACCGGCACTCTTGTTTCGGCTTCGCGACGCCGGCATCCTGCCACGCACCGTCATGATCGAGATGGTGGCGCAGCCGCTACCGCGTGAGCGTGGCGAGACCGCTGACTCCGCGCGTGTCCGAGCTGCGTTCGATTTGGTAATCAAAGGCCTGAAGGAGTGCTACCCCACGGTGCACTACGGCAACTACGACTTCAGCGAATACGGCTCACCTATCTCGAAGACGCACTGGGTCGCGCAGGCTTCCAGCTTGAACCGCCTTACCAAAATGAAGAACCGCATGGGAGGTATTGCGTGTCTCCCGCGTGACAGACTGCTGCCAGGCAACGACCCAAGGGTGCGGCACGCATACATGAACTTTCGCGAAGTGACGGAGGCACCTCCCACACGTTCGCTCGAGCGGCCCAGCCAACACGGGTGGGACAAACGCTTCGACGATCTGGTGGGCGCAACCGTCAGCTCCGCCTCTCTGAAGGGCGTAGTAGTCCAGTTTGTGGTGCCGCCCGCCGGGGTCAAGGGCGCCTACCTACACCTAATAGACGAGGCAGGCGACCACCAGTTGTCGGAAGAGGACGCGACCGGCTTAACGCGGCAGGAATCCATACCAATCCTGCGCCCGTGGCAGCTCGATCGTCGTCTTACTGATCCATTCTTCAGCAGCTTCATCCGCCGTCCTATTCCCGAGTCCCTCTCAAATGGTGGCTCAACGAGGAAGTCCAAGCACCTGTACAGAATCATGCGACGCTCGAACGCACAAGGTCACACCGAAGACGGCTCCTCGCGGAGCGATCAGCTAAAGGGCACATACGTCCAGTGCCCCGCGCACCCGTTCACAGCGTTCACCAGTTATGCCAGGCTGGATAGCCGTTTTTATGAAAACTCAAAATTCACCAACAATATGGTCCTCGACCCGGTCACCGGCAAGCCTCGTGTTATTATCCCCTTCGAGATCGCCAAACTCAAGGGGTGGTCCGACAGGTACGCCAACTTTATTCAGGACTGGTACGATTCAGGTCCCGAGGGCGAGTATAGCGCGCAGCTTCTGCTGGCTAATGCGTTGGAGCTTGATGCGTGGCAGCACTTCATGGACAACTTGACGTCCTGCATTCGCGGTCACGACGCCGGTCTCGAGGAGCAGGCGACGAGAGCTCGCAACGCTGCGCAGCGGCTATTGCAAGAAGAGATTTACGGCAAGTCGAGCCTGGCGCTCGATGCACCCCTGACCCGTGCCAACCTCATCACCGCGCAGATGGAAGACCCGCAGTGTGCACACCTCCGTGACTTGGTCGCCAACGGCGTCGAGGACGACGCTAACCCTCGAGATGAGACGCAGAAGCTGGCGGAAGCCTTATTCCTCGTCGACGATCTCCTCATGTACTCGGCCCTAGTGGCGAAGCGACATGCGTCTAGGCAGGACCTGCCGTTGTCCTCCGTAGAAGATGCCATTGTGAGATTGGGGTCCCGCTCAGGGGGCCTGCGCGCCTTCATCCCACCGTTTTTCCGGTCGCACTTGATAGACATCGTCCATACGAGCAATCTCCATCTCAAACATTCGCGTATGTGCTCCATGCTCGAGAAGTCTACGTTTTGGCCAGGCATGGTGCGGGATATTAAAGAGCGCATCAGGTGCTGTCCGATTTGCCAGTATGCGTTGCGTATGAAGGCCACAAATGCCGGCCTCGCGGCCAATACCCAGTCGATCTCGTTTCTCAATTTCTTCGATAGGATCTCGCTGGATTACGTCAGCGTCGACCCGCTCCTCACGACGCAGAAGCTGAACACCGCAGCCGCTGAGCACAAGTACCGAGGATTCATGAGCGTCATAGACCACAGCTCTTCCTTCATGTTCGCCTTCCTCCTCTCGGAGCACACAGCGGCCGACACAGCCAGGGCCCTCCTGACATTGCTCAAGCTCCACGGTGTACCGAAGGAGATTCTGTCGGACCGTGGCGGCGAATTCGTGAACTCGGTGTGGGATCTAGTGCTTGAATCAGTGTCCGCGCATGGTCCCGTAAAAAGGACCCTGACAACACCTTATCGCCCGAACACAAACGGGAAATCGGAGGTAAGCCACCGATGGTTACTCGAACGTGTTCGCTCGATGGTGCTTGAATCTGGTAGCAGCAGCAGCTGGCCGACTCTCCTCGAAAGCGCCGTCTCCGTGTACAACAACTCCAAGACCGAGACCAGCGAGTACACTCCGTACCAACTGGCGTGGGGGCGGGATCCTAGGAGCTTCCTCGACGCGATCATCGAATGCCCGGTGGTCGACTTAGTGAAGAAACCGGAAGAGGTGGTGCTCGCGGAACTTCAGCTGTCGCAGGAGTTCATGCGGGACAAGAGGTACAGTCTCAGGCGGGTTGCTGCCGAGAAAATGAGGTCCCGTGTGAACAAGGGTAGGTACGAGGTCAAGTACGCACCAGGTGAGAAAGTCCTCCTCGAAGACGAACGTGCCCACGTCTCTTCGGCCACCTCGTACGTGACCCCGAAGCTGCGGTCGCAGATGCATGCCGCCGTGTACTCCGTAGTCAAGGTGTTGCCGTCCGGGAATGTGCTCTTGCAGAGCGTGGCCCGCCGTAAAGCGAAGTCCATCGAGCGGCATCCCTCGAAGCTTCGTCGTTACGTTCCCCTGCTCGACGGCACGCTCAGCCCTAACCGGTACAGCGAAGCCCAAGAACTCGAGCTGAACGATTTTTGCCTTGTAGAGCTTGAGCCAGGCAAAGGCAAGCATGAGCCGTACTGCGCCCGCATTATCGGATTGGACGGCGACTTCGTCACGTACCACATCTACGACGCCTCAAAGGCGAACGAACGCAAACTCGGCTCGGCAGGTCGTTGCCACAAGAAGGTGTTCATCAACGACGCCGGGGTAACCTTCTATGCCAGACCCGGGCGTGGTTGCATAGAGTATGTTCACCAAGGTGGCGTAGAATGCGTGGTGTCGTCCCCCTTTGAGCTCGACGCGAAGGGACACGTTCCCCTCGAGGCTTACGAGGAAGCAAAAACGAGGTGCGAGCATAGCGATCTCATCGATTGGGTTCACACCATGAAGGGTGGGCTCAGTTTGCCGCACTTGATGAAAAGCCAACAAGGAGCGTCTGATCCGTTGGAAGGTAGCGCTAAGTAGGGCGCACTTCCTCCACGTTGGACGAACCTCACTCAGTCGTCGAGACGGAGTACGTTGAAGATGTACGGTCGGCCACTCTCCCTCGTCCCGAGGTCGATGAGTACCGAGCGGCGGGTTGGTATGTGGGTTCTTCACCTGCTAGGCCGCGCCCGAGCCTCCGTGCGTTGACATCAGGAAACTCTCGAGACGAAAACTCAGCATTACGGAGTACGAAGTACGCAGTTGAAAGGTCTCTCTCCCTCACCCTGAGGTCGAAGAGAAACGGTTAGGGGTTCGCCGACGGAGCCGTAGCCGTCAGCGCATCCTAGTCCGCACCGTCTACTGTACTTGGTTGGAAACGAATTGCCAAGGGTTTGCGAGATGCAGCGATCTCCGGTGACGACGTGAGGGCGTTGCTCCACGCAACGCATTCGACGTCGTTGCCCGAAAACAAGAAAACGGTTAGCCTCCATTTTGGAATGTGGTTTATACCCGCTGGTTACCGCTGATGCCGTGGGCGTCATCCTTCCGAGGAAGACCCATATGTACCAGTTGCAGCTGGCGGCTCAGGTCCGCGAGGATCAGTTACGATCCGCGCGGTCGGGCGTGGGTCGATTCGCCCGCCCGCGTGTTAGTTATAGGGCCTCGCGAGGGCAAGGCGGGTAGGAGGGCTTGCGCGCGCGTGTCTGCCCTCCCCCTTCCTCTCTTTTGGAGGTTTTCTCTTCTCGCTCTAAATCTACACCCCAACTCTCCCATTAGCCTTGCTCCTGTCACAGGCGCACGGGCTGTCGGGCGACTGTGGGCGACTCCGCTCCTCGTTTGGGGTACATTGGTGTACTGCCTGGAACTTTTTTTTCCTACCCGCGCGCATTTGCGTAAACCGCCGTGCAGGACCGTTCTGCGCATTTTCACATTTTCAGGTTGACCTGCTCCGCGCACTTCAGCCTCTCACCTCGTCGCTTCGGACGCGCACCGGACCCCCCGGCACGCTCCCGAATCGGCAGCACTCTCTCTGTGCCGCACTTTTGGTGCTTGCGAGCAGCGCACTTCCGCGTTCTACCGCTTTCCGCCGTGCATCACTCCGCAACCAGCTCTTTCAGCTAGTTTCGACGTGCCGGTCGTATCCACACGCCCCTAGAGCACTAGTGCGACGGCCCTGCAGCCTCACTAGGTACCTCACTTTGCGTGTTTGGCGTCCGCACCGTGCGCAGTGCTTGCAGCGCGTTTTCAGAAGCATTCATTCAGCGCCACTTCCTCGTCGTCGGTGAACAGCGACGGAACTATGGCCGATATGACGGATTCTCCCGGCCCAGCCCTTTCAGGCGGCGGTCCTGATTCTTACACCGATGAGGCAGAGCTCTCGCGACAGCAGGAGCAAGATATCATAACCGCGTGCCGTAACATGGACTACATTATAGCGCCGCTCTTGAACAGCATTGACTTCATCGATCCAGTCTCCTTGGATCGAGGGGGCTCGCGGCTGCTCGTCCACCTCCTCAAACTCATCCCCATTTTCGACACGGAGTGGTTCGCAACAGGGGCGGCTCTCATCAAAAGCGCCAATGACATATATGACACATTTGCGCGCGCCGGGCTAGCGCCGTTCCGTTACCTGCATGATGGCAAGTCATATGAAGCGCACAATGATATGCATGACAGTGTCGGAATCTCGGTCACGTTCGGGCGGAGCTTTTCTGCCACGCTCGCGGAGCTCGGTCGAAACGGCTCCTTCGCCGCGGCCATCGAGGCTCTACTTGCCGCCGAGCATGCGTCACCGCAGGTTATTGCCGAGGCTCTTTGCGCAGTGTTCAGCATCCTGGGGGATGCTCTCCTTATGCAGGTGGGGGAGCATGCGATCGATCCGAATCGCAAGGCCATGGCCATATCATTTTTGAGCGACGTGTGGTACGCCTGGCGGTCGTCGCACGGCCGGCAGAGGATTGCCAAGTGGGTGAGCGCGCAGCAGCATGAGCTCAATCAAAGCAGTGGAGATGCGAGCATGTTGAGCGAGCAGGAAAAAATGAAATTCTCATTGTCGCAGGGAGGTTCGCCTGCGGCCCCAAGCTCCCGGCAGTCCGATCAATCTGTATCGTCAGCAGGCAGCACTGCAGCAGGCGGCATTTCGGAAGTTTTAACCACCAACAATGATGCCCGTAACCCGCTGCTTTCAGCCGCTGGTCAGCATGCTTCACCCGTTCCGCGCTTGCCGCAGGTTTTTCTTCATCCTCCACCGGCACCCTCGTTGCCACCCGGCCTTCCACTAGCATCGCATGATTCGCCCGGTAATCTTCTGCCTGCGGCGATCCCTCAAGGTCGCGACCTGCTTCAGCAGCCAGGCAGCATGCACAACCGCCCTCCGCAGACTCCCGTGCAGCAGCGTGCGTCAGATCCCGCGTTGGGGGCGCAGCGCCCCGTAGCCACTTCCGGCGGTGCTTTAGAAACGGCAAAACGTGCTTGGGCTTCTGTCAAGTCGAATAGACAGGACGTACGCGACGACGCAGCGACGCCGACGGTCGAGCCACCTCGCAGCAGCAGTGGTACCAGCCCGCAGGAGGTCTCCGCCATGGCCGCCGAGCTTGCCGCCGTGCGTGAGGAACTGGCGCACCAGCAGTTAGCCTTTCAGGATCTCCAAGCCCACGCCAGGCTCGCTATTCAGACAGGCGGAGGCCCTCGTTCGTCGTCGGCGAAGCCAAAACCGACGGAGACTTTAAACGAGACGTTACTCAAAGAAGCTTTGAAAGGGTATCCGAGGGCCGTGGAAGCCGTTCTCAAGAGCATGGCTGATGCTGGGGCGTACGCCATCCCTGAGGAGGGCGAGCCCAAGCTCTCTAAGAGCCAGGGCGACGTCCTCAAGCAACTGCTGTACATCGAGGGCACGAGCTTCCCGGCAGTGTTCCTCAAGCCTTACGACGCGGAGGACCTCGCCTCTGTTGCCTTCCAAAACCCAAGCCTAGCTAGGGCGTGCAGGTGTGACCCTTCCGTCAAGGACCTTATCATGGTGGAGGCGGTGCTGGCCTGGGCAGCGACCAAGCAGGGCAACAAGGTGTTTAGCACGGACGTGACGCATAAGGTCGGCAAGCTTCTCACGCAGGCCGATCTCACCGACACGAAATCGGCTTTGGATTTGGCCGAGGCCGTGTCCGCAATATGCCTGGTGGAACCACTGGCTAGAGCGCAACAGATGGCCAGCGAGCTGTCGACCCTGGTCCAGGCCTCCCGCGCAGCGGCGGCAGCCAACTGGCCCCCAAACTATTTGGTGAGGTTGAGTTCATTCCAAAAGGCCAGGGCGATCGCGGACGTGTTAACCCAACACTTTTCCGCCTATACATACCTGCAACTCAGCCGTAGTCTGGAAAATTCCAATTTTATCAATGCCGCAGACGACCCACAGGCCAACGCCCTTCGGCTCATCGTGCTGCAGCAGAAGTTCGACTTCGTCGGGAACGACTTAAGCGGCATCTCCCTGATCGAGGTGTACTCGGCGGTCGCTACGATGCAGTCGACCTCAGGGAATGCATCCGCCGCCTCCGTGCCGCAGCACCACCGTAGCGCCCCGCAGCACCGAGCTCCCGCACTGGCCGTTTCTGCACAACCTGACACGATGCTCACCGACGGTGAACTCTTCCTTGCTAACACCACGCTGCTGTGCGACGTCAGAACGCCGGCCGACGCAATGGACGCGATCGAGTGGGAATTGAGCGTCGTGTTGGGCATGGACCGTGGCGCGCCGAGTGCCGTCTCTATTGCGTTGCGAGAGGCCCGCGGGAACACAACTTTTAAGGTCGACGGACACGGCATCTCCTACATCGACTGGAAAAACCACCCGAACGCGGCCCTTCGAGCCCTTGCTAAGTACACGGCATATACCGGAAAGCCCGAAGACGTGATCCTCTGGCATTCCCGAGGCGTGCCAGTCAAGATTGTAGGCCACCTAGCCACATGTTGGGGCTGTTCGACTCCGGTGGAGAAACGCGACCTGAAGGCACACCAATCCCGGTGCCCTCGGTCGACGTCGGTGGACGCTCGTTCGCTCATGATGGCGGAGATTCGGCTACTGGCCGCCCATAACGCCTCCTCAGGAGACCAAAGCGCCGGGGCTCCGTTTGGCTTCCGCAAGCTTGGCGCCGTCCCGCCCGCCGGGCCATCTCGAACGATGGCGGTGGACCCGGACGACGACGTGTTCGATGTATGCTGCAAGTGCGATTCGAAGGCGGACGTCATCGAAGAGACGTGCGCAGTCGAGGACGCCCGAACCGACCGCGCGCGCAACACCGTGCTCATGGTAGCGTCCTGCGTGGCCGTGAGGAACCCGTCATTCTTCAGCGAGTCCGAGCCGGTTTCGTGGCGGCTCGCGTCGGCATTCCCCGACGGTGTGACCTTGGTACCCGACATTTCCAAACACGTCGATCGTAGGACGACCGATCTCGTGGAGGAGTTCATCGTCGTGGGTCCGCGAGTCAGTGTCCCAGGCACCGAGATCACCGAGCCAGAGGTGCCCGTGTCCTTACCCGCTTTGAGCAAGCCTGCACTCGAATTTATTGGCAAGTCCTCTGCATCGACGGCCACGGGTCCTCCGATTCTGAGAAACCCTGTCGAATCGCTCGCGAAATCTCCAACACCAGTTAACAGCTTTCCAGGCCAAGCTGCAGGCGCCGTCTTTGGACTTGGTTCTGCAAAGCCCGCTCCACCCGTCCGAGGCTCCGCTCTGGCCTATTCCGAAGCGGTGCGGCACCCTACGGATCCGCCCATCGGCGGGGTTCTCGTGACGCCCGACGGCCTCGAGCCCTTGTACGTGTCGGGTGACGAGATCGACGCAACCGACACTTCGGTGCCCACCAACAGCGTCCCGCGCGCCGAGGAGTTGCGTCAGTGTGCGTCAGTGTGCGTCAAAGGTGCGCCAAAGGTAGTCGAGCCCATGCACGCTTTGCCCGAAACGCCGTGCCTTGCGGTCCCTCCGGCCGACGACATTATCAAGCCACCCCACGTTCACGTGGAGGAGATCGACCTCGATTCGGACGTCGCCATGGACGAACTCGCGTTGCAGCTTTCTAAGCAGCTCCCTGCGTATCCCATAGAGAAAACGCAGCCGCGCGTGCCGCACCTCAGGTCGAGCCGTATGGACGTCGACGACGCACGAGTCGCTCACGGGTTCGACACAACTAATATCGAGTGCAGCTCCGACTCGGACTGGGGGGTTTCGGACGATAGCGACGGGGACTCGGTCGAGCCAAAGAGCGCAGGTCCGCCGCTCTTCAAGGTTCTGCCGAGCGTGCCCGAGGCCGAGGATGGCCAAGGGCCACTCACTTTGACGATCGAGCAGGGTGACCCCGCTCCTCCAGCCGAAGTCTACAAGGCCCAGGTACGGAATCTCCAGCGGTTCGCGGACGACCCACTCGCGAACCCACGTCCGGCACTCGACCAAAAGACTGGACTCCCCTGCCGCCGGGAAGATTGCGGGTTCTATGATGGCTCTCCGAGCAGCGCTGACTACATCCTGGTCTTCGGATCGCCCCAACGCAGAGCCGCTATCGAGCACGATCCGATTCAACAAACCCTTCGTCGAGCCGGTCTCCAAGGCGATCTGGACTATTCGCGCATCCGGCAGGTCATAATCCCAGAGACTGGAAGGTCAGGGGGTGGAGTGTTGGTGCACTCGTGGCGTTACTCCCTGCGCATCACCTCTCCTGAAACCTGCGTACTAGCCAAAGGGGATTTCGTTATCGAGGGCGACAAGAAGAACGGGCTCGGCCTTTGGATTCTGCACCTCGTATGGACGCTTCACAAGGAGCTGTTCGCGGAACTGGAGGCCATCGCGGCTACTCTCGCGTCCGTAGCATCCTCCCGAGGGGCAGCCGCCGTTCAGGCGCTTTCCGCCCATGAGCCCGAGGTAGAGGCCGTCTCCATGTCGAGCATCGCGGCACGCGACCTCGGCAACGACGTGAGCCATTTTCCCAGCGACACGCGATTCGTCGCGGCTCGCCTCTTCGCGGTCGCATCGATGGCCACAGGAAACGCGGTCGCGGTCAGCACCGTGCTGGAGCCCGCGCGCCTCATCTGCCTGGTCATCAGCAGCGAGTTGACCGTGCGCCGCGCCATAACCTTCGCGGTCGCCGGAGCCGACGACCCCGCCCTCCGGCTTCACCAGTTGCAAGACATCAACATGGTTCTGCGGCGGGCGGCCTTCGTCGACCTGTGGGCGGGCGTACAGGGCAGCACGTGCAAAGTGCTATGCCACAGGGTTCCCGAGGAGAAAATTACCCGCGTCCAGGATTTGGCGCATGGGTGGTTGCATGCGTCCCAAGCGCCCGGCCTGCTAACCGCGTTCAACCACGTCGCCCCACCCGTGCTCGACGGCTACGTGGTGACGAGGTCGAACGCGGCCATGAGCTTCGTGGCGGCATACGTCGACACGCCGGAAGCGGTCGATATGGAGCGTATGCTAGAGCGCTCATACATTTCTTGGCTAGGCGTAAGCAATGCGTGGGGCGCCGCGTACTTCATGCTCATGGCTCGGCTGCACCTCCGACCTGAGGGCGAACCGGTCGACGGGCATCTGCACCTGCCCACGTACCTTCCGGTGACCAAGGCCTCGAGACAGGCCGGCGCCAGCCGGCTCGGATTGAACTGGGCAAGCAAGACTATGCGTGAAGACCTCCGAGGAGCGTGCGCGCGTGGGCCCGAGCTTGACTGCGTCAGCAACATGGTGCTCGACTCCAAGTCGTCGATATCCGACGGAGTTGCTCTCACGCTCGTCGAGGCTACCCCCGACGACGTCGCACTCGCAGCCGGCCCGGCATCGTCGGCAGGCTACATCCAGTTGAACATACTCCGTCCAAACAAAGGCTCCGGGAGCTCTCCCGTCTCCGTAGTGGTAGACACTGGGTCGACGCACAGCTTAAGCCCTCTCGACATGGCGGCTGAGTTGTGCCACGACAGAAAATCCTCGAACGGGCACGTGAGGGCTGCGGACGGTCGGTCCATCGCATTCTTGGGAGAGTACGATTTGTACATCTCCGAGGGGAAGTGTGCCAAGCAGGGCGCTGGCGGGTTTGTAATTCCAATGCAGGCAGTCCAGATGGGCACTGGGTCCATGATCATCGGGAGCTACCATTTGAACTTGCTGCACGCTCGGTTGGACTACAACAACGGTTCGGTCACTTTAGGGCAGATCGTCGTGCCCATGGCCGAAATTACAGTCGAGCTGTGCAAAGCCGCGCAGGCGCTATCCACTGCCTCCCAGGTGGCGTACCGCGCGCCTCCCGCCCAGCCAACTCGGCAGTCCTGCAGGCTGTGCATCGCAAACGGCATGGTCATCGACACGGGAGCCTTCTCGGCCATAGCACGCTACGACGAGAGCACCGGTCGGGAGCCCACGTTCGACCCCACACCGCAAGCGTTGGTGGGCGTGGGCGGGAAATTTTTATCCAAGGGTACCGTGGATAAGTCCATCTCCTGGGAAGGCAAGAGCTTCTCATTCAAGGCCATCTGCGTCGACAACTTACCGGTTCCGTTGCTCATCGGGCGGCAGCAGATGATCGACACCGGCATGGTAATCGACTATGGCACACAACACGTTACATGCACCCGTGGTCCCTTGGCTGGCGCGTCATGGCCCATGCAGCCGCCGTCCGTTCTCCTGGCCAAGCGAGTGTCCAACCCCGTCCTTGCAGTGTCGGATCACGAGGCTGTCGTCGCAGTCGGTGACCCTCCCATCGAATCCATCGTCGATGCCGAAAGGTGCCTCCTCTTCGCACTGGCCTCGTCAGGAAACATGGGGGCTGCGTGCCTCCGGGTGGAGGCGTGCCGCGCACCCGTGGCGCACACCGAGGGCGTGGCCGCCATGGGCTCCGCCTTCCAGCACCTAGTCGCCTTCGCAGTCCGGCACGTGCAAAGTGACGCCAACGTCGTCGTCGATCGCATCTCTCGCGGTCGAGGGTTCTTCGAGTTTCAGCCCGATCGCTTCGTTCCTCCGCCGCCACCGCCCGAGCCACTCATGCGTGTGCCGCGCGAGGTACCGTGGCCCGTACTTTTGGGCGCCGAGGAGGTGCCGCAGGGCGACCCGAATTTTCGAGGAGAGGGGTGGCCCGGCAGCGACCGGCTGCATAACTTCCACAAGTCAAAGGGCAGGGGTACTCTCTCGTTTTTGCTCACTTCGAACGCGACGGAGCAGATCGAGTACTTGGAGCAGCGCCAGCGTCTTTCAGTACTCCAAGCATGCTCTGCAGGCGCGTCCAGCTCGAACCCCGGCGGCGATTACGACGACGTGGTCGCATCCCAGCGCTACGAGGACGACTCGTCAAAGTGCCTCTTCGTGCACGAGCACGAGAGCTTGTACGAACCGGCAGAGAGCTCGCCCGGCACTTCAATGAGCGTGAATGCTCCGCCGCGTGTTTCCGAGACTCCCGTCCCGCAGACTCCCGCAGCCGCGCCGCCCATGATCGGGCAGGTGCGGATCATGAGACGTGAGTACGTGAAGGGCGGCAAAAGTGGTTCGTACGGCAAAATGCTCGTCAACGTTTGCGTCGACGCCGCGACGTACGCTAGGGTGCGGGCCTGCTCCCGCCGCGTTGGCGTGTTTCAGCAATCCACCACCGTCAAAGCGCTTGAGCGTCCCCGCATCGCGAACATCGGTTCCGACGTTGCTGGCGATAACCCAGGCCAGTGCACCAACTGGTCGGCCGATACGCTCAACGGCATGCTCGACGTCGAGGAGGCCGAAGCGCCAGATGGCATGGTAGTGGCCGCGCAAATCTGCATCCCCGTGGTGATTGGTGCCGGGCGCAAGGCGAGGCTGCATGCGGGCGATTGCATCGGCTCGTATACCTTCCTCGAGGACTCCGACGAAGTCACGGCCTGCACGGACGCCAATTTCGAAACACGGGCGAAGTCGCTGACGAACGAGGCGACGGTCGACCATGTCGGCGCCGCGTCCGTAGCCGCGCTAGCCGTGCTGAAAGCCGCTTCATGGGACCGGGAATCTTGCGTGGCCGAGCTCGACGCCTCGATCGACGGCGTCGACGTAGGCCTCGATGTGGAAACGCCCTCGCCAACAGTTCCAGAGGACTACGAGGCCAATGCAAGTGCGGTACAGGAT
>Ga0209711_10003052_pt1 | contig 14379 bp, 23 predicted proteins | sample ArcticOcean_MG_C_7_FD_187441 | JGI IMG/M metagenome (GOLD analysis project Ga0209711, IMG submission 187441) | Marine microbial communities from western Arctic Ocean - ArcticOcean_MG_CB11_88 (SPAdes) (version 2) | ecosystem: Environmental > Aquatic > Marine > Oceanic | place: Arctic Ocean... | reverse complement strand
AACTCCAGACTTAGATACACTTGACACTTATGTTAAAGCAACGTATCCAGACTTGCGTAAATGTATTAATACAGTACAAATGAATGTGCAAGATAACAGTTTGTTAAAACCAAATGAAGGTGACACCGGTGAAGCTGACTGGAAACTTGATATGGTTGAATTGTTTAAGGCAGGCAAAATAAATGAGGCACGTAAACTATTATGTGGTGCTGTACGTTCAGAAGAAATGGAAGAGATCTATCGCTGGCTGTATGACAACATTGAATTGTTTGGTGATGACGAAAAACAAGATACAGCAGTACTAACTATTAAACAAGGATTAGTTGATCATACACTTGTTGCTGATCCTGAGATTAACTTAGCAGCGACCTTGATTAGATTAGCGAGGTTATAATGACATACTTAGTAAACGAAGATTGTATTAAATGTAAGCATATGGATTGCGTAGAAGTTTGTCCAGTAGACTGTTTTTACGAAGGTGAAAATATGCTTGTAATTAATCCTGATGAATGTATTGATTGTGGTGTTTGTGAACCTGAATGTCCTGTTAATGCTATTCTAGCAGACAATGCGTTTGGAGTGCCTGAAGAAGCAATTAAATGGGAAGAAATTAATCGCAAGTATAGCGAACTTTGGCCTAATATTACTCAGATGCGTAAAGAGGATGTTCCGGCAGATGCTGAAGATTGGAACGGCGTACCTAATAAACTAGAAGAACACTTTAGTGAAAAACCTGGAAAGGGTGATTAATGACAACCACCTACATGAAAGAAGGCTCGCCTAAATCCTGGGATAAGACACCACGTAGTTATGAAATCAAATGGCCAGATGGTAAGAAAGAAACCTGGAAAGATATTAATGCACGTGATTGTCTAACAAAATATGAAAGTATGGATCCATACGGAAATAGACTTGAGCTAAGAGAAATAGTTGGCAAAGAACTACAAATGCAACAGATAATGGATAAAAAATAAATGCATTTAGAGCTACCGTTTTTCTCACAAGAAGAATGTGATGAAATAAAAACATATGCTTATAATATAGAACGCGAGCTTACTGAACAAGGCTTTGATACATATAAGTCTGACGGTGCCGCAACTGATGCAATAACTACAAATAATTTTTTCCGTTATAACTTTTTTCAAGCATTTCCACAATACGCTGATAGGCTTGCTGATTGTTTATCGCAAACTAATCCAAATTTAGATTGGCCTATTGTCGTACAAAGCTGGGTTAATGTATATAGAAAAGGTCAAGGTATTGATTGGCACAATCATACAGGAACTATAGGTAAAAGTTTTACAGCAAACATTTTTATTAGTGGCCCTACTAAGCCGGGTATAACTTACAAAGAATTTAACCAGAAAGCATACACCGCTGAGAACAAGGTAGGATATATACATATGATTCCCTGTGAACTATATCATTCTGTACCAGAAGTTGAAGGTGATGAAGATAGGATTACTGTAGGAGTTACTATACATAGTTATCAAACAGTACAACGTGATATGTTAAATCAAATTGCATTTAATAGCAGAATGTATCAAGACACAATTATTTTAACAAGAGAGCACTTCGATGGCACTAGAAAAGACATTTAATACAAATCATATGAAAAAGGTACGCTGTAGTCATATACTTATTAGTTTTGACACAGCACTAAACAGTAGCCACTCAAGAGGAATATACTTTGCTGTATTCGAAGCAAAGGAAATTATTAAAGATCTTAAAAAGGGTGGATACAGTTGGGAGCAAGCAGTTAAAGAACACAGTGCATGTGAACACAGTTGGTATAGAGATGGAGACTTGGGTTGGTTTGATCTCAATGACGGCATTACGCCCGAGCTGTATAACGCATGTATGATCCACGAAGTTGGCGACTTATTAGACGAGCCTATCCAAACACCTTATGGATTACATATTATACATAGGACTGGTTAACATGAATAAATTAATTAATGACATAGTACGCTTAGATGTTTTAAAAGAAGAAATAGAATACTATAAGACCCTTTTGCAAGAACACGATACAGGACATATACATACAACGATAGGATTTCTTCGGAGGCGTATCGAAGAACTACAGGGGAAGGCGCCTTGGCCGTTAGACTAAATGATTTATGAATTTTTTCCAGTACCAGTATTAATTAAACAATTACCGCAACAAGTAATTGACGAAGCACTTACATCTTCAGCAAGAGTACACAACGAATTAGATAATAACCAAGATGGACATTTTAATAATTATAGTGTATTACACGAAGGTGTTAATGTACCAAGAGATTATCCCTTATTGTATAAAGAGATATGTATTGCAAAACAAGAATTTTTAGATAGCACAGGATTAGATGCCGACGAGACAAATATTAAAAGTTGGATACAGGAATATAAAACTGAGAAAAATTATCATGAAGAACACCACCACGGTGTATACGGACTTAGTGGCGTATTTTATATTACAGCAAACAAACAAGCAGGTAAATTAAAATTACGTAGTCCCAATCCAATGTGCAAATATCAACATGCACGATACGATACTAAGTACACCACAGAAATAACAACTATTGAACCTACTCCGGGAATGTTTGTATTATTTGCAAGTTACTTATTGCATGAAGCAGAACACGGATTGCCAGGAGTAGAAAAAAAGATATTAGCGTTTAACCTAGGAGATCACAAAAAATGAATGTAAAGTTAGTAAGTTACAGCAAAGCAACACACGAGTTTGAAGCAGAAGGATTAACAGACCTACAAGAACTTATTGCATTTTGTGCAAAAGTATCAAACCCTGCAGCACAAATTAATACAGAAACAAGTGAACGTTTGATTAAGTATTTGATCAAACACCAGCATTGGTCACCTTTAGAAATGGTCAATGCTACTTTAGAAATTGAAACAACTAGGGATATTGCACACCAAATTGTACGTCATCGTAGTTTTGCTTTTCAGGAGTTTAGTCAACGTTATGCTGATCCTAAAGAACAGGGTGAAATGTTTGAATACTCAGAAGCACGTTTACAAGATCCTAAAAATAGACAAAACAGTGTTGACGTTGAAGATGAAAAACTTCAACTTGATTGGCTACACGCACAAATGCGTATTGCTCATCTAGCAAAAAAAGAATACGATTGGGCTATTAAAAAAGGTATTGCTAAAGAACAAGCACGTAAAGTATTACCAGAAGGTATTACTAAAACCCGCTTGTATATGAATGGCACAATTCGTAGTTGGGTGCATTATATTCAGTTACGTGGTGCCAACGGTACACAAAAAGAACATATGGAAATTGCACATGCTTGTGCAAAAGTTATTGCAGAAATATTTCCGCTAATGAATGATCTATAAAAACTATGATGGGAGCTAACTGGCAAAGAGATCGACAACACTCTTATGTAAAGAAGTTTGCTTGGTGGCCAGTGCGTAGTAATAGTGGGAAATTTATATGGTTAAAGAATTACTATATTCGACTTACCTATTATGATCATAACGGTAAGCCGCCTATAAAAGGCCCTTATTGGGCATACGTTTATACAAGACACGAATTTTTATTAGTACAGTTGAAAGGGGCATAAAGCCCCTTTCTTTACTCGTCTCCGTAGACTTGTAATACAGCTTTTACAGCTGCGTGCCTTTCAATATCTCCTTGTTCGAATTGGACTATGTCCAAACATGATTGATTGGTTGATTCTAATAGTCTAGTAAAATCTATTAAACCATTATCTTTGAGCCTATCAGCCTGATTCAAATCTCCTGTTACAGCCATCATAGACTTGTCGCCTAATCTAGTTAATAACATTTTCATTTGATTTTGGGTTGCGTTTTGCATTTCATCTGCAAGAATAAAGCTATGCTTGAATGTTCTACCTCGCATATATGCTAGTGGTGCTATTTCTATAATGCCTTCTTGGATCATTCCTTCTATCTCCTTAGCATTAAAGTATTCGCGTAGTACATCAAATATAGGCCTTGTCCAGGGTGCCATTTTTTCTTCTAGCGTTCCTGGTAAGAATCCTAAATCTTCGTCCACACTAACTGCGGGCCTGGTTACAATTATCTTGTCAATTTTTCCAGCCTTGAACAGCTTGACAGCTACCTGAACCGCTAACAGAGTTTTTCCCGTACCTGCAGGGCCAATTCCAAAGACTATGTCCTTAGTATCGTCTAGTAGTTTTAGTACATATTGTTCTTGGTTTCTATTTCTTGGAAGTATATTAACTGATTGTTTTTTTTGAAAAGTGTTTATGCTCACAACGTTGCTGTGATTGTTAGTTGAATGCTGTTTGGCATTCTTTCTTTTTGCACCCATTAAGTGTCCTCCTTACATGGATTGTGTAAGTAGGGCCTCGTACCCGATTGGGCTTGTGCCCTACAAATGTATTTAGCATTGGACCTAAATCATTTACAGAAATGTTATTGAAGAGACAAATCGTGATAAATAAGTGTATAAGTTAATAGGATGAATATATGGAAGATATCTACGACATTGTAAAGAACATTGAAGGCATTTACGATAGTAACACTTCATTTCAAGTACTAAAAGATTTTGAAAGAGTACTCGATGAACTAGACCTCTATGTTTACGATAATTGGGAAAACGGTGAATTAGCTGCAGGTCCAAAAATTGATAGACATTGGGTAACCTGTTCATTTATGTGGCCTCGCAGTCAAATGCCTGATCCAATGGGTGGCAAGCGTTTATTAGACTACGACTGTAAAGTTTTCATGGGCAAAGAAGAAGTAGTTAAGCCTAGAAAAATTAGAAATTCTGGAGACATCCGTCCTGGTAGTAAAAAAGGAAAACTTGATAAGCACGGTATTTGGCTTGTTACAATTAAAATGCCAAAAAAACTAATTGCAGATATTTACAGTGGAACACAAGATATACAACAACAAATAGACGGTGCTGGTCCAATTCCAGCTGAACAACCAGCAGACGGAGCCGCAATGTCTGCACCTATGGATGCTGCAGGCGCTATGACGCCAGAAGTTACACCAATGGAGCCAGCAATATAATGGGACTAAGAAAAGGCGACTTAACAAATTTAATAGATAATACATTTGAAATTGATAGTTTCAAAAGTAAGATGGGTGCTGATAAAAATATAGTTACACTAAGTTTTAGTGTTTCTCACAAAGAACCAGCTGACGATTTAGTAAAATTTCTAGAAGGTGGATATCCATTTATTTTAGATGCTGATGTAACATCAGGCGAACAAGCAGATGGAACTTATAAAGTATTTGTTGAAATGGAAAGAGATCGAGATGTTAACGAAAACATAATGGAAGTTATGGATGGCGTTGGTAGTCTATCTAATGTAGATAAATGGCGTTTCCGTTATTATAAAAGTTTTAAAGGACATGCATTATCTATAGACAGTTTAACTGCTCATGTACCTACAGACCCAGAGAAGTACGGTATTACTGTACAAGAATCTAACATGAATAATTATAAAAACTTTTTTAATAAAAGTTATGTTGATTCTGTTGTACTAGAAAGTAATGATACACTTACAATTAACAAGTCATATGCTAATCCAGTACATTTTAAATTTATCGATTTTGGTCCTACAATTAGAACATTAGAAAATATTGCTGAATCATTTAATACACAAGATTTTGCAGAGATTATCTACCTATCAAAGTACATCGGCGACTATAACATAACAAAATACGGCAACAAGATTACACTTGAAAATTCAGGAAGTACACTTGTACTAGAACGTATTACATAAATATCGATATGAATAGTTGTAAAAATTGTGGACATCAATCACATTGCGGAGGGTCGCACCATCGTATGGAAAAAGATTATGATGGTAGAGAATATTCTATAAAAGTATGTGATTACTGTCGTTGCAACTATTGCCAAAAAAAGGATAAAGAACATGGCTAAAGAACATTTTAATTTTGATTTTGAACCGTGGATGGCTGAAGAGCTAATTCACAGAGATGACTGGAAAGATTGGTACGAAGCAATGCTAGAAGTACTTCCTTTATGGGAAGTAAATACAGCGGAACGAGTAGCAATGTTTGTAGCACAGTGTGGACACGAAAGTGGCGGCTTTAGAGTATTGAGTGAAAACCTAAATTATAGTGCAAAAGCACTGAATACAATTTTCCCTAAATATTTTAGAAGAGCAAACAGAGATGCAAACCCATATCACAGACAACCAGAAAAAATTGCAAACGTTATTTACGCTTCACGTATGGACAACGGTGACACTAATAGCGGTGACGGTTGGAAGTTTCGTGGTGGTGGCATACTTCAGTTAACTGGACGTTACAACTATACACAATTTGCAAAAGAGATGGAAATATCTCCAGAAGAAGCAACTGATTATGTACGCACAAAGAAAGGCGCACTAGACTCAGCATGTTGGTTCTGGGATAGTAACGGCATAAACAAGTATTGTGATAACATGGATGTCGTTGGAGCAACAAAGCGTATTAACGGTGGTACTATTGGATTAGACGATCGTAAGAAACATTACCTACATGCAATGGATGTACTCGGTGGTGACTTTGAAGAGCCAGAAACAGATTATAATCAAACTATTAGAGTAGGATCACGTGGTCCGTTAGTAGCAGAAGTACAAGAGAAACTTGATATTTCACCTGCTGATGGTATATTTGGTCCAGGTACTGCACGTATTGTTAAAGAGTGGCAAAGTTCAAAAGGACTTACTGCTGACGGTATTGTAGGACCACAAACGCTGGGAAAGTTACTAGGGTAAATACAAATATGTTTAGTGGATTAAAAATTGCATTAGTTTTTATTATTCTAGCAGGTGCTGGAGGAGGGTTGTTTTATGTAAAACAATTACAATCCAACTTGGAAATACAAAGACTCAATAACGCTAAACTTGAACAAGCAGTTGAAACTAGTCAACAAAGTTTAGCAACACTTAAAGCTGATAATGCTAGACTAAACACATTAACTGATACCCTTAACACAGAATTAGATAAATCAGAGCAGTATGGAGATGAACTTCGTGCTACTCTAAGCAAACATAATTTAACACACTTAGCTAACAAAAAGCCAGGGCTAATTGAAAAGAGGATGCAAAATGCAACGAATAAACTTTGGGATAATCTCGAGTCTATTACTAGCAACACTCCTACTGAGTAGTTGTAGCAGTTTTAGAGCCGATCCAGAAATTAAAATAGTTACTAAGATAGAAAAAACTGTAGTACCTATTGTTCCGATGCCCAAGCCTGTACAAATGAACGACATAAAAATTTATGTTGTATCACCAAACGAAAACTTAGAAGAATTCAAAAAAGAGTTTGAAGCGAAGAATGGTGCTGATGCATATATTGCTATCAGCATTAAAGACTACGAAAACTTATCAAACAACTTCGCTGAGCTTAGACGCTACATAGAACAGCAAAAGGCAATTATTGTATATTATGAAGAAGCTGTTAAGCCTCTTGATACTGACACTACTACTGACAAGTAGCTGTAGCTTTAAAAAAGTCAATTGCGAAGCCAAACCCGATCCCCAAGTAACTATAGATTCCGATATTAATATCGAAGTAACTCCTGGTGCTAGAGTTGCCTGCTCATTTTGAACATAAATACATACATAATAATTGAGGGATTAATATGTGGGAAATGATTGAACAAATGGCGAGTAATCGTCTGTGGATTTATACAGCATTAGCTGGATCAATATTTGGTGCAGGATTTTTATTCTGGTTCAAAGATACTAAGATGGCAACATGGGCAGTACAAAAGTTTGATGCCACATTAGAATATCTAGCAATACGTTGGGGTTGGACATGGCTACAAAATGATCCAAATGCGTGGCGTGTAAAATATCCTAAAATAACATCTAAAATAGATGAGTTAGAAGAACGTCTTAATAAATTAGAGGGAAAGAAAAATGCCAAGAAAAAGTCTTGAAGAAATAGAAGCAAAACCAACTAAGGCACCAGCAGATATTGGTCCAGCAGTTGAGTCAAAACCTGACGCAGTAGTAGTAAGCACATCTAATACTACAACACGTAAAGTTAAACTAGACTTAGAAGTAGATACTAGTGTAAAAGATATGGGTCCTAATCCGTATGCTAAATTAATACATTTAGCTAGAGCAATTGATGCTTGGAGAATTTTTCCGAGAATGTTTTTAACTGTTTACATTGTACTACTATACAAAGTAGTAATATGGTTTATGGATTTACCTGCTCCAAGTTTTGAACAAAGTGGTCTTGTTAGTATTGTTGTAGGTGCTGGCGCGGCATGGTTTGGCTTATACACCGGATCTAGTAAAAACCGTAAGTAGATACAATAAGTAATAGTATGGACTATTACAATATATTAGGTGTTAATCGAAACGCTTCGGACAAAGAACTTAAATCAGCATACAAGAAATTAAGTATGCAACATCATCCCGACCGTACAGGGGGAAGTGATACAAAATTTAAGCAAGTTAACGAAGCATATTCTACACTTAAAGATCCACAAAAAAGACAACAGTACGATAATCCACAACATCAATATAATTCACAACATTTTAATCAAGGTGGATTTCAAGGTGGATTCGACATTAATGATGTAATGGGCCAATTTGGATTTGGTGCTAGACAACAAATGCGTAATCAAGATATTACAATAGGTTGTAACATTAGTATTGGAGAAGTATACACTGGTAAAAATGTACTTGCTACATATAGACTTAATAACGGTATGGAGCAAACAGTAGATATTAAAATACCAGTGGGTGTGCGGAATGGTGACAAAGTAAGATACTCTGGTATGGGACAGCACGATATACTGCAAGTTCCGCCAGGAGATTTATTTGTACAAATTGTAATACAATCCACAAATGACTTTGAAGTGAATGGTTTAGATTTAATTACTAGCAAGAGGCTGAATGTTTTAAAACTAATAACTGGCGTATATATGCCTATTACTGTTCCAGGTGGTGCAAACGTTAATCTTAATATACCCGGTGGAACACAACCAGGTACGTTATTAAAAATTACAGGCAAAGGCTTACCCAATAGACAAGGCAATCCAGGCAATATTTTAGTTAAAATTATAGGGCAAACACCGTCAGGGCTTAATGATGCTGATAAAAAGATTATTGAGCAAATTGGCAAAAAATATAGTTGACTTTAATACTGTGATACCGTATAATGTAAATACAGTTATAGAAAAGGAATAAGGACTTATGGTTGAACCCAGCGAAGAGCTACAAGTAGTATTTGATAAAGCAATTAAAGATGCTAAAAGATTGGAACATGAATATGTTACTCTTGAACATCTATTGTTTGCAATGCTTTGTACAGAAAATTTTACAAACATCCTAAAAGGTTTTGGTATTGATGTTCAACCTTTGCAGAATGATATTTTAACATATCTTCAAACAAAACTTGATGATATTAAAGTTCCTGCAGGTACAAAATACAAGCCAAAGAAAACACAAACAGTAGAACGTGTAATGAATAGAGCATTTACACAAGTATTGTTTAGTGGTAGACAACACATTGATATTTGTGATGTGTTTTTATCATTATTAAATGAGAAGAAAAGTTTCTCTGCATATACTCTTACTAGAGCAGGTGTTGAGAAAGAAGCATTCAACATATATATTAACAATGAGTTTGTAGGATCAGCTGAAGATGAAGAAATGGCTGGTCAAGCACAACGAGCTTTGAAAGCATTTACATCTAATCTAAACCAAGAAGTTGTAGATGGCAAAATTGATCCGGTAATTGGACGTCAAGAAGAGATTGAAAGTATTTGTTTGTCTCTTGGACGTAGAGGAAAGAACAATGTATTACTAGTTGGTGATCCGGGTGTAGGTAAAACTGCTATTGCAGAAGGTCTTGCATATCGTATTGTTAACAAAGATGTTCCAACCTTCCTTGAAGATTATTCAGTATACAATTTAGACATTGGTGCTATGTTAGCAGGTAGTAAATACCGCGGAGACTTTGAAGAACGCTTTAAATTAGTTATGGCCGCAATCAAACGTCAAGGCAAAACGATTGTATTCATTGATGAAGCACACATGATGAATGGTGCTGGTGCTGGCGGAACAAACAGTAGTAACGATTTGGCTAATATGTTAAAGCCTGCACTAGGTAAAGGCGACATTAAAGTTGTTGCATCAACTACTTGGGACGAGTATAGAAAGTTCTTTGAAAAGGATCGAGCATTGATGCGTAGATTCCAACGTGTAAGTGTTGACGAGCCTGATAAGAAAACAACAGTGCAAATTTTACAAGGCATTAAAAAGTATTACGAAGAATTTCATGATACAAAGATTACACAAGAAGCAATAGACGAAGCAGTTAAACTTTCAGTAAAATATATTACTGATAAGAAATTACCTGACAAAGCAATTGATCTAATTGACCTTGCTTGCTCACGTTTTAAAGTAAACAATATTACAACTGATCGTATTGTTGGTCCTGAAGAGGTTAAATTTGAACTTGCTAAGTTTGTAAATCTACCTCCTGAGCAGATTCAACAAAAAGAAACAAATAACCTTAGTCAGTTAGACAAAAATCTTAAACTTAATGTATACGGACAAGACGATGCTATTGAAGAAATTGTTGATAAGATTCTTGTTGCACAAGCAGGTCTTAAATCAGAAGAAAAACCAATCGGTAGCTTTGTGTTTATGGGTCCAACTGGTGTTGGTAAGACTGAACTTGCAAAACAACTTGCAAAAAATCTAAGTGTACACCTTGCACGTTTTGATATGAGTGAATACCAAGAGAAACACAGTGTAAGTAAACTGATTGGTTCACCTCCAGGATATGTAGGTCACGATGATCATTCAGGACAGTTGATTAACCAACTACAAGAACATCCTAATTGTGTACTATTGCTTGACGAAATTGAAAAAGCACATCCAGACATTGCACAAATATTGTTGCAAATTATGGACAATGGTAAAATTACAGGTAGTGATGGTAAAGAAGCAGATGCACGTAATTGTATTCTAATCCTTACAACTAACTTAGGTGCTGAACAAGCAGAGAAAAACACTATTGGGTTTAGTCAAGACTTTGTAGGAGATTATGGAGACGAAGAATTTAAACGTTTCTTTGCACCAGAGTTTAGAAATAGACTTGACGGTGTAGTTACATTTGGCAAACTAGAAAAACCTATTATGCTTAAAATTGTTGGTAAGTTCTTGCTTGAACTTAAAACAATGCTTGATGATAAAAATGTTGTTTGTGAAATTACAGATGATGCTCTTGACCTTCTTGTAGAAAATGGTTTCGATAGTAAGATGGGTGCAAGACCTATGCATAGGTATATTGATAAAGAAATTAAACGTCCATTAAGTAAGATGCTGTTATTTGGCGATCTTAAAGACGGTGGTACTTTAAAGATTGGCGTTGCTGATAATAAATTGCATCTTAAACCTATTAAACAAACGGTAAAAGATGTTACAGAAGCTATACACAACTAAGTTATTCTATAACAAGTATATATACAAACTTCGTGTAAAGAGTGATGTTGCGTCACTCTTTCGAGGACTTAATTTAGGCTTTGTTAAATCAAAACTAGATGCTATGCAAAGAGATGCAGAAGCAGACTTACCTATACAAAGTCCTTATAATCACGGGTTGCATAGACGTAACATTGTTAGTTTAGAAACATTTATGGATGCTTGTGTTTTGTACAATACACTAGAAAAAAATAAGAAAAACTGTATGGTACGTTGCGAAGGATTTACATTAGACATTTATTCAAATGAATCTGGATGGTTAGAAAAATTATCTAGTCAGGTTGATGCTATACAATGGTATGAACCAGAAAATGATGATATATTTGACTACCTTTTACAAAATGCAAATACACAAGTTATTGATGGTAATGTTGTATGGGAATATAAAGCATTGTTAGGTAAAACAGTTGATCCTAATTTTGCTGATTACTGCGAAAATAATCCAGATGGATTTAGAATAGGCAATGTTGCCAAACGAGTTGTACGTAACAACCACTTTTCTGAAGGATTTTATTTTTATGCTAAAAATGAAAGATACCTTATGTTAGCAAAAATAGCTTTAGGAGGGCAAATCCGACGTGTGATAAAATATGTTTCACGAAACGATTTGCATAAATAGTATTATGCCAAGCACAAGTGAAATAATTTTATCAGCAAACACACATCCAGGGGACAGTACGACCGAAACTGTAACCGGAAGTAATTTTAAGGGTGACGGATACTATGGAAGATCAGATGGTATGCATACTGTACAGTATGACTACGCAGGTCTTACAGGTTCAATCACTATACAAGCAACACTAGCCACTACACCAGCAGACGCTGACTGGTTTGACGTAGACACTATAACCGTTGCTAATCTAACAGAAGTCAAATATGCAAACTTTACAGGTAACTTTGTTTATATTAGAGCAAAACTAGTATACACAGACGGTACAGTAAACAGCGTTAGACTTAATCATTAGGAATTAATATGGAAAATTTTATTAATATCATTTTTGATAATAAAGAAGAGATCGACGATATTGTAGTATCAGAAGTTGCTACTATGGCTTCACCTGCGTTACTGGAAAGCGAAACAAATTATAGTCTTAATGAAAGTGAAGATGGAAAGACAGTACTTACTGTAGAAACACACGCACCATTAGACGAAGAAGAATCAGATTTAGTTGCAGAAGATGTAGCAAACAAATTATTTGATTTAGGATACAATAACTTTGATATTGAGGTCAGTGTATAATGCGTTATGGTCAATTTAAATTAAGCGAAGATGAAATACAGGCTCTGCGGCCTGTTGAACCTGTAGCTCCTGGGCCTAAAATAACAGATGCAGAAGTTGAAGATGATTTAGATAGTATTGCAACTGTCGCACAAAATGCTAAAGAAGAAGATCCAAGTTTATATAAAAATATTGTAGCCAATCTTAAAAAATTACAACAACAAGCAAAACAAATGCTTGCTAAAAAAGGTCAAGTACCAGCAGTTGAAGAAGATGCGGCTGTAGTAACTGCTGATGATTTTATAACAACAATGATCGCTGATTTTCGTGATAGTATTGCAGAATTATGTAATGGTAAACCAATTGAAGTTTGTCAAGACCCAGGCGCAATGAACCTAGCTAAAAAAATTGCATCGTACGAAAAACGGTTGCCAGAAGCTTTTAAACAAGAAAGAGAAGCAGGTAAAGCAGAAGAACAAAAAGAGTTTAAAGAATTCTATAATGGGTTAAGTGGTATTTTACAAAAATTAGGTAAGAAAGCACAAGGACATGTAGACCTAACAGATGAGATGTTAGCGGCTATGGATTCTAGGCAAAAAAATAGTGCTAAGAAAATTCAAGGCAATGCAGAAAAATTTGCAACAGAACTTGGCAATAGTTTAGAAAGTTTATTCCTTGAAGCATTACTTACACCTGAAGGACAAAAATTAGGTATTACTAGAGAAGATATAACAGATTTTTTAACCCATGCATTAGATGGTACTGTTATTGATAATGCTAGAATGGTTTCACAAGACAAAGGAAAAATTGACGACTTTGTTAATCGAGATTACAAAAAAGTATACGATGCTATTGCAGGAAGACTTATTCCTTTAAAACCGCCTGCTTCAGGTGGTGCAAATATTGGTCCAGGTGAGTTAGCATTAGCAATGTTAGGTAATCCTAGTGCAAAAGCTAAAAAAGGTGATATTGATATTGCTGGTACAATATACGAAATTAAAGCTGGTGCTGGTAGCATAGGTGGTAGATTTAATTCTGATGAAGTTACTACTGCGTTTGCAGGTTGGAATACTTTTGATAGAGAACTAAAAAGTATTGCTGGTGACGAACTAGTTACAAGAGGCAAAAGCGAAAAAACTGGAAAGCCAGTTTCACTTTACAATTGGAACGACAAAGGTATTACTGCTTTAAATACTCAGGTATTAACTGATCTTAGTGACAAGACCGCAACAGTACAATTTTTAACAAACACTTTTAGGAAAATTGTGAAAAACTATAAAGAGGTTGCAATCTTTGATGAGATGATTGATCGAATGGTTAAAGATGATGGCACAATTGACGAAAATAATTATATGAAATACTACTCAAGAATATTATATGAAAGCTATTCAGCGGCAGATAATATTACTAATATTATGATTATTGATACTAAAGCACGTGAATATATTATTATTAGAAGCGGTGACGATTTAAGTAATAAGTTAAATCCAGCTGATGAGAACACTCCAGCTACAATTAAATCATCAGGTGGATTTAATTGGAATGATAACCATCAAAAAGCAAGTCCGCAATATGTTATTGGTAGATAACTAAACTAACGTAAGTTCTTTTTCTCTATCTAAATATTTGTATTCAACTTTAACTGGATCCCAACGTTCTAGTGCATCAAACACTTTATCTTTGTGT
>Ga0209711_10003049_pt1 | contig 14386 bp, 16 predicted proteins | sample ArcticOcean_MG_C_7_FD_187441 | JGI IMG/M metagenome (GOLD analysis project Ga0209711, IMG submission 187441) | Marine microbial communities from western Arctic Ocean - ArcticOcean_MG_CB11_88 (SPAdes) (version 2) | ecosystem: Environmental > Aquatic > Marine > Oceanic | place: Arctic Ocean... | reverse complement strand
TAAGTCAATCAAAGCTTGCCAATAAAAAAAATAATTACCAACTAAACACCGCAAAAATTGATGTTTCTAGCTTCTTAGACAAATTAATATGGTCTAAGGCAGCAGGTGTTGTATTTACATCAGCCACCTTGTCCGCCCTTGGGAGCTTTGATAGGTTAAATCAACAACTTGGGTTAAAGTCACGAGAAAATCAGTATCTTCGCCTAGCGTCGCCCTTTCATCATGAGTCAGTTGATTTTATAATTGCTAAAATTAAAGCGAGTCCGACTCAGTCTTTTGATCATACTGAAGAAATTGCATTTGAACTAAAAAAACGCATAGATACAACTTCAGCTACGCTGGTGCTTTTTGCATCAAATAATCAAATGCAAAGTGTAGCGGACTTAATAGAAAAATCATTAGACTGTGATCTATTTATTCAAGGCGAATATAGCAAAAAAAATATCCTTGAAAGACATATTGAGAATAGAAAAAATGGCAAAGGTAGCATAATCTTTGGTCTTGATAGCTTTGCTGAAGGCGTTGACCTTAAAGGTGATAATTTGAACCACGTGATCATTGCTAAGTTAAGGTTTAGTGTCCCAACCTCACCAATTGAAAAAACAACTCAATCATATCTTGAGTCATTAAACAGAAATTCCTTTATGGAAATTTCTTTACCTGATGCCTCGTTAAGATTAATACAAGCCTGTGGAAGGCTTATAAGAACTGAAACAGATACTGGAAAAATTACTATTTTTGATAATAGATTAGTAACAAAGTTTTACGGAAAACACCTTATCAAAGCACTTCCAAACTTCAATATTATTGTTGAATAATTAGTTTTTTAACTGTACCCTAAAATCGTTTTTAACTTCATCCAAAATAACTTTTACTATAATTTTTTTTGGAATACCTAATTTCCTCATTGATATAAAATCTAGTCGATTAGTTTTTTTTAAAATAAAAAGCTTGTATCTATACCAATATTTCATTTTTATCTTTATATTTTATTTAAAAAACCCTATGCAAGGAGAAAGACATAGGGCCAATTAATCACAGACACACACATTTAAAGGAAGTAAAAAAAATATGAATGCAATCAATTTATCACTTAGTTAAAACTCCTTTGATATTTGCTTCATCATAGTTCGGAGGACTACTTTGAAGCTGTTGAAACAATTACCAATATAGAGCAGCATACGATCTTAGGAGATTGCATTAGGAAGCTGAATTTATTAGTAATTAATTTCGAACCTTTTTCTTAATTATTTATTAAATGATAATGATACTCATTCTCATTAACAATTGCAAGCTATATTTTTAAAAAATTTAAATTAATTGATTTCAATGAAAAATAAAGGCATTTAACTTAAAATAGATCTTTAAATACTTAAACTATTAAGTTATCAATGCAATCTATAAATCGCACTAAAGAGAGTCAAAAAGCCACCGTTGTAGGGGCAATTATTGATTTTTTACTTTCTGTTATAAAAATCTCTCTAGGTGTCATTGGTCAATCAGGAGCTTTGATTGCGGATGGTATTCACTCTTTCTCAGATTTAATTACAGACTGGGTAACCTGGTATGCCGCAAAACTTTCCGGAGATGCCCCAGATGATGATCATCCATACGGACATGAAAGATTTGAGACTGTTGCAACTTTAGGGCTAAGTATCTTTCTAGCAATTGTTGGCACTATTATTATCTTTGATGGAATTGGGCGCTTTAGTGATGCTAGTGCTTTAAAGCATGAAAGTTGGCTTATTGCCGCGGCTGCTTTATCAATTCTTAGTAAGGAAGCTTTATATTGGTATACAGTTAAAGTTGCTAACACCATTAAGTCTGACCTACTTAAAGCGAATGCTTGGCATCATAGAACTGATGCCTTATCGTCAATAGTTGTTGTCATTGGTATTTTAGGTGCTGCTAATGGATATTTTTTCTTAGATAGTGTTGCTGCCATAATTGTTGGCATAATGATTATTTATATTGGGTGGCAACTCGGATTTGAAGCTACTAAAGAATTAGTAGACACTTCAATTGAACCAGAGGACATAAAAAACCTCCATAAAGCACTAGCTGAAATTAAAGGAGTGAACAGTGTTCACACCCTAAGAACGAGAAAGGTTGGCCACAAAAAATCCGCTGATGTTCATGTTCAGGTAAACCCATTTTTATCTGTTAGCGAAGGCCATATAATAAGTGTAAGTGTGGAACGGGTTGCGAAGGAATGCATAGAAGAACTTGATGATGTCACTGTTCATATTGATCCTGAAAATGACGAAGAAAAAGAAAATGCCCCCTATAAAAATCTCCCTGAAAGAGCGCAAGCATTAAAAATAATTAGTCAATCACTTAAACTTGAGAGTTGTTCTTATGAAATTAATAGAACTCAACTGCACTATCTAGAAGGTGAAATACTTGTGGACTTTTACCTTTCAGTTAATTACTTAGATAATAATGAAATTAGTAAAATTAATTTTGAGCTCAGCGAAATTATAAAAAAACTTCCAGGATTTGGCGAAGTCAAAGTCTACTTTAGTTAATTTTTTTTACAGCGCATGATAAGCATGACAAATTGCCCCAGCTAATGCATCTCCAGCATCTTCTTGTGGGGCTTTATTTAACTTTAAGAGTTGCTGCACCATAAAAGAAACTTGTTCTTTCGATGCGTGACCTCTTCCAACAACCGCCTTTTTAATTTGATTGGCTGTGTAATCTACGATTGGGATACCTTGACCTCCAGTCGCAGAAATAATAGCACCACGGGCATGTCCAAGCTTGATTGCAGCATCAGGATTTGGCCTATCAGGCCTCATAAAAACTCTTTCAATAACTACTATATCAATTTCGTGCTTGGCGATAACTTCCTTAACACCTTCATATATCGTAATAATTCGCTCATTTAAATCACCCTTAGTTCTTATGCATCCGCTACTAAGATAAGTAAACTTTAATTTATTTGCCTCTATTAAGCCAAAACCAGTAATTCTAGAGCCAGGGTCTATGCCAAGTATTTTCATTGGGGTATTCTATCAGCTATGTAAAAACTAGCCAGTATTTTAGTAAAAAAGTTATAATGCTTTTTAAAAATTTTAAAAGGAAGATTTATGTCAGTAATTGAACTTACAAAAGCTAATTTAGATGAGACTATTAGCAACAACGAAATTGTTATCATTGATTTCTGGGCTCCGTGGTGTGGTCCATGTATTCAGTTTGCTCCAACCTTTAAAGAAATCTCTGAGAAAGTTGACGGGGTAACTTTTGCCAAAGTCAATACTGAAGATGAGCAAGAACTTGGCGCTCAGTTTCAAATTAGATCAATTCCAACCCTAATGATTTTTCGAGATGATATTGGGATTTTTTCGCAGCCAGGCTCAATGTCCGGTAAAGATTTAGAAGACTTATTGGAGAAGGCTAAATCAATTGATATGGATGAAGTTAGAAAAGAACTTAAAGATAAAAAGTAAATTTAGCGCAAAAAATCTGAATATTTCTGCTCGCTATAGCCTACCATTATTTTGTCGCCTTTAATCAAAACTGGCCTCTTGATGAGGGTTGGGTATTTCGAAATTAGCTCGTAATTAATATTATCTTTTTCACTGTCAGTTAACATTCGATAGGTGGTTGAGCGCTTATTAATAAGAACCTCTAATCCAACCTCTTTAATCATATTTTGAAATTCATTTTTTGAAATTGGATTCACCCTATAGTCTATGAATTCATATGCTACAACATTACTTGATAAATACTTTAGAGCTTTTTTAACGGTATCACAGTTCTTAATACCATAAACTTTAATAATGCTACTCATAATAAATGTTAATTAATGTTAATTAATATGTCGAAGGCAGATATAAGCATAAATTATTTAAGCCTCTAAAAGAAACGTTACTGGCCCATCATTCAACAATGAGACCTTCATGTCTGCTCCAAAAATCCCGCTTTCAGTAATTGTGTTCATAGACTTGGTTTTTTCTAGGAAATAATTGTAAAGACTTTCTGCTTGAGTTGGAGGCATTGCTGTTGAAAAACCTGCCCTTGTTCCATTTTTAGTGTCTGCAGCAAGTGTAAATTGAGATACGATTAAAAGATCTCCATCTATATCACGAATACTTAAATTCATCTTATCATCCGAATCCGAAAAAACTCGATATGAAAGTATTTTATTTATCATCTTATCGGCGCATATCATGTCGTCTTGCTTCTCAATACCAAGAAAAACCAATAGTCCTTTATTAATTTGACCAACTACCTTTCCTTCGACTTCGACCTTTGACGAGCTCACTCTCTGAAGTAAAGCTTTCATTTAGCTAGGATGAGAGGTGAGAAATATCAGCAACAGATAAAAATAATACTCTAACGCGACTAATGAGTGCAAGCCTTACCTCACGAACCTTTAAATCGTCAGTGTTAACCATGACGTTATCAAAAAATGCATCAATAGCCTCTTTCAATTCAAGGAGCGAGCGCATGATTGTCTTGTAATCTTGTTTGTCTAATAATTGTTTAGATAGTAACTCTGTAGCTTTATAAAGATTTTTTTCAGAATCTTCAACTAGCATTTCAGAATTAAGCTCACTATGATTTTCAGTAGAATCTTTAAGGATATTAGCAATTCTTTTATTTGATTCAATCAAGCTCTTGGAGTCAGCATTTTGTATAAACTCATTTAGCGCCTCAACTCTAAGATGAAAATCAAATGGCGAGTCTGGATTAACTGCTAAAACAGCCTCATAAACGCTGCTATCGATATTGACATCTTTATAGTAGGCTTTTAGGCGTTCCATCATAAATTTATAGATTGAATCAGAGGCGCTTCTATCAACTCCCTCTAAGTGCAAATCTAGAGAGATCTTAATTAATGACTTAAGGTTTAATTCTATTTTGGCCTCAAGCAATATACGAAGCAATCCAAGAGCAAGCCTTCTAAGTGCATAGGGGTCTTTAGATCCTGTTGGAGCCTGTCCAACTCCATAGATACCAGTAATAGTATCAAGTTTATCCGCAATTGCAACTACGAGACCTTCATTTGTTGAAGGCAATGTATCGCCTGCAAACCTAGGCTGATAGTGCTCCCTAATAGCTATTGAAACAGCCTTTGACTCCCCATCATTAAGAGCATAATAACCGCCCATAATCCCTTGTAAATCAGCAAATTCACCAACCATTTCACTCAAAAGATCAGACTTGCATAAAAGACCTGCTCGAGAAGATTCTTTAGGATCAAATCCAATCAATTCCGCAATATAAGAACTTAGGTGTTCTATTCGTTTCGCTTTTTGAGCCATGGAGCCAAGAGACTTCATAAATAAAACTTTGTCTAGGCCATCTATTCTCTGATCAAGCCTAACAGCCTTATCTTGATTCCAAAAAAACTCAGAATCGGATAGCCTAGGATGAATCACCCTTTCATTACCTTCAATAACAACATTTAAGTTGCTCGATTCAATGTTTGCAACAGAAATAAATAATGGCAACAAACTTCCCTTACTATCAACTAAATGAAAGTATTTTTGATGTGACTTCATTGCAGATATTAGAGCTTCGTGAGGGACAGATAAGAACTTAACATCAAACTTTCCAGCAAAAGCTCTAGGGTATTCAACTAGCGCACAAACTTCATCCAGCAAAGAGTCATCTATAACTACTTCAGCGTTATTTTCCTTTGCAACACATAAAACCTGCTCACGGATAATCTCTTTACGCTTCTTAAAGTCAACAATGATTTGAGCGCTTTTTGACATAACCGACTCATATTGGTTCGCGTGTGAAAGCTCTATAGTAAGATTTTTTTGAAATCTTAAGCCCTTAGTTATTCTTCCACTTTCAAGGCCCATTATTTTTGCTGGTACGATCTCTTTATCAAGCATCATAACTAGCCAGTGAACAGGCCTCACAAAAGAGTAATCTGAGTTACCCCATTTCATTGCTCTTGTAATTGGAATATTTTTAATCGAGCTTTCTATGATGTTTGGCAATAGACTGCTGATATTTTGACCAGCTTCTTCTTTTGAATAAAAGTAGTACTCTTTATTGCCTAATTGCTTTTTTTCAAGCTTACTTAAATCAACTCCACAAGATTTAGCAAAACCCTTAATCGCCATTTCTGGTGATTCTGTTGAAGGTCCTTTTTTTTCAATAATTTGGTCTTTTTGCTTGCTTTGTAGTTCAGTGATAGATACTGCTAAGCGTCTTGGAGTAGCGAAAGCTACAACACTATTTGAAGAGATATTGATCTTTTTAAGCTCATCAATAATATTATTCTTAAGAGACTCTGAAAGCTTTAATAAAAGCTTTGGAGGTAATTCCTCTGTCCCCAATTCCAATAAAAAGTCATGTGTTTTCATAGGTAATATTTAGATTAATTTACACTAAATATAAAATAAAGCTCTTTGTCAAAAACGGCCTCATCAGGCGCCGCTGGAAGTGGTGATGATTTATAAACTGCGCGCTCAATTGAATCCATAAAAGATTTACCTAGAGAACTATCACCAACATTAACATTTCTAACGTCTACAGCTTTAACATTTCCTTCCTTATCTTGAACAACATACACTTCAGCACTCCAATCCTCTTCAGCTGCTTGATATCGCCAAAGAGTTTTAACCTTTGATGCTATTTGAATTACATAGGATGATTTCATTCTATTTAACTGGTCTTCGATGATTATAGACCTTGTTGTATCTTGCTCATCTTGAATAGCTTGAGCAAGCATACGGTTGTATTGAATTTTTTCTTGCTCTGATTTCAGCTCAGCTATCTCTAGCTCAAATAAATCCTTTTTCTGCTTATCTTCTTCCAACTGTTGGAAGGCTTCTTCGACGAGTAACTCAGCCTCTTTAGTTTCAGCCTCAAGGGCACTTTGCTTAACTTTAGCTTTTTTAATTTCAATTTCTACTGCAATACGTTTCGCTTCAACTAATTTTAATTTCAGCTCTTCAGCAATGCGTTTTGCCTCAGACTCCTCAAACTCTTTAGCAGCATCCTTAGCCTTAGCTTCTTCAGCTATGCGTTTTTCCTCAGCCTCTTTAACTGCTGCCGTTGCTTCTTTTGCTAAAATTTCAGCTTCTTGAGTTTTAGCTTCTTCCACTTTCCGTTTTATTTCTGCAAGTTTTGTTTTAACTTCCTCTTGTTTTCGTATTTCTTCAGCAATCTCAATCTTTTTGGCCGCTTCTTTAACAAGAATTTCAGCCTCTTTGGTCTTTGCTTCTTCAGCTATACGCTTCACTTCAGCTTTTTTTGCCTTAGCCTCTTCAATTTTTGTCTTTGTTTCAGCATCCGCAATTATTTCATTAGCCTTAGCCTCTTCAATTTTTGTCTTTGTTTCAGCATCCGCAATTATTTCATTAGCCTTACTTGCTAAAATTTCCGCTTCTTTAGTCTTAGCTTCTTCTGATTTACGCTGAACTTCTGCCATGATCTTTTTAGCTTTTGCTTTTAACGCTTCTTGTTCCGCTATTTTTTGATCTTGTTTGGCAGTCTCTGATCGTTTTTCTTCATTTTTAAGTTTTTGTTCCTTTTGCTTTTCTTCATTTTTAAGTCTTTTTTGTTTTTGCTTTTCTTCTTCTTTGATTCGTACTACTGCGGCATCAACTATTTCATAGTCGAGCATTACAGTTTCAATTGGCGCAATATTTGCTGTTGCTGAATTTATTTGAGGAGCATTCCAACGATCTACATTTGTATACAGCAAAGCAAATAAAATCGACAAATGTAATATTACTGCGACCCAAAATGCAATTGGATGCTTTTTTGAAATCTTAATCATCGGCTGCATTATGGAGATCACAGACTCGAGAATGAAGATGATGAATTTTTTTAAAAATTTATATAATAAATGCCATACCTTAAGAACTATAGCTTTAAATTTTGAATCTTCCAAAACCTTTTCTTCACTTTCATTTGGCTTTGAATTATCCTTTTCTGTAATAGATTTGTCTGTTTTTTTAGAAAACAAACTCCTAAAAAACTGCATAATCTTTTCAATAAATTTCATCATTAAAATTAATTTGGGTTTTTAGACGAAAAACTAACCTTATCTATCCCATTTGATTTCAACACCGACATTAACCTAAAAAGAGCCCCATAATCAGCATTTCTATCGCCTTCTAAAATTATCGCTATGTCTGGGTATACCTTTTGTTTTGCATATAGCTCATTTACAATAAAATTAAGCTCGACTGATTGAGTCTCGTCTACCTCTTTAGTGCCTTCATCAAATATTGAATTAAGATAGTATTTATTATTCCTATCAACAGTAATTACGATTGGTTGTCTCCCATCAGAAAAATCAAGAGCGGTTGCTGGACCTTGTGGTAAATCAACTTCCATACCTTGTTGAATAATTGGAGTAGTCATCATAAAGATAACCAAAAGCACCAGCATTACATCAATATATGGAACGATATTGATATCAGCATGAATATCAGGCCTTGATCGCTTTGGCAGTTCTATCATTTTTGTCTCTGTAGGATTACAAAAATCTCTTCCACAAATGCGGTGTATTTATTACCTATCTCTTCAACATGTGAAACTAATCTGTTGTAAGCAATAGTTGCGGGTATTGCCGCAAAAAGTCCAAAAGCAGTAGCAATAAGAGCCTCCGCAATACCAGGGGCAACAACTGCAATTGTTGCTTGCTTAACTGATGCGAGACCAATAAATGAATGCATAATCCCCCAAACTGTTCCAAAAAGACCAATATAAGGACTTGATGATGCGATCATTGCAAGAATTGAAAGGCTGGAGTCAAGTCGATCAATTTCATTACTCGCAGAGGTGTTCATTGACCTGTAAGCTCTTTCTGAGTTCATGATGCGTAACTGGCTAGACGTGGACTTACTGTGAGTAAACTCTTTGTAACCAGAGCCAAAAATATCTTCCATTGCAGTATAGTCAGAAGCTAGGGGTGGTAAATTTTTATATAAAACAGATAGCTCACTTTCTTTTTCAAATTCTTGGTGAAAGTTTTCAATATCTTTAGATGCATCCATCAAAATCTTTTTCTTAGACATAATAACAGTCCAAGAGTAGATTGACATCAAGACCAATATAATCATAACTAACTGAACAACGAGGCCAGCGCTAAATATTAAACCGACAATTGATAAGCTATTTTCTTCCATTTAGTTTCTCCAAGATTTCTTGCGGAAAAGCGCAAGGCTTTAAATTATTTTTTAATACAGAAACTACCTTTACTTCAGCGTTAAATAATACCGTATTTTTCTCTATATTCGTTATTTTCTGAGCAAAAATTAAGCTCGCATGCCTAACTAATTCAATGCTAGTTTGCACCTCAATAGTATCATCCAGAAAAGCGGGTAATAAATAATCTGCCTTCACAGATTTAACAACAAAAACCAACCCACTCTCATTTGCAATAGTAGCTAGCTCAAAACCAAGTTCACGAAGATGCTCAGTCCTGGCTCTTTCAATATACTTTAAATAATTAGCATAATAAACGACACCACCAGCATCTGTATCTTCATAATAGACTCTTACAATTAAACTACTCATTTACCATACAAGTCTTGAGTATGACTAAGGCGAACCTCTCCTAAATGAGAAAAAGCAAGGTCTGTCGCAATTCTTCCGCGCGGCGTCCTCATTATAAAACCCTGCTGAAGAAGATAGGGCTCTATCATGTCCTCTAAAGTAGACCTCTCTTCACCTAGCGCAGTAGCTAAAGTATCAAGGCCCACAGGTCCTGCAGAAAACTTAGTAATAATTAGACTCAGGTAATCTCGATCGAGCTGCTCAAGTCCGGCCTCATCAACTTTTAACGTTTCAAGAGCTTCTTTTGCAATTTGTATATTTATTATCCCATTTGTTTTTACGTCTGCAAAGTCACGAACTCTTCTTAAAAGACGATTAGCTATTCTAGGGGTTCCTCTTGAACGCTTTGCAATTTCTGCTGAGCCTTGTCCTTCTATTTCAATATTTAAAATTGAGGCTGACCTTTCTACTATCTCTTGCAGCTCTTTAACATTATAAAAAGTCAAACGATGCACTATTCCAAATCTATCTCTCAGAGGTGAAGTAAGCATTCCAGCTCTAGTAGTTGCTCCAATTAAAGTAAATGGAGGCAATTCAAGCTGAACAGAGTGAGCGGCAACGCCCTCTCCCACTAAAATATCAAGTTTAAAATCCTCTAGTGCAGGATAAAGAATTTCCTCAACAACTGGATTAAGCCTGTGGATTTCATCTATAAAAAGAATATCAAATGGCTCAAGTTTTGTAAGTATTGCCGCCAAATCTCCAGAGCGCTCTAGAACAGGCCCAGAAGTCTGTTTAATTCCCGCACCCATTTGGTTGGCAATGACATTAGCAAGAGTTGTCTTACCTAATCCTGGAGGCCCATAAATCAAGCAATGATCAAGAACATCTGAACGTGACTTTGCTGCCTGAATAAATAAAGACATTTGTGATTTAACGTCTTCTTGACCAATATAATCTGCAAATGTATTTGGCCTAACTGAGGTAACTTTTAGATCCTCATTATTTTGACTTTCTCCACCAACTAGACTGTCCTCTTCAATCATCTTTAATAATTTAATTTTTAATTTATGGCCTTTATTTTAGACCAATAGATAGTGATATTTATTAATTATATAAAACTATCGCTTTATCTTAAACAGCTTTATCTTTTGATGAAATTGAATAGACAATGTATAATTAATGGATTAAATTATTTTCGTTTTTTTAAATGTCGAATATAGCAATACTGAGTATAAACCATCAGAAAGCCCCGGTAGCAATTAGGGAAAAAGTAGCCTTTGCTCAAGGTGAGCTAGTGCCTGCTATTTCTGCACTACTCACTTTCAAAGAAATTAAAGGCTGTGTTATCTTTTCCACTTGCAACAGGTCAGAAATTTATGTCTCCCATGACTCAAAGAATATACGTGATGTTTTAATAAAATTTTTAGCATCAAGTCACGGTATTGATTATCTCTCATTGCAAGAGTATGTCTCTTATTATGAAGCAAACGAAGCCGTACAACATATATGCAATGTTGCTTGTGGACTAGAATCTTTAGTTCTGGGTGAGCCTCAAATTTTTGGGCAACTCAAAGACGCTTATCAGCTTTCAAAAAATGAAAAGGCTTTGGATAAAATTCTAGAAAAACTATTCCAGCATGTCTTTAAAACTGCAAAAAAAGTTCGTACTGATACTAACATCGGCTCTTCACCAGTCTCAGTTGCCTATTGCGCTGTTAAGCTAAGTGAAAAAATATTTACAAACCTATCAAACCAAACAGTTTTACTCATAGGTGCGGGAGAAATGATTGAGCTTAGCGCCCAACATCTTAGCAAAAGAGGTGTAAAGAAGATGATTTTTGCAAATCGAACTATAGAAAATGCACAGCCTATTGCGATTAAGTATGAGGCTGAGGCAATTTCATTAAAAAGCCTATCTGAGAACCTTCATAGAGCAGATATAGTTATCTCCTCAACGGCAGCGCCTATTCCAATTATTGGAAAAGGTTTGATTGAAACAGTTCTGCACCAAAGAAAACATAAGCCTATGCTGCTTATTGATCTAGCTATACCTAGAGATATTGAGCCAGAAGCCAATCAATTAGAAGATATATTTCTTTATAGCGTGGATGATTTACAGCAAATTGCCAATAGCAATTTAGAAGAAAGACTAAAAGAAAAAGTTCTTGCAAAGGAAATAATTAACGAAAAAAGTGTTGACTTTATTGAATGGGCGAACAATATTCCCAATGAAGAGATAATCAAAAATCATAGAAGACAAGCAAATTTGCTTAAGGATGAACTCTTACAAATTGCATTAAGAAAACTTAAGTTGGGCTCAAACCCAGACTTAGTGGTTGAAGAGTTGGCAGATAAACTTACTAATAAATTACTACATAAAGCTTTAGAAAGTTTAAAAAATCCTAATAACTCTAAAACTGACTCACATAAAGTGGTCGAAAAAGATACAACAAAGCCTTCTAAGATCGACAACTGATGAACCAATCTATCCTTACGAAATTAGAGCAATTGTCCATGCGTCTTGAAGAAATCAATGCGATGCTCTCGGATCAATCTATTGCCTCTGATCAAAATAAATTTAGAGAACTTTCAATAGAGCACTCTCAATTAAGCCCCATAAATGATAAGTACATTGAATATTTATCTGTCATTAGTGACATTGATGCTGCAGAAATACTTCTCAAAGAAGATGATCAAGATATTAAAGAAATGGCTGAAGAAGAAATTGTTTCAGGTCGAAAGATACTAGAGCGGCTTGAATTAGATCTTAAGAAGTCACTTTTACCAAAAGACCCTAACGACTCTCGTAATATTATTATTGAAATTCGAGCAGGAACAGGTGGCGATGAGGCAAGTATTTTTTCAGGCGACCTTTATAGAATGTATACCCGATATGTAGAAAAATCCAAATGGCAGCTTGAAATTTTGAGCTCTAATTTAGGAGAACATGGTGGGTTTAAAGAAATTATAGCTCGAATAAGTGGCACTAACGTCTACTCAAAACTTAAATTTGAATCTGGAGCGCATCGTGTTCAAAGGGTTCCTGAAACAGAGTCTCAAGGCAGAGTTCACACGTCTGCGTGCACCGTTGCCGTGATGCCAGAAGTTTCTAGTATTGAGGAAGTCAATATCAACATGAATGATGTAAGGGTGGACACCTTTAGGGCTTCTGGAGCTGGAGGACAGCATGTCAACAAAACTGACTCAGCCGTTCGTGTTACTCATATTCCTACTGGAACTGTTGTAGAATGCCAAGACGGTCGATCTCAACACAAAAATAAAGCTCAAGCCTTATCAGTTTTAGCATCCAGAATTTTAGATGCGCAACAACAAGAGCAACAAAAGGAGCAGGCCTCTCAAAGAAAAGAACTAGTTGGAAGTGGTGATCGCTCTCAAAGAATCAGAACTTATAATTACCCTCAAGGCAGAGTTACTGACCATAGAATTAACTTAACACTCTACAAATTAAATGAAGTCATGGAAGGAGACTTAGAGGCAATCATAGACCCACTAGTAATTGAACAACAAACTAACCAATTGACCGCGCTTAACGATTCCCTTTAATTACTCTTACTCGGAAGAAACTGAACGATAAAAAAGAAAATTCCTAAAGTAATAACTATTGCTGGGCCAGTAGCCAGATCAAATGCTATTGAAGAGTATAGACCCAATAAAACAGCAACAATTGATATTATCATTGAACTAAAGATCATTGATATAGGCGAGTTTGAAAAAACACGAGCCACAGCAGGCGGAATAATTAGCAAAGAAGTAATTAGCAAAACGCCTACAATTTGGACTGAAACAGATACAGCTAGCGCTATTAAAAACATAAAAAGAAGCTCATAAAAGGTTTTATTAATGCCTTCTGCTTTAGCTAACTCCTCATTAAGTGTTAGCAATAATAGTTTTTTCCAATTAATAAATAAAAGGAAAGCAACTACGACCACAACAGAAAATATCCAATAGATATCGTTAGAGGTTATAGAGAGTATATCTCCAAAAAGATAAGAAAAATAATCTGTATTTTGATCGCCAACAAACCCTAAAACAACGATTCCTAGGGAGAGCGAAATATGAGAGAAGATGCCCAGCACCGCATCACTTGACCAGAACTCTTTTTGCTGCAAAAAAACAATTAACGTTGCAAATAATCCGCCAACAATAATCAAGCCAAAATTAATTCCTAGGCCAGTTGCAAGGCCGAGAGCTACGCCTAGAAGTGCACTATGTGAAATAGAATCAGAGAAATAAGAAAGTCGCTTCCAGATAACAAAGCAACCAAGAGAGCCTGCGATTACTGAGACGCCAATTGATGCCATTAGAGCCCTATAAATAAAATCATCCATAATTTATAAAGTCCTAAAAAAACTTAATGACAGTCCTTACATAAGCCATACAGATAAAGTGAATGATCAGTTAATTCAAAGCCATGTTTTTTTGCAATTTGAAGCTGATGTTGTTCAATAACATCATCTTGAAATTCAATAATCTTATTACACTTTACACACACAAGGTGGTCGTGATGCTCTAACCCGCATAACTCATAGACAGCCTGGTTATTTTCAAAATTTAATTTTTGAACAATACCTGATTCTTCAAATTGAGATAAAACGCGATAGATCGTTGCAACACCAACCTCTTCATTTTGTTCAATCAGAACCCTATAAATATCTTCGGCACTTAAATGATGGTTTGGTGATTTCTCCAAAACCTCTAAAATCTTTAGCCTTGGAAGAGTAACTTTAAGACCAGCACTTTTTAAATCTTCTGCATCCATTTAAAAATCCTTAAGGTAAAATCTTGTATATATTTTATATGTTTTAACTAATGATGAAGAGATTAACTTTTATTCTACTTGCCTGCCTCATATTGACTGGGTGTACAAATTCTCTTCCTAAGG
>Ga0209711_10003048_pt1 | contig 14393 bp, 10 predicted proteins | sample ArcticOcean_MG_C_7_FD_187441 | JGI IMG/M metagenome (GOLD analysis project Ga0209711, IMG submission 187441) | Marine microbial communities from western Arctic Ocean - ArcticOcean_MG_CB11_88 (SPAdes) (version 2) | ecosystem: Environmental > Aquatic > Marine > Oceanic | place: Arctic Ocean... | reverse complement strand
ATTAAATTGAGTGACCTCAAACTTATGCTCTTCTGATGCATTTAGATTAGCTATTTCTTGTGTGTCATTCTTTAGAGACAGCAAGTTCTTCCCAGTACTAACCTGTACTTGAATATCACCAACATCCTTATTCAGACGTGTAAAAAGATCTATATTCTTTTGATAAAAACCAGAGGTAGTAATCGACATATTTCCCCAACTCCCATTACATTGATCTTAATAAAGTATCTAATAATTCACGTGCAGTAGTTAGTACTCGAGCCATGGCCTGATACGCCTGCTGCTGCTCCATCAAACGTGCGGCCTCAGTATCTAGATCGACACCAGAAAACTCATTTTTATTATCAAACGCTAGTTGATAGCTGGCTTCAGCCGTTTCTAGCGTTTGCTGGTTTGATTGAATTTCGGCACCTGTGCTTGAAACAATTTTTCCAAATAATTCCGAATACCCACCAACTCCAGTGTCTTTATTAATTAACGACGTCTCGAGCATATTGTTTAGGTTACTCGCATCGTCAAAATTATCCTTTGATACTAATACTCTAAATGTGTCTCCAGCGTTGACCTCACCCTTAAAATCAAATGCAAGGCCTTGAAATACAGTACTATTATCACCAATAATCGACCGGGAGCCAACGATGTGTCCTGTAGAAAAATCAAAAATATTTACACTTGAGGGATCAACTTTATCAGCCACAAGTGAATACTCGCGCGCCGCCTCTGCCGTTGACTTAACTGCTTGTCCAAGCACAATCGGGTTGCGTGCTCCGTTTGATATGAAGATTAGATCCTCACCCCGCAGACCATCAATTGATAAGACTTCACTTGCCAATGAATTTATTGCCACGCTAGATTTCACACGTTGATCGCCAATGTTTGAAACCCGCACACCCTCACTTGTTAGTGCCAGCTGTGCTGCCACGGATACGATACCATAGGTTGCTGAACTCGCGTTTGCCTTTAAGCGAATGTCTTCACTTACCACACTTGCAGCAATTGATACTTTTAATCTGACCTTAGTACCCGCTGAGTTGGTCTCCGTCGCAAAAGATACGCCAGTCGGTAGGGCTGGAGAGGACGTAAACGCATTTGAGGTAGTATTAAAACTAATTACGTGTTCGCTGCCACCTATCATGACACTCCCAACATTAGAATTAGTCACTGCTGAATGGTCGAATTCGTTTGATCGCAACTCAGTCACAGAACTGTTGGAGAGATGAAAATTTGCTTTTTCACTGGCTGAGTTGGTTGATGATAGTGAGAGGCTATGTCCACTTGCTACACCGTCTCTTGCGGCGACTTTAATCCGAAAGTCAGATCCATTCGCTTCAAAGTTTACAGCCAGGCGGTCATTTTCGGCTCCACTAATAGAAAATTTGGATCGGGCTACGAGCTCCTTTAATCCATCAGTTCTTGAATAAACCTTACTTCCAATAACTACATCAGTGGCTCTCACCTCAAAGTTATCCACAATATTAATTGTCGCAACATATTTTTGATTTCCCAATGTAAAATCAATTTGGGATCCACTGATAGGGAAGCCATTATTCAAATTAATATTATCACCATAAAATACCGTCGACGTGGACCCGGTTCGCAAATCGGATACAAGAGCACTAGCTATTGCGCTAGTTGAAAAGTCTCCCACATTTTTGGGTACAAAATTGCTCACAAGGCTACCAGATATTGGATCAGACAATGTTAAGCTGTATTTTGATGCTGGCGATACTACTCCCATAGTTTTAGCGTCAGAGTGCCCACCGTCTAGTTGGTAGTCAGCATAAAAACTAATGTCTGCATGGTCATTTATATAATCAAAGTTTTTATTTGAAAAACCCATTTCGAAAGCTGAATTGACACTCGCTCTGCTGTCCACCGTAAAGTCAGATGTACTTTTTATCTGGACGTTACCACCAGAAACCAAGTGCTCTCCATCCGAAAGGGTCTTCGAAGACGAAAGCAATCTATCGCCAAACTGGTTCAACTGGTTAACTGAGATCCCAACGCCACTACTTAAATTAATATCTTTTAAAGAAATATTACCAGCATCTACGTGCTTTAAAACTATTCCAGAAGCACCCGTTAAAATTGCGGTTATTCCAGTGGAGCCTGAAAAGGAATTGATTTGGTCAGCTAAGCCAATGTGGCTAGAATTAGCAATCGTTACACTTATTTTTTGAGCGTCTAGGTTATTTCCAAAAAGTTCAAATTCAACAAGCCCATCTGCAATATTCGACAGCTCCAACATATTTGATGCTGTTGCACTCATCCCCAACGCAGTTAGATCTTTCGATAGCCTATCAGCAATTTGACCGGCCATCATGCCGCTCTCAAAACTCACACTCACACTTTGTCCATTAGAGGCAGCAACAGTGACTGGAGACGTAAGCTGGGTACGACTAGCTGGGAATGCATTGGCAGCATAAACGAATACGTTGTTGTTGGCACCGTCATCCAAACCAGCGCCAGAAAGCGAAATAACATCTAATCCCTCAGTAGTTTTTCTAGTAACAGAAGCACCGGAAAAACCTTCATTAGAGAGTGTCGGCAAGTAATCTGCTCTATATTTAGCTTCACTCGAAAACCCATTTTCTTTTGTCATCAAGCTGGAAATTTCGTCTTGGCTAAAAACCTTACCTGAAATTTGTATCCCCTCTCGCGTAAAGACACTCATATCAGTCGCAGAACTATCTTGAGCAGTAAGTATCCCTGAGGCCCCACCTAAAGAGCCTGAAACTAATTTTGAAAAATCAGAGTTTACTGGTTGTGAAGCTGACGCGATTACAAAACTAGTACTAGATGCGATAGCGCGCAGTCCAAGATCACTAAACGATTTTCCTGAAGTCGTGCTGGATGCACCGGAGCGTATCGCGCCAGAGTTTAAAATTTCTGCTAAATCTTTATTAGTGTCTAGGTCTGAGAATACATCAGAAATATTAAATACAAATGTTTCATTGGCTGATGTTCCCAAATTTACTAAATTCACCGTAACATTATCGGACGCACTTAAATTTGTTAAACTTGTGGAAATACGTAAATTGGATTGTGAATTTAGAACTGAAACCTCCTCAAGAGATTCAACGCCTTGAATAACTCCTAATACGCCAGCAGCATTGAACTTTATTGGGTTAGCGGCATTCCGCGCCTCAGAAAATAGACTTTCGAGGTTTAAGGCGCCTGGGGCCAGTTTTTCCTGAAAGTAACTAATGTCTAAATCCGCACTACCAGAATTCTTAGTGTCGACCTGAACTGTATGGAGGCCAGCAGCAGCCAATTTATTTATGTCAGAAATTAATAAAGACATATTAGCCGCTGTCGTATCAGACATCTCTATGGAAAACTTATCTCCATCTTTAGGCTCTCCTTGGACGCTGATGGTCATACCATTTAATTTTAAAGTTGAATTAAAATTTTCAATAGCTTTATTATCACTACTAGTGACACCCCAACTACTGCGCGCACTGCTGAATACTATGTCGAGCGTTGAACCTGAAAGATCCCCGGAGTAGCCCTCAATTCTTAAAGAGCTTGTTCCCAAATTTTTTGGGGACTTTGTGACACCTACTGCTTCAAGGGTGAAAAGATCACCGCCTCTTTCTCCATTTAAATCGATACCCATCTTGTGAATATCATTTATTTCTTGAACAAATTTTGTGGCTAAAGAATTAACCTCAGCGCTAGTAACCCCAACCAAAGTGTCGGCAGAAACCAACCCAGCCAGTTGCCCCGAAGAAAAGTGTATGCCGGAGAGACCACCAGCAGGATCTTTCAAATAAGCGCTTACACCATTTGCACCAGTCTCAAAAGAAATTTGGTTATAAGAGTTACCCTGTAAAAGAACTCCACTATTTCCTAGTTGCCCAAGAGTTACAGACACACTCGGACTTTTATCATAGTCTACAGAAATTTCTGCAAGCTCACTAAGCTTCGATAAGAGCTTATCTCTCTGATCCAGAAGAATGTTTGGGGCACCGCTCTTATTTGAGTTGCCCATAATTTCATTTTGGACCTTGGAAAGGTTTTTCAATGTGCTGTTGAACTCACTCGCAGCTAATTCGAGTGTACCGTGAACCATAGTACGCAAGTCACTGAGTCCAGAATATAGACTGGAAAACTCCCTAGACACACTCTTCGCACCAGAGATAGCCAACGTTCTCAAGTTAACATCTGAAGGATCCTGTGCCAGATCACTCAGACTATCAAAAAATTCACTAATACGGGTACTAACCGTCGCATTTTTTGGTATTAAGACACCCTCAAGCTGGTCAAGGACTTCGGCCTTGGATTTTGCAAATGAAAATGAGGATGAGGAGTTTTGTAACTGCAGATCCAAAAATTGATCAAAAGCTCTGGTTATCCCCCCCATTCGGACACCTAAGCCAGCGCTGTTAGATAGACTTAAGACGTCAGCCTTGGCGGAGCTAATTTCTTCAATAGAAGCGTCCCGGCGAGAATAGCCCTCCGTACCTACGTTGGCAATATTCTGGCCAGTTGCAGCCAGGCTATTTTTGTAGGCACTGATACCTGCCTTGCCAATGTCAAATAAGTCTCCCATAAAAATACCTTATTTTACCAAGTCATTTCTCAATTGGCGCACAATCACTTCCGTGAGCCCTAAGTTCATAGAAGCGCCACCTGCTTGGGATAGTTCACTATCAAACATTTCTTGAAAGTTGTCGCTTGCTGACGAGCCTAAGAGGTCATCACTCAATTTACTTTCCCGCGCCTGATCAAGAAACATTTTGAGTAAAATAGACTCAAATTGATTGGCGGCACCTTCTAGATCTTTAGTGTCTTGATCTTTGGAATTGCTCAAGTGAGCTGCATTCCCATGCGGCATCATTAATTTTAGGTCCATTTGCGGTTTGCTATAGATAGAAGTCATTTTAAGCTGTCCCTAAATTACAATTAATTCAGCATTCAGAGCGCCAGCTTCTCTCAAGGCCTCTAGTATTGCCACTAAATCTGATGAAGTTGCACCGACTGCATTAATTGAATCGACAAGGTCACTTAAAGAAACACCTGAACCAAATAAGAAAGCCTTGGCAATGTCCTCGTCAACCGTTATTTCAGTATCTGCATTTTGAACTGCCGGTCCCGCAACTGCATTCGCTCCAGCCCCAACTGCAGTTGCGTCTGCTTGATCCACATTCATGTCTTCTTTTACTGTTACAGAGAGTGAGCCATGCGCAACTGCCGCAGGTGTAACCTTAACATTGCCACTAATAACGATGGTACCAGTCCTTGAGTTAATGATAATTTTTGCTGGGGGTGAAGCTTTCTCAACTTCTAAATTTTCTAACATTGAGACAAATCCAACCTTCTGGTCGGGTTCGGAGGGAGCTCTGACCCGGATGCTATTCTTATCCAGTGGTGTGGCCATGCCCTCTCCAAAAGTCTCATTGATAGTTTTAGAAATATTATAAGCCGTAGAGAAGTCACCTTGATGCAGATTCAAAATTACAAAATCCGTATCAAGAAATGCAGTTTTAACAAGTTTCTCAACACTGGCCCCCCTGGGAATTCTTCCCACTGTCGGAATATTAACTGTCATGGAGGAATTGTCTGCGCCCTCCACTCCCAAGCCACCCACTACAACATTCCCCTGAGCAATGGCGTATGTCTCACCATCAGCACCCAGGAGTGGCGACATCAAAAGAGTGCCGCCCTTCAGAGATTCAGATCCACCAATAGTGGACACTGTGACATCTATAGTCTGTCCAGGCTTTGAGAATGGCGGCAACTCGGCTGTAAGCATTACCGCGGCGGCATTATCCCCATTAAATCCAGAAATATCGCTTGTGATGCCAAAGCGTGCCACGAGGGACTGCATCGACTGCAGAGTTATGCCAGTATTTCCATCACCAGATCCAGCTAGGCCAACAACAATTCCGTAGCCAACAAGTTGGTTTGAGCGAATGCCAGCGAGTGACGTAATATCCTTAATTCGATCTGCATTTACTGCAGATACGAGAAGCTGGAATACGCCACACAGTAATAAATATCTAAAAATTATTTTCATTCTAGCATCTCTTATAAGGGGTTTACGGTATCAAGGATTTTACTGTACCAGCCTTTTTTCCCTGAAGCGGCTATATCGCCAGCACCAATGTATTGGATGTTTGCATTTGCAATCCGCTCTGAAGACACAACATTTTCAGCATCTATGTCCTGTGGCCTTACAATACCATGCACACGAATGTACTCATCACCATTGTTCAGTGTCAGCTTTTTCTGCCCAAGAATTTCTAGGTTCCCATTTCTAAACACACGCACTACGTGAACTGAAACCAAGCCAGTCAACGAGTTTGATTGAGCCGATGACCCACTACCAGTGAATGCGTTTTCAGACGCTGCACCCAATTTGGCAGATAGGGCTGCCGAACCTAAAAGTGTCGGTAAAGTCACAGACCCAGAGTTTGATTTAGATGTTGCCGCATTTTGAGACTTTGTAGCCTGAAAGGCTTCAGCAAATTTTACGGTGATAATGTCACCCACGACCTGAGCTTTTGTCTCCATGGAAAACAAATTCCCCTGTGCTGAGTTAAAAATAGTTCCAGAGATATTACTGGCTTCGAGAAGCGGCATGTCTTGAGGATACATTGGCTGAAAATCCACACTCTTGCGGTCCTCATTGTGTTGGGCACAGCTGGCGAGCATAAGTAAAAACGGTAGAGCTAATTTATTCATGTTTTCACCTACAGATTATTTGAGATGTAGCGCATCATTTCATCTACTGCGGTGATTGACTTAGAGCTAACTTCATACGCCCGCTGAGTTTCAATCATGTCAACTAACTGTTGGACAACATTAACGTTTGAGCCCTCAACAAATCCCTGAATAACTGAACCAAAGCCGCCGTCCAAGGGACTGCCTTCCTGCGGCTCTCCACTTTCTGTGGACGCAACTAAAAAGTTTTGACCAATCGGAAGTAACCCCCGAGGGTTTCCGAAGTTTGCTAATGCCATTTGGCCAACTTCTTGCGCAAAGTCATTTCCAGGGACAGTAACGCTGATAGCGCCATTAGCAGCAATATTAATATTTGTTGCGTCCTCTGGGATGGTAATCTGTGGCTGCACTACGTAGCCGCTCGCTGTGGTCATCAGTCCCTCTGCATTACGAGAGAAGGCACCTGCGCGAGTATAACCAACTCTGCCGTCTGGTAGAAGTGCTTGAAAAAATCCAGAGCCATCAATCGCCAAGTCTAGCGAGTTATCAGTACTCACGAGGCCACCCTGAGTGAAAAGTTTTTGAGTGCTCACAACCTTTACGCCCGTACCGACGGCGAGAGGGGAGGTTAACGAGGTATCGTCCGCAGTCTGCGCTCCAGCCTCTTTAACCACTTGGTAAAATAGAGTTTCAAAATTTGCGCGGTCGCGCTTGAAGCCAGTTGTGTTGACGTTGGCCAAGTTGTTGGCAATGACTTGCATTTTAAACTGCTGAGCATTCAAACCAGTTTTGGCGACGTGCATTGCGGCTGTTGACATTTTTTCGACCTTTCAACTTATCTTACACAGTAAGAGTGCAAAGATCGTGCCAAAGGTCCGCTAGGTCGGCAAACCCATTAACTTTGTGCCAGCTTTGTCAATTTCTTCAGCCTGTTTTATCAACTTAACGTTGATTTCAAACTGTCGCTGCATATCAATATTGAATACCATTTCCTCAATCGCATTAACATTAGAACCCTCCAACACTCCTTGGGAAAACAATCCCGATTGGTCTGGGTCAGGTACCGAGCCATCCAGTTTTCGAATTTTTCCATCTAAACTTTTGGTTAAGTCTTCAGCCCGTGCCGCCGTAGACCCTAAAAACCCTATGCTGGTGAAGTCACCCGACAATGAGCCCGGCTCGCGTACTAATACTTCACCATTATCACTAAACTTAATTGCCGAAAATGGTGGTAAAATTATGGGCTGAAGACCATCAGATAAGACAGTATTCCCGACCCCATCGACTAGCTGATTTTCAGTATTGATACCAAAATCACCCCGCCGAGATAGTGCAATGTCACCATTTTTTGGCTGCACAAACAAATAGGACCCGTTTAGCAGCGCCACGTCGGTGGGAACCCCAGTATTCTCAAGCTGGCCTATTTCATCAGAAAAAATTCGGCCACCAGTTTCCAGCGGGAATATTCTTGCCGTCGCCTGGTTCAGTGAAGATAGAAAGCCCGCGCTACCCTCATTTGGTAGGTCTCTTCGAAAGCCTGGGACATTTGCGTTGGCCAAGTTATTGGCCAGATCAAATTTCAGATCTTTCAGGCCAGTAATAGAACTGAGAGCTGTTTGGACCATTCTATCCATAATGCGGTACCTTCATTTATAATCTAATGGCAATAATAGTTTGCGTCATACTAGTCGTAGTTTCCATCGCCTTTGCTGCCGCTTGGTAGTTCCGCTGTGCCGTTATCAAGTTCACTAATTCTTCAGTGATATCAACATTTGAACGCTCCAGAGAACCCGATAAAATATTACCAAAGCCATCTTCCGAGGCCTCACCAAGTTCTGGGTCCCCACTCGCCGCCGTAGACGTAAACGTGGAGTTACCAATCTGCTTGAGGCCACTATTATTGCTAAAGTTAGCAATAATAATTTTGCCAAGCGTTACGTTAGAGCCATTTGAGTAACCCGCCTTTACGTTGCCATAATTATCAATATCAAGGTTGGTTAATCTGCCCGAGGCAAAACCATCTTGGGATACGTCAGTGGCCGCAAATGGCTGAGCAAATTGAGTAGACTTTGAAAAATCAACAGTTAGCGCAGCATTGGGTAGGCCATCATAGGTAACTTTTGTAACTGGACTGGTCAGCGTGCCGGCCTTATTAAATGTTAGCTCACCGTCGTCTAAATAGAGAGGATAAAAATCCTCCACAATGTTATCCGCAAATGCTGCAAAATCAGCAGTAATTACTCCGGTTGGGGATACGTAGAGCGGCCTTCCCAGCGCATCAGTCGCCTGGACAGGGGTCTTTATCAGAGCGGTCTCACCAATACCCAAGGGAATATCTTTAAGCCCAAAACGTTGAGCACCGTCAACTTTAAATGTTGATTTATCGCCAGTAGAGCCAGTCGTAAAAGTAAAATTGTTGGACGCAGTGTTATAGGCTACGTCAACGCCACCGATTGGCATACCTGAGCTTGGGTGCTGCATATTATTAATACGGCCCTCCAGCGCTAGCGCTAAAGTCGTCCCAGTATAATTACCCTCAGGAACCTTAATAAATGCACTGACGCCATCAACCACTACATTGAAACTATTCTCACCACCTAAAGCAGTAACCGAGAAGGCTATGCTCATATCAATTAAGCCTTCGATTCCAGTTGCCACAGCCGGTTTGGACACAAGCCCAGTTGCAGCCGTGAAGCCAACTATCCCCTCGCGGGGGAACCCCAGAATTTGATTTTGCCCATCACCAATTTTATTAAATGCGTAAGCGGCATCGTCGACAGGATCGCGTCCGCCCAGAGTAGTAAGCTGGTAGCGACCAATGCTGACTTTGGAGGCCGCCTGATTTGTTGCTACGCCGAGCGCAGTGTTCGCGGCCAGGGTTTCGCCCGTCGTGCCACTACTAATGCTGAAGAGATTGTTAACAGTATCAAAATCAACATCCATGCCGTAGCGCTTATTGGTAACTTGAAGGTCCGGTCCATCATTTAGAAACGCATTTCCAAGAGACTTGTCGTCTGTCGCTAGACTAATATCTTTATTTGAACCAAATGATGGAATACCCAAGCCATTCGTACCATTGTCTAACTTTTGGCTGTAAACTGTAAATGAATTTTTCCCAATACCAGTTCCCAAGCCAAGTGCTGAATTCGTCGCATCAAAAGTCAGGCGCTGCTCTGTCTCATCATACCCAATTTTTACTGTGGGATTACGTTCGTCCACCCAGTTAGTCGATAATGCTTGAGTAGCGAGACCGAGTGTCGACCGATTAAGGCCAGATGCAAGAGTTGCAGTACTAAAACTCAGGCCTTCATTCCCAGTAGTATTAGACGTTGTCGAGTCAGCGGCAAGCCGTTTAGCTGAGTCTTGAACCTCCTGGATTACGATCTTCCCAGAGTAGAAAGCCTCACTGACCCCTGCCACCAGACCCTCAGTACCCTCAAAATATGCTGCAATATGGTCAGATGGCTTAGCTAGGACTGTTATAGGCATTTCATTAGCGCCCAGTACGGGAAGTGCCGTGGCCGTACCCATGTCAAAGGTTAAAGATACCCGATAATTATTAGTAATATTAGGATCTTGTGCGACACTGGCGACCGCAATGTCTTTTGTGCCAAAGAACGTAGTCAGCGCGGTATCTACTTTTGAAGCGTCGCCGCCATTAAATTGCATAAATCGGATTGTTTCCGGTGTCGTAGAAAAGTCAGCTTTTGGTACACTGATAAACGGCACCCCAGCGGTAACTCCGTAGCGTCCACTGGTTTGGTTCATGGTTGCGCTGAGATCATAGGCCGTAATAGCTGGCTTGTTATCTGTATTAGAGTACGCAACGTGACGGTTCTCTGCAGTGTTAGTGTTAATACCCGCAAAAACAGCTCCGGCAGGATTTCCAACTGCTGTAATGCTCGCAATAGTCTTAAAATATCCCACACTAGTAGCGGTTCCTACGTTGGCTCCCGTAACAGTTTCACTTAAGGCAGCGCCGTCTATGTCTGTTCCAACTACCGTAAACGCTTTTGCACTGTCGTTGCCTGCGGAGGTAATTGTCACCTGTCTGCCAGTTGTGTTAGTAATAGCGTTACCAACATGTAATGCACCGCCAATAACCAGCGCTGCGTTATTGGCAACTGCCGCAGACACTGAAATTCCGTTTGCGTCTGCGGTACCAGTATTCTCCTTTTGCACCACTTTAATAATGTCATTCCCAGCTGGAATGGCGGTCATCGGTATAGTTGCACCAGCCACAAGCTTCTTAAATAATCGCCCATCTACACCAAGTGCGGCAACATTAGTTGCATTGACCCCGGCAGGAGCCGCAGGCGATGCTCCCTGAACATAGGTGTTCATGGCTTCTGTCATTTTGACCTGTGCATGAACTAGGAAGTCATTCATTTCCAAGCCAGCTATCGCTTGATTTGCCGTCGCAACGATTGAAGCGCCATGCAGGTCAATGCTGATGGGGCCCGTCGTCAAACCCGACGAGAGACCGTCACCTGAAGTTGCCTTCAAATCGATGCTAAACGTGTTATCGACAGTAGCAGTTAGCTGAACTTTTTTATTATCGCCTAAGGCTCCCCGCATTGCCACTTCGACTGCCTGAGCTAGCTGGGTCCCGTTGTATGTGCCAGGTGGGATATCGATTGAGACGGGGCCACTATTGTCAACATCAACCAGTAAAAAGTCTTTACCCCAAAAAGTCCCAGCTACAGGGTTCTGTATACCCGCTAATGCCTGGTATTCCATAGTGGACTTGAACTTCATCGGGTCGGTTACAATGGAAACAGTTTTCCCCGAACCCAGAAACGTCTCAATTCCTAAACCCTTCAAGTTAGCCGGTGTGGAGTCAATAGCCGTCCCCAGGTCATCAGCCTTGTAGAGGGGAAAGCCTTTACCTTCTAAGATATATGCTGGGTCCTGTGGGACCGTTGTCTGATTACCAAATTTATCAATGAAAAGTGGAGTTTGCTGAGCGTCAACGGCAGCCGTCAAAGTGGGAGTGATGGCTAGGCCATCCACGAATAGCTTGGTATCATATTTGTGTGTAGGGTCTTCAGTTGTTGGGCCCTTAGTTTTAATGTAAAAAACTGTCGCCGACTGGGGGTTACCCGCGTTGTCAAAGATAGTGACTGCAGAGGTTGCAGAGTAAGTGTCGGAATTATCGGCATCGAAAACAGTAGTCGCTGGGATCACGGGTTTATCAGCTGACAGGTTCACCCCCATTGCGATGCTCGTAGTCGCCTGTGGCTCACCATACTTAGCGTCTAGCTTGAGCTTGTTCGAGCCCGCCAGAGTTTTGTTGGAGACGCTACCGTCATCGTCCACCGGGTAACCAAGTAAAAACTGCCCGTTACTGTCTACTATGAAGCCACTGTCATCTACATTGAATGCACCATTTCGAGTGTAGACTGTTTGTGCCGCATTACCGCCAGCCTGCATTGCAAAGAAACCTTGCCCAGAAATAGCCATGTCCAGAGTATTCGAAGACGTCGCAATGTTACCCTGCGAAAACTGCTGAGTGATTGACTTTGTCATAGTACCTACACCAACCGACTTAGCCTGCAGTGGGGTAGATCCAAAAATGTCACCAAATTCAGCTCGGCTCTTTTTAAAACCGTTCGACCCAACGTTTGCTATGTTATTCGACGTAGTCGAGATGTCAGTCTGCGCGCCTTTTAGGCCAGTAAGTGCTGTGTAAAACGACATTAAGTCACTCCTTATAGAAACTCAGTTCAAATCTTGTTAGCTTATATAAGCAATTTTTGTGCCAACATTTCGCTAAATAATTTTTAAGTGGAGACCCTGAATAGGGGCTCCAGTTACCTAAAGTTAACGGCGGTGCTTACGTCCATCTCACCAAAGTCTTCAACGTCAATTAGCACATTCTCAGATTCACCAGACCCAACCGAAGCAGAAAGCACCCGAGCATAAACGGACGGGTTCAGCTGCTGTGGGCCCTCCCCAAAGTTGATTGTTGCATCAATTTGGATACGCTTATTTGCAGCCTTGATTTCCTCCGGGATATCTTTCCATGTAAACCCTACCAAACCCGCTGCCTGTGGACCTAAATCCATCACATTAAGTTCTTCGCCAGAGTCAGCATCGCTAATTATAATCTTCGCCATGCTAGTCGCCTGCGGTAAATCAAGTACCCCATGAAGCTCCCCATTTTCATCAGCCCTTGAAATACTTCCAGGAACTAAAACAGAATGCCCAAGGAGGTTTGCAGCCGTCGCAATTCGCCCTTGATCAAACTTATCTACAAGCTTTTCCAGCGAGGAGTTTACCTCCGTAATACCCGTCACTGTAGAAAACTGTGCCATCTGGGCAATAAAGTCGCCATTATCCATAGGCGCAAAGGGGTCCTGATTTTGGAGTTGTGTAGTCATCAACTTCAAAAAATCATTCTGGCCCAGACTATCTGAAGAGCCCTTCTTTACGTCCGTATTTTGGTTTATTCCCAGTTTTTCATAAAGAGCACTCTGGGCTGCATCTATTGTAGTCATGATTTTCCTAACCTCACTTACCCATATTAATTGTACGCATCATCAGGCTACGCAAAGTTGTAACCATTTCCACGTTGTTCTCATATTGCCTGGACGCCTCAAGCATCTCGACTAATTCCTCATCCACGTTTACCGCTGCCGTATATATAAAGCCGTCTTTGTCAGCTTTGGGATGACCTGGCTGATAAGACTTTTCAGCCGGCCTATCGACTTCGACGATTGAATCTACATCAACCGAAGAGATACCCGTCTTCTGAATGTCGTCGGCGTAGACAGTCTTGAAAACAGCCTTCACGGCTTTGTATGCCTCTGCGTCCGACGACGCTACAGAGCGGGCGTTAGCCAGGTTACTGGCAACCGTGTTCAACCGCACCATCTGAGCGGACATGCCGCGGGAGGCAATGTCAAAAATGTTTTTAATATCAGACAAACTATTCGCCCTTTATGGCGGACATTAAGCCGCTAAATTTACGGTTTAAAAATTCTAACGAAGTTTGATACCGCATTACGTTTTCAGAAAATTCCATTTGTTCCACATGAAGCTCAACTGTATTGCCGTCCTGAGACGGGTTTACCGACTGCCTAAATTGAGCTGCCTCACCTCCAGAACCGCTGTAAAACTTAAAATGACGTTCATTGGATACAGACACCGGACCGACGTCCATTCGAGCCTGTAACGCCTTAGTGAAGTCGATATCTCTGGCTTTGAAATTAGGTGTCGCAGAGTTAACAATATTCGACGCAAGGATCTCATTTCGCTTGGAACGCAGATTTAAGGCGTCGGCGTGGGTCTGAATATGATTTGCTATCGATTTCATTTTGTGATCATCACTTTAATGTTTCGTTTGGTGTGAATGTTGCAAGGAGTGTGCCAAACATTAATGGAGAACCAAGATGGCGTTAGAAAAAGGAAAATTACTCTCACCAGCGATGGAAAAGGCGCGAAATGCAATTCTCGTTAAATATGCAGACGAGACCTTCGATCATGCCTTAAATGAGGTAAAGTTTGAATTAAAAGCTGAAGACAATAGCTCCAAGCGCCTAGCATTACTGGCAGCGAAAAGCTGGATTATCCGAAACAAGGTTCATGCAATGATTAATGAACCGTTCGTGTATTCACTCAATGAGTTAGAAGGTACTAACAACATCTTTTTGGGGGATGACGAGGAGGATACTGGGGCAGGCCTTGATGGACTTTTCGATGATGATGATGATCACGATGTC
>Ga0209711_10003046_pt1 | contig 14403 bp, 14 predicted proteins | sample ArcticOcean_MG_C_7_FD_187441 | JGI IMG/M metagenome (GOLD analysis project Ga0209711, IMG submission 187441) | Marine microbial communities from western Arctic Ocean - ArcticOcean_MG_CB11_88 (SPAdes) (version 2) | ecosystem: Environmental > Aquatic > Marine > Oceanic | place: Arctic Ocean... | reverse complement strand
GCTCTTTTTCTGGTCGAGCAAAGGGGAAATGCGTTGTGAAAATTGCATCTTAAGCATACTCTGAACGAATTGTGACACCCCTCTGTATACCCACGCGTGGAATGCCTATCGCTTCGGTACCAACTCATCAGGTGCCTATACAGAGGGTATCGCTAGGGTTATCTTACATCGAAAACGATTCTCAAATTTGGATATCCAATCCGATTGACAAGATCATTATTGAGATTTCTAACCCAATTTTTGGATTACTCAATGCTGGTTTGCATACAAGAATTTTGAATGCAGAATTAGTTTTGTTTTGTTTTTCAGCAGCTACTGGAACGTAATGAGTGGTTATTGCTTAAGCAGCGCCTCAATCAAGTCAACCGCTTTGCTTCGCCCAGATGCATCAGTTGTATCGGGATGGGCCTGGAATGGATCTGGGATTTTTGCCTCAGGATGAAACATAGCGTATTGACGTGGTCTGGCCTGCATTTGCATCTTGGCGTTGATTTCTTGTTCGAACTGCTTCGGCGTTGGCGTCATCAGCACAGGAATGCCGAGCTGGAGCGTCTCAGCCATGAACTGGTTACCAGGTGTTGCAACGGTGAAGTCAGCATGGCAGACCGCAGTAATGAACCCTGATTCGGAGGTAGGTTGATGGTCGAGCCAATCGTAATCTTCGACCATTGAAGGCGGGACACCAAACACCTTGCCGCGCTTTTGTTCACGCTGCGCTACTTGGTTGATGCCTGCAAGCGATTGTTCGAGCATCGGGCATGAATAGACCACAAAATGCTCGCCCTGAGGCTGCCAAGTGAGGCTGTCAAATTCCTTTCTTAGAATCGCACCAACAAACAGCGCCTTGCTCTTCGGCCGCTTTTCGACCAGTATTTTCCCGACGATTCGAAGATCGGCTGTGGGCGAGAACCTGCGCACAATCATGCCGCCGGCTTTGGCCTGAATTCTGTGAGCAAGGCTGAGTCCTTTCGGCATTGGGCTTGAGCAAAAGAATTCCTGGCTGTTCACGGCGACATGCGGAATCCCGAGCTCCTTCGAGGCTTGCCACATCAGGGGTTCGTAATCAGAGATTGTAAGATCAGGCTGCCATTGCTTGAGGTGTGCAATGAGGGGTTTGGCCAGTTTTCGACGCCTGTAGAGGTACTTTCTGTTTCCGAAAACCGTTCTCCAAATCGACAACCGTCCGTGCTTGAGGTGGTACTTTGGGGTGGTGGTTTTGAACACACGTTCCTCGCCGAATCGTGCGCTGAGCAACTCTTCTGCGTCGCCTTCCGTGCAGAACAACACCTCATGTCCACGGTCGATAAGTTCCTGACCGATGGCGAGGGCTCTGGCAGCATGACCTCGTGTCATGCCAACCAAACCGTAGCAAACTCGCATGACGCTCCCCGATGAGCCTACTCGGGAGAGGTTATTAGTTCTCAGCCGGCAAATGTTCAAGAAAAATTCACACCGTCTCATGTGAGTTGATGCAGACAACCGACATCATTTCCATGAAATCGCAAGGGTTCTCTCAAACCCTTCAAGACATTATGAAGGAGTACAAAGGGTGTTCAGCCCCCAGCACACTGCCTACTCACTGATTCAAAGGGTTTAGACACACGAGCATTTGAGACCGTGAAAATGAAATGTCAATGAGGACAAATATCAAATTAGTCAATTATATTGTTACCTTCAGGATTTTTGAATGACGTAGGGCAGGTGCTTACCCCAACAACTTTGTAAAATGGGCACCATCCAAATACTGAAGTCGCAACACTCCATAATCCGAATAGGAAGAATACTAATTCCCAATTTGAATTTGCTAAATAATCGAATAGTACAATTCCAAACCCTGTAAAAAGTCTAATAACCCGATCGAAGATTCCTATATTCATTTTGAACACTTTGTGTTTATTTGTTATTCGGTATCACTTATCAAAGGATGTTTATTAACGGGAAAATATGCTCTTACAATACACCAACCAGCTCTTGCTTCAAAAATGGTGAAAGCACCGCCAAATACTGCTCCGATGAGAACGTACCACCAGGTTGCTGATTCCAATATGTTAGAGTAGATGAGCACTCCAATAATCACGGCGAATATCAGAGAAATAATTCCTGCTTTCAATCGATTTGCCTGTCCTCTTGCATCTATATTACATTGCATTTTTTCATCTCCAGTTAACTCATGTTTGGTGCTATTTTTGCTTTTACTTTTAGATAATTAATTTTTACCCAGAGTGAGATTTTACCATATAATGTCAACTTTAATGGGGTTGTGAAGACATCACCTGAACTGCGGATAATTTGATGGAAAATTTGACTATATGCGTCCGACATTATTTTTGGTTGCACACGAGAACGCGGGTCGAGATAATCAAAAAGATGCCTAGCAGACTCTTGGTGAGTTCTAACCACATCGAAGTACTCCGAGATGAATGCCTTCCATGCTGTGTTTTTTGCCAAGTTCGCATTTGCTAGATCACTTACCTTGAGATTATGTGAAGCAAGTACCTCTAATGGCAAATATATCCGTCCACTTTCGTAATCAACATTGACATCTCTTAGAACGTTAATCATTTGCATTTGAATCCCAAAATCAATCGCATGTAAACGAGCAGCTCTGTCTTCATATCCATATATTTCAATCAATATCAATCCGACTGCGGAAGCAACCTTGTAACAATAAGCGCGAAGGTCATCCCATGTATCATATCGAAGAGTGAATAAATCATCTTCCATTCCTTCAATTATTGTTTCAAAATCCTGCAACCTGATAGGGTAGCGAGCAAATACATCTTGTAGTGCAACAAATACAAGGGGATCTTTTGAATTTATTTTCCCTTCACTAGCACGCTGTAAATTGTTTCTAATTGAAACAAGTGCCATTAATCTATGAATGTATATTTTTTCAGAGTTAGCAGGTTGCTTTCCAAGGTGGATATTTTTGATAATAATGTCTCGTTCTAAAGTCGCTTGTAATAATTCCTCAGTCTCAACCACAAGAGGTTCAACATCTCCATCTACGATGTCATCGACCCACCGGCAAAGTGCGTACACTGCATGAACTGCACATCTCTTTTCATATTCAAGTGCTGAAAACGAACTGAAAAATGTAGTTGAAGCATCCTTACACAACTGTTTACAGTGTAAATAAGAACTTTCAATCATTTTTTGATTCATGATGATGCCTCTGCATCATAATTCAATCCAACAACTGATTCATCCAATGGCATGATTGCTGCCGCCGATGGTTTAGTTCGGCGCTTACGACTAGTGAACCAAGTGTCAACACCATTCCAATCTGGTCTAATCCCTAGACTATCAAGTAATAATTTTGAACTAATTCTAGCGGATTCATAGATAACAGGTAATCCACTTCCTGGATGAGTTCCGCCTCCAACAAGGTACAGGTTTTTTATCTCATCAAACTCATTCTTAGGACGCTTCCATAGCATCTGATCTAGGCCATGTGCTAAGTTGAATACAGCGCCACGATAGCAGTGCTCACCCCATTCCTCTGGAGTGATAATAAGTTCGGAAACTATGCTTTCACTCAAGCCTTCAAAGCCTAATTTTGATTCTATTTGACTGATAATTCTATCTCGGAATGGCCCTTTTTCTTTATTCCAATCAATATTCTCATGTATGTGAGATACGGGTATAAGAGCATATACTGTAGAGCAGCCTTCTGGTGCCATTTGAGGGTCTGTCACACACGCATTTTGTACGTAAACCGAAGGATCATCCCATGTTATTCGGTGATGTTTTTCAATATCTTCAAGATTACCCACATAATTCTCTGAGGCATAAATTTGATGATGTGGAAGATGATCAAATTTCTTATTAACTCCTAGATATAACATGAATGTTGAACATGAATATTTTTTGCTATCAATCTTTTTGTTACTCCACTTCTTTCGTATTTTATCAGGGAATAATGAGGTCATACCTTGAGCAAAATCAGCATTCATTATCACTTTGTCCGCAAGGAATGGACCATTTTTAGTTACTACTCCTTTGATGGTCTTATTGTCCATTATGACTTCAGTAACCGCTTCTTCCATGCGGAACTCAACACCCATATCCTTGGCGATCTCACCCATTCTTGCAGAAACAGTACCTAGTCCGCCAAGCGGGTGAAATATACCATATTCATACTCTAAAAAAGCAAGCATTGTGAATAGACTTGGGCAATTAAATGGTGACATACCAAGGTACTTAGTTTGAAATGACATTGCCAACATCAATCTATCATCATCAAATAATTTCATCAAATCTTTGGCAACTGATCTGTGAGGCCTAAGAACCTTAGAAACTCTAAGTGCACGTTTTGAGAATAAATCACTAATGCCAAACCAAGGCTCTTGTAAGCAATGTTTTGATCTATCTAACTTCAATCGATTATCCTCCAGATATTTCCTGAAAGCAATAGCGTTTTTCTCACCTGATAATTCTGTGATTCTTTCACACATTTGTTCGACATCACTTGTGCAGTCTAGAGAACCTCCCTGCCCAAAAATCAACCTATAATTGATATTCCAGTCTTTTCAATTTAGTTCTTCATGCGCATCAAGACCTATTGCCTTGAAAATATCTTCTATCACTTCTGGATAGTGAAAAAAGGTTGGCCCAAGGTCAAATGTAAATCCATCTCTTTCAAACACTTTATTTCTGCCACCGACTCCCTTAGATCTTTCAAAAACAGTAACTTTAACTCCGGATTTAGCCAATAAAAGTGCGGATGCAAGGCCACCAGGACCTGCTCCAATTATTGCCACTGATGAACGATTTACGGAATCCATAACTACCACGCTGTTTAATTAGGTTTTAAAGAAAGGTTTTTGACCATGGATTGAAAACCATTAGTTTTGTTCAATATTTGCCAGTATTGACAAGTCAATTAATTGCGAGAATTCATCTAAATAAGGGCCCATAGAAGTAATCAAATCAACCTGTGGATGACCTTTGAGAACCATTCCATCCATATACATTAAAGAACGAATTATCGGAAATGTATCCTCTCCAAAAGTACAACCTGCAAGAACTGATGCTTTTATTGTCTTCATCATTTGTTGAGTAAGAGATACTTCACTAACTGAAGTACCGACAAAACCATCATATAATTCAAACATTGATTTGTAATATGTTTCCAAAGTATCTCCAGTCGGCTGTATTTTAGCCATTGACAACATGGCATCAAAAGAATTCTTCAACTGACCCTTAGCTAGGAAATAGAAAAACCCGAACAAAGCCGTACGAACATTTTCTGGTGCTTCACAAATGGCACCTGTATCTATAAAGATGAAATTATTGTCTTCATCCATCATAACATTCCCAGGATGTAGATCTCCATGAAATACACCGATTCCAAACATATAAGCGCCATGAATTCGGAATAATTGCAACATATCGTCCCATTCAAATGAATGCCTATCAAGATGCTTTTCAAGAGTAGGTGCGGCGATATATTCTACCACTAAGACTCTTTCATTGGAAATCTCTTTCCAGAATTTGGGAAAGCGTAATTTAGGCATCGGAAATTTGTCACTATATTGTGTAGCGATTTTTTCCAACTTTTCTTTACCTTTAATTTCATTGAGAAGATTCAATTCTCTAACAGTGTAATCTTCAATATGGGCTAATAAACCAAGTGGGTTGCCTACTTTTTTGAGCCGTGGATAGAAAAATAAACCCATACTGACCCATCGTTTCATTCTGCGAACATCTCGACGAAATGATTTCTCAAAATTAGATTTGACTATTTTTATTACTACATCTGTTCCATCTAATAATTTAGCCCTATGTATTTGTCCAATGCTAGCGGCTGCAAATGATTTTGACTCTATTGATTCAAAATTAGAACGGAAATCATCGGATGTGTTTTTGTCTAATAATGATTCAAAGTTTTCCTGTGGTATTGCATAGGCACTACTGTACAACTTTTGTAACTGCAAACATTTTTCAGAATCTAGTAAATCAGGCCTTAGCGCACAGATTTGTCCCAGTTTTACTGCCAATAAACCCATTTTTTGTATTTTGTCTACATCAATGGGTTTTTTCCCATATATTTGCCTTCCAAATTGGATTAGAGTCATTAGACGCACAACATAATCATTATGCTTCAGTATATCAATGCCAGTTTATTTGCATCAATCTGGATGTGGTCATGACTCATCCGTACTATGATGAATCATATATCGCCAAAGGTCATTTTCACTATTACTACCTTCCAATCTATGTATAACGATATTGGGGGTTTTAGAAAACCGTTTTATCAATGCTCCTTCTATGATTCCATCATCCATCTCCCACATTGGTAGAGCATCTGGGTCGTCAGTTGGTGGATGAGAAAGGCCTACCTTTACATGGAAAGTTGGATCTACATCATACTGTAATCTACCTAAACCTGCATATTCCCACCAATCCATCATTTCATCTAAAAATTCAATATCGTTTTCAAGTCCTCGTAATGAAAAAGCAATTTCTTGTCCGACCCGATTACCCACTTGGCGAAGCATAAGGCCAATATCAATTCCCAGTACTTTCAAATTTGACAGTTTGCCCTCTGCAAGTTTTCTTCTTGCAATATTTACTTCTTTACCAGCAGCAAAAAAAGCTTCAGGATCAAAAGGAGTGTCTTTCTCCGGGAATTCTCCATCGAAATCCAATGCTTCTGAAATATTCTTCAAAAATGAACCTTCTCCAATCGTCAATCGAAGTGGATCTGTAATTTGGTTATCGGTATAGCGTTTTACTGCTTTATCATATAATACAGCATTATTCCAAATTGTATCAATTAATCTTAGATGTGCTTCGGTAAAATGTTCGGACTCAATAAATAATGCAGCATCATCTTTCCCCCTACCTACTGGATTCTCTTCTATATTGAGGAATTGAATTACTTCACTTTGATCACGTACAAAACCAAGTGATTCTAAATCATTTGCATGACGTACCTCTATTGAATTGTGTAATTCTGAATAAAACCGAATTGTGCGGCTATTTAGATGAGTTATTATTTGAACTACTACACCCCTTATTGCAGCCGTGTTTACCGCTTCTAACGCTTTGGCATTACGGCAAAGATGCAGGATTCCATATTGCCCGAGAGAAATAATTAATTTCTCTTCTGCATTTTCTGCCATTTTTGTTAACCTAGAATAAATATTAGTTCTTTCTTTAAGCACTGCGAACTTAGGATCGGCAATCTCATTTGATGCTAAATCCTTTTTTGGTGCGTCGTTATAAATCTCATCTTTTATCGCTTCATAACTTTCCAAAATCTGATTAAGTTGTTCTTTTCTCATCACGATTATATGTTCAATCGCTTGATTTATATTCAAACTGGAAAATAACATTGGCCTATCTGCTGTCACTGTGACAATGCCCATTTCCTGAAGTCGTGAAAGACTGTTGTAGGCATCCAGTCGAGTTGTATCCAATTCCTTGGCCAATTCAGATGCTTTCATTTTAGGATTGGCACCAAGTATCATTATCGAACGAACTTCACGCTCATTTAATCCTGCTTCGATTAGTAATTCTTGTCTCAATTAATCACCACCAGATAATAGCGAAATTTCTGCTAATATTTTGGCCACATGATTTCTCGGTCTGAAAAGCCAATCGTAAACGAAGTGTATTTTGTCGTCAGGGCCGATAACAAATGAGGATTTGGTAGGAAATATTCCAAGGTGTAATGGAATGTTGTAAGACTTACCCACCATTCTATCTGTATCTGCTAACAACGGAAAGGGTAAATCGCCAACACCTGATTGGAATTCTTTCACTTTTTCAATACTTCCCGGGCCAATGCCAATAATTGAACACCCAGATGAAGTAAACAATTCATGCTGTTCTTTGAATGTAAGACAACCTCGCTTACAAACAGGAGAATTATTTGCAGAATAAAAGAACACGACCCGCCATTTACCTTGTAAGGATCTGCTATCAAACATTGAGCCATCTACGGATTGTAAAATGAACTCTGGAGCAAATTGACCGATAATACTTTGATCCAAATCCATCACCTCAAACGCTTATTATGTGCCCCATTCGGGATGCCTTAGTCATTAGATATGAACGATTGTATTCACATGTACCTACAATAATTGGGACGCGAGAATTAATTGAAATCCCATTATTCCTTAATTGTTGGCATTTATCAGGGTTATTTGTCAATAAGTCAATTTCATTCATACCAATTGATAGCAACATCTTTGCTGCAAAATCATAAGTTCGTTGATCGCCAGAATATCCAAGCTCCAAATTTGCATCAAGAGTGTCAGAACCACTGTCTTGTAATTTATAGGCCTGAATTTTTGCAAATAAGCCAATACCTCTTCCTTCTTGACGAAGATATACAATTGCCCCGTTACCACGCCTTTGAACCTCACGCATTGCTTCTTCTAATTGCGCACCACAATCACACCTTAGGCTACCAAATGCGTCACCGGTGAGGCATTCAGAATGAACCCTAACGAGAGGAGTTGAAAGGTTTGGCTCGCCTATATACAGCAGAGCATGCTCCTTCTTTAGGACCGGGTCTACGAATGAACGAATACGGAAATCGCCAAATTTAGTAGGCAAAAATGCATCCGAATCTGTATTTTTCCTTACGGTACTTCCACTCATCATGACCAAAAGTTTTCGTTCTCAGTTATAATTACTCGTTCTAAGGCTTAGAGGCAAAAAACGGCCATATAAATATGAAAGTTGTTAGGTTGAAGGCATGAGTGGTGTAGTTTACGATATTGGAGTTGCTGTAAGAGCGGTGAAAAACCAATCTATTCTCCTCGTTAAAGAAGCAAAAGGAACTTATCAAAACAAATGGGGACTTCCTAAAGGTCGTGTTGATGGCAATGAAACTCCCGAGGCAGCAGCAATTAGAGAATTGATGGAAGAAACAGGATTTGGAGGACATATAGTCGGTCTTGCAGCAATTCGTTCTACATTTCATGCAGGGACACCGGCAATTTTCTTATGCTATGATGTTCACATAGGATCTCAAGTAAATAAGCCCTTTACGGATGAGATTAGCGAGATTAGTTGGTTTCAGTTGAGTGAATTAAAATCCTTGGATTGGATTTCAGAAACAATGCATACGCTAGCAATCAATTCGTTAAATGGTTCAAGAATGTCATTAGTTTCTTCTAAACCCCTCAGTAAAAACAAGTCGGATTATTTCGTGTATAGTGCTAACAAACATTCAATAATAAATCAATAGGTGGAGAAAATGATTCCAATTTCTAGACTACGCAAATTTAATTCAAACTCCAGTCCTGGTGATTGCGTTGTGTATTGGATGATTTCAGCTCGAAGAACTGAATGGAATCACGGATTACAACATGCCATTGAGATGGCAAAGATGCGAAATATGCCATTAGTTGTTATCGAACCACTTGCTATTGACCATAAATGGGCCAATGACCGAATTCACACTTTTATGATTCAGGGAATGGTAGATAATAAGAACTCATTTGAATATTCTCCAATAACATATATTCCATATGTAGAATCAAAACTAGGTGAGGCAAGAGGTCTTTTAGAAAATTGGATGGATTATGCAGATCTTATCGTGTTGGATGATTTCCCAGTATACCATCCAAGAAAAGTATTGGAAAAGGCTATTTCATTGAATAAATGCGAGGTTCATTGCGTAGATTCAAATGGATTTATCTCATTAAGAGGGGCAGGTCGACACTTTACAACAGCGTATTCATTACGCCGTCATCTTCAAAAAACGATTACAACACATTTGCTAGAGTTGCCTCACCCCTCTCCATTAACGCTGGGGGAAGATTTACCGGAAATAGATTATTCATTGGTATCCAAAATTTTTGCAATTAGCAATACTCCAATCACGCCATATGAATATCTTTGGAGAATTAGTGAATCAAATGAGATTGGTAAATCAGCCTTATCAATATTAAACATAGACCATTCAGTGCCACCTGTACTGGAAGTTAGGGGTGGTTCTAGATTTGCTAGAACGCAGTGGAATGATTTCTTGGAAAATTCGATTTCCAAATATAGCACAGATAGAAATCAACCTGAACAGAAAGGTTCTAGCGGATTGTCTCCCTACTTGCATTTCGGGCATATTAGCCCCCATAATATCATCAATGATATTTTCACAAAGTATAACTGGGATATTTCTAGTATTAGTGAGCCTAATAATGGAAGAAGAAATGGTTGGTGGGGCCTTCCTGATGATATTGAGGCATTTCTTGACCAAATAATAACATGGAGAGATATAGGATTTATCCATTGTGCCAGTGTAGATAATTATGATAAATTTGATTCAATACCTCAATGGGCACAAAATTCCCTTGCTATTCATGAAACCGATATCAGGCCCTACATTTATTCTTATGAACAATTTGAAAATGCAGAAACGCATGATGATTTGTGGAATGCAGCTCAAAGACAACTGAGAACTGATGGAATAATTCATAATTATCTACGTATGCTATGGGGTAAGAAAATCCTTGAATGGTCACCTACACCACAACTCGCAATGCAATACATGGTTGACTTGAATGACAAATGGGCACTTGATGGACGTGATCCAAACTCCTACACCGGAATCGGATGGATACTCGGTAAATTTGATCGTGGTTGGACAGAACGGCCTGTTTTCGGGAAGATTAGATGTATGACAACCGATTCTACAAAACGTAAATTCAAAACTAATGGTTATGTGGAAACATACTCCAGTAATTCACTGAATCGTTCTGCGGTATATCCGCCTCCATTGAATGGTCGAGCTAATATTCCATTGAGAAGGAGGATTTAAGTTGCCTAAATTTACACATCAGAAACAATATGAAGCCAGCAAGAAAGAACTTTGGAATTGGTATAATAGTCCAGGGGCATTTCGTAGAATAATGCCAGAATGGGAAGGAATTAAGCCTGTTCAAGTTGGTTCACTAAAAGATAATGAAGAAACAATTTTCAAAGTCAGTATTGGTCCTATAAAGCGTAAATGGGTTGCTAGACACCACAGTGTAGTCGAAAATGAAACCTTTTCAGATCGCATGATTAAGGGGCCATTTGGCAAATGGGATCACCAGCATAGTTTCGTAGGTAGCGGCAATGTCACCAAAATACAAGATACTGTAGATTGGAAACTTCCGTTACATATTCTGACCGGCTGGACAGCAAAATTAACAGTGATTCCACGTATGAATCAGATGTTTAGATATCGTTCCGAAAAGGTTGCTAATGATATCAACCAAATTCAAAAAACCTGTGATTTACCTCGTCAACGCGTTTTGGTTTCAGGTTCAACCGGTATGATTGGATTACAACTATGCGCTTTCTTAGAAGCCGCAGGGCACGATGTCCATCGTTTGCTAAGAGTTGATTCCAAACTACCAGTCGATGTTAATTCTGAAAAAGTTATTCGTTGGAATGACAAAACAGGTAAAATTCTCAAGGGAGATATCAATGGTTTTGATAGCGTAATCCATCTAGCTGGTGCCGGAATAGGAGATAAGCGATGGTCACAAAAAAGAAAGGAAATAATCCGTAGTAGCAGAGTAATACCTACTACTAATTTAGCCAAGATATTGGCTGGTTCGGAACACCCTCCCAAAGCATTTTTGAGTGGTTCAGCAATTGGATATTATGGCGATAGAGGAACTGAATCTATTGATGAATCTTCTAGTAAAGGTGATGGCTTTCTCTCCGAGACTTGTTCACAGTGGGAACAAGCAACTTTGGTTGCCAAAGAATCGGGAATTAGGGTTTCTCATCTAAGATCAGGGATTGTAATTTCTCCTTTGGGTGGTGCACTTGCCAAGTTATTACTCCCAACAAAGATGGGTGGAGGCGGTCCTGTAGGTGGCGGACGTCAAATACAATCTTGGATCTCATTAGATGATGAGATATATGCAATACATCATCTAATGATGCAAGATACAAGTCAAGGTGCGTACAATCTCACTTCGCCTAATTCTGTTTCACAGAAAGAGTTTGCAAAAATTCTAGGTCGTGTCCTTAGAAGGCCATCATTTATGCCGTTGCCTAAATTTGCACTACAATTGATGTTTGGAGAAATGGGTAAGGTTTTGATTATTGAAGGGCAAGATGTTAAGCCAACTCGCTTACAAGAATCTGGATTCACTTTTACATACTCACGTTTAGAGAGTTGTTTGCGAAATTGTTTAGGGCGAGTCAAGAATAAATTTCTATAATGTCAACCACTGATTTATGGTAGAGTATCAGATTAAAGGATGTGTACAAAATGGTTTGGAAAAATGCGATAAAAACTAAAAAATTGAAGCCTGGTAAAACTAAAATGGTCACATTAGGAATTAAAACCTTGATGGTTGGTCAATTTGAAGATGAATACTTTGCCACAGAAGGTTTGTGCAGACATATGCGCTGGCCATTGGCGTGGGGTGGGAAAATAAAGGACGGCTGTATACGTTGCCCATTACATCAAACCACCCACCATATTGATGATGGTAGTCTGGTAGAATGGTCGCCTTTCCCACTTATCCCAGCATACGGGAAAATCTTAGGGAAATTATCAAAACCAAAAGATTTGAAGGTTTATCAAACTCGAGTTGAAGGCGATTTTATTCAAGTTCAACTTGATCAGAGTTAATCGTATTTTGGCCATTTATGATCAGTTATGGAATTTTCCCAAAGTCAATGTTCACCGATTTTATCAACTACTGATCGGTATAGTTGATTCAATCTTCCCATTTTATATCTGATTGACTTGGATCCATTAACAAAACCGCTATGAGAAGAACCCATCCTGTGAGCATTGATATTCTGAATAATGTGGTTTGGAAGTCTGCGGATTTTGTATGTCTTAATATCACAATAATATTGAGAACGGACATTAAACCTGCAGCCAATAAGAACCATGCTTCATCCATCGGATTGGCTATTGCAAAACAAGCAAACCAAAGCAGAGTCATTTGAATAGAGGTTCTTGTTGTAGCGATTTCACCGAATTTTGAAGGAAAGGAATGAATGCCATTTTCTTTATCACTTTCAACATCCATTCTCGCATAATTAATGTCAAAGGCGGCAATCCAAAACATTACACCAAGTGAAATGAAGAAGATTGTTGGATACCATAGTACGTCAGTAAAACCATCATGCATGCCGGTTATTGCTGCCCATCCATGTACATCACCTGCAACGGCAACCCAAGCACCTGCAGGGGCTAATCCAAGGCAAAGTCCCAACCATATGTGGCAAAGCCAAGTATATCTCTTCATGTACGGGTAGATGACGAAGACGAGCACAGGTAACCAACACATCATCAATGCCACTTCATTGAGTTGCCAAGCAGAGAATACTAGCATTACGAGGAATACTGCGCACAGGGTCCAAGCAGTATTCATTGTCATTGAACCAGATGCAAGGTGTCTACCAGCAGTACGTGGGTTTTCCGCATCAATGTCTTTATCGATAATACGATTCAATGCCATGGCAAGACCTCTAGCACCAATCGCTGCAACGAGAATCCACAACAAATCAATGTTTAACCATCCATTTTGAGTGGTTGGAAGGTCGTGCATGAATTGATTGTAAGCGAGGATATATCCAATTAACACAAATGGCAAAGAGAATAGTGTGTGTTCAATTTTTACAAAACTTGCTACTTGTTTAAGATCCATTTACTCATCTCCCTTTGAAATTACTGAATCGTGAAAGGTAAGATGTTGAGGCCAACTATAGCCGGCTAATTCTGGATGTGATGCAACCTTCTGTAATGTCTCTTCATCGTGTAGTGTAATTGCAGGCCAACGGCGAGTTCCATGCACTTTGCTTGGAATCGGTGTTGTTGCATTCCAGCATAATCTGGCCTTATCGTCATCAAAGGTCAAACCTCTTTCAACATCAAACCTGCAAGTAAGTTGCCATAATAATCTCTTTTTTGCTCCAGCAACATGTAAATCTAGGTCGTCATCGGTGATAAATAGCCAACGAAGTGCATTTTTGTTGTCTAATTGCCAAATTGAATTTCGCAATTGAATAATTTGCTCTCTTCTGGCTAATTCTTGTGAGTCTAGGAGGATGTTTTCTTGATCATTCAGTTGTGAAGGGTCACAACCTGTTTTGACATCCGGCCTTCCTGCAATCGATGTGCTAACAACCAACATTGAATCTCGTAGCATTCTCGCATCGCTTACCAACTCAAGTTGCAATACATCTCTGATGAATTTAGGTATATCGTCTGGTTTTTCCGCAGGATATTGCGATGCTAATTCAGTGCCAGCATAGCGCCTCCACTGAGGTGCATGTTGAGGGAATGAACCTTCCAAAGGCTCGTTAGCAGTACGCGGGTCAGCCTTGGCCAAAGTGGTAGCATCAATGATTAATTTATCATGGACATTTTCGTAGTTGCTCGCAGCTTCTAATGCATCAGCAACTTGTCCAGGTAGGACTATT
>Ga0209711_10003045_pt1 | contig 14403 bp, 10 predicted proteins | sample ArcticOcean_MG_C_7_FD_187441 | JGI IMG/M metagenome (GOLD analysis project Ga0209711, IMG submission 187441) | Marine microbial communities from western Arctic Ocean - ArcticOcean_MG_CB11_88 (SPAdes) (version 2) | ecosystem: Environmental > Aquatic > Marine > Oceanic | place: Arctic Ocean... | reverse complement strand
ACACTCATTGCCGCCCACGTTCTTAGTATATTTGCATTAGATAGCTTGGGAATTACTTTCTTAGCTATCCAAGCATTTCCTTCAAAACTTTCTTTTTTAGAGTGAATGTGTTTTGTTAAATCAGAATACCCAGCTGTCCAACCACCACCAATAATATAGTTTCCGTTTTGTGCTTGCTTTAATGTTAAATGTCTTCCTATATGAGCAATCAAAAGTTTTAATTCATAATTAGTAGGTTCGGTAACAATCATTTGTTGAGGAACGCTTTTAACATTTAGAGGTAAATCCAAAAAATTACTGATATTGTTTGCCCAAGATCCAGCACAATTTACTACCACATCAGCAGTTATTTCTCTGTCATTTGTTGTGATTAGAAACTTTCCATTATTTTTTTTAATATCTAATATTAAATCATCACAATAAGCTGCTAGACCATTATTTACAGAGTAGTTAAATATTTCAGTTGTAGCTTTTAAGGGATTAATTTTACCTTCTTCTGCACAATAACCGGCATTAATCATTTTATTAGATATAGAATTATTTAAATTATAGATTTCATTTTGATCAATTAATTTAGTTTCTATTCCAGCTGATTTTTCTAATTCTATTTTCATATTTAATTTTTCTAAATCCATTTTATTTTCTGCTAACATTAAACCTCCATCATTTGAAATTTCAAAATTAGAATTAATTTCTTTCTCGATTTTTTTCCATATAATAATTCCTTCTTTTTGTAATTTTAGTGAATTTTTTAAATTCTCTACTTGTTGAAGATTCTTAGGATCAAAATCGTAAGATAAAAGTTGCACATGTAATGATCCTGCATTTGAGCCAGAAGCTTGAGAGTTGGGTTGTCGTCTATCAATTATGCATACATCTTTTTCTTCTTTCATTAAGCTATAACAGGTTGAAACTCCCATAATACCTGCTCCTATAACCGCAATTTTATGCTTGTGCTTCTCTTTAATTTTTTTATTTATAGATTGAAATTCTGGCAACTTATCTTTTACGTAGCCGTACCACTCATCTTTTTCGTAACCAACATTCTTTAATTGTACTGTTTTTATTGGATTTTGGGGGGCAAATGAAAACTGTTTATAATTATTATTTGTTATCTTTTTATTAAATATTTCTGAAAGACCAATCCCACAGTAACGTCCTTGACATCTTCCCATGCCAGTTCTTGTCATTCTTTTAATTAATCCCGCATCTACGTTTGGTAAATCTTTATATTTTAGTACATCGCTATATCTAACATCCTCACAACGACATAATATAGTTTCATCTTTAATTGCCACAATATTTAAATGATCTCTATTAAATATTGTCCATAAGAATTTCTGAAATAAATTACTTCTTAATAGGTTGAAAAATAAAAATGGTAGCTTAAATATTCCGAATATACTTTTAAAATTTTTATTAAGGTAAAGACCAGTTAGTTCCCCTTCATAAAAAGATATTTTGGCGCCAACATTTCTTGCGGCCTCACCTATAAAAAAGATATTTTTATCACTCGTTTGATTGAATATATTTTTTTTGATTTCAAAATAATTTTTTTTTATATTAAATTGCCCGTCTAATCCCAGTAATTTTCCAATATCATTATTTGGATAAAATCCATAATTTAATGAAACTACATCAATATCGTTAAATTTTATTTTTTTACTATCTTTTTTTTCTATAGTTATAATCTTTTTACCATTAAATTCTTTTATTTCATTTATAAAAGATTCATGAATTATTTTAGTACTAGAGAAAAAAATATTTAAATAACTTTTAATACCTTTTAAAAAAATTATAGGTGATAAAAAAAAACAAAAAATTGAAAAAAAGAAATTGATAAAAGGATTTTTGGAGCTTTCAACAACAGCTTCAACTGTAGCGCCTCCTCTCTTCAACTCATCTGCTAATTGAAAATTAAGAGGACCATTTCCACAAATTATTATTTTAGTGCCGGGTAAAATTTTTTGAGAGTTAACTAAAATTTGCGTACCACCTGTAGTAAATACATTAGGTAAATGCCATCCATTTACAAAGAAAGGTTTTTCAAAAGAACCTGATGCAACTATTAATTTTTTACTTAGAATTCTTAAATCTATGTTATCTTTAGAGCAACAAATTTCATATTCTGAATTTTTATTTTTATAAGCTCCCCAAACATTATAGCCTAGAAATAAATTTATACTTGTGTCTAAAATTTTTTTTTCATATCGTATACCTTCTTTCATTTGATCGTCTAATTTATCAAAAGATATAATATTAAAAATTTTACTTATCTTTTTATAATATTGACCGCCAATTGAATTTTTTTCGTCTATTAAAGCAATTTTTTTATTTGAATTTTTTAAAGATAAAGATGCACCAATTCCTCCTGGGCCTGCTCCAATTATTAAAATATCAAAATTTATTATTTTTTTTACAAGCTGAACTTCCTCTTTAATATCTGGTAAATCTGCATTATATTTTTGAATTAAAATATTGTCATTACTGCTAATTTTTTTTGTGCATGCTTTTATTGATTGACTGCCATTAACTTCAACAATGCATTCGTTGCAAATACCCATATTACAATAAACGCCACGGTGATTTTTATGCTTATCTTCTCTAAAATTTTTTATTCCATTACGGATTAATGCAGTGGATATTGTATCACCTTCATACGCGCAATATTTTATTTTTTCAAAAGTAAATTTAATTTTCTTAGCTGAAATTTCAACATTTTTATCTTTAATTTGCATGTGTAATTTAATTTTTTTTCTTAAATCTTAATAGTTTAAAAATTTTTTGACATTCTTTTTTCTTTTTTAAGTTCAAATCAAGTCTTGGCAATAAAGGTTTACCCACATCAAAACCCATTAGGTTCAACATATATTTTGTTGCGGCAACATAGTAATGACCGCCAACAAGCTTTATTATTGGAGTAATTTGATCGTACATTTTTTTTGCTTTAGTAAAATTTTTTTTTATTTTGATGTTCTTGTAAATTTCAGAACACTCATAAGGCACTAAATTAGAAGGTACTGATACCCATCCATCGGCACCGTTTAAATAAGATTCATAACCCATTATACCTCCAAAAACTTTAATCTTATTTTTTGATAACCTAACAATATCTTTAACTCTAGTAACGTCCATTGTTGACTCTTTGCAATATTGAACATTTCTTATCTTGGAAAGTTCAGCAAAAGTTTCAGGAAGTATATCAATATTTGATGTAGCTGGGTTATTGTACACCATCATAGGGATATCAATTTCTTTACTGATTAAATTAAAATGATTGAATAACTCCTCAGTGGTAGGTGTTGAATAAAATGGAGAAATAATCATAACCCCATCAGCTCCTAATTTTTGAGCTTCTACTGAAAGTTTTATCGCATCATTTGTATTTTCAGCAGCTGTACCTACAAACAAAGGAACTCTTTTGTTGGTTGTAACGACTGATTCTTTAATCATAATTAAACGATTTTTTTTATTAATTGATAAAAATTCCCCAGTACTTCCTAGAATTATTAAACCACCTATTTTTTTTTTAATTTGCCAATTAAAATAATTTTGAAGAGATTTAACATTAACATCCCCATTGTGTTTGGTTGGAGTGATAGTGACTGAAAAAGTTCCTTTGAAGCTCATATTATTTATATCCCAATAAAGTTGTTGGTAAATATAAAGCAATTTTTGGGAAATATGTAGCTAGAATTAAAACTAATAACATCATTGAAAGTGGTAATATTAATTTTTTAGAAACATCTATAATTGATCTTTCGGCTATAGAACTAGCGACAAATAAAGTTATCCCGTATGGAGGAGTAATCATTCCTATAGACAAATTTAATATTATGATTAAACCAAAATGTAGAGGATCAACGCCAAATGCAATTGCGACGGGCATTAGTACTGGTACTAGTATAAGGATTGCAGAAATACTTTCCATAAACATTCCTATTAACAATAGTAATAGATTAACGTTTACTAAGAACCAAATTTTACTATCTGAAAACCCTAGCATAAAATCTGAAATTTTTTGAGGTATTTGCTGGCTAGCAATAAACCATGAAAAAATATTTGCTGTTGCTATTATTAACATTACAGTCGACGCAATAGTAGCAGCCTTAAGTATAATGTCTGGCAAGTCTTTGATTTTTATTTCTCTGTATATAAATAATGAAATTAATAAACCTGCAATTACCGCAACAGAAGCAGCTTCTGTTGGTGTAAATATTCCTCCAACAATACCTCCAACAATTATTACAGGTAATGTCAAGGCTGGGATTGCTTTGATAAAAGTCTTAATAAGATAAATAAATGAAAAATGATGTATGTCTTTAGATTCAGAGATATTAGTTTTTGCTCTTATAAAGCCACTCATTAATAAAAATAAAGTGCATAATAAACCTGGAACAATACCTGCTAAAAATAAAGCACCCACAGACTGATTTGAAATAGTTGCAAGCACTACCATCATTATGCTGGGTGGTATAATTGTTCCTAAAGATCCACTGCAAGCCATAATTGCTGCTGCAAAATCAATATTATAATTTCTTTTTTTCATCTCTGGCAACATCATAGAAGACATGGCTGCTGTATCTGCTGAACCTGATCCTGATATTGCAGCTAATCCAGTTCCTGCCACTACTGCTACTAAATATAATGAGCCAGTAATCCAGCCAACTAAAGCTGTAGCTAAATCAATTATTCTTTTAGCTATCCCGCCTTTTTCCATAATTATTCCGGTTAAAATAAAGAAAGGAATTGCCATAATTGTAAATTTATCTAAACCTCCATAAATTCTTTGGGCTACAAGTGCTAAAGGAATATCGTAAGCTACTAATGTAAATGAAGCAGCAATTCCAAGAGAGAAGACAATAGGTGTTCCAAAAATTAATAATAAAATAAATAAAATTGAGATGAGAGCCATTTATTATTTTTGTTTAAGTCTGTTAAAAGTTAAAATTATTAATTCTAGCATTATATAAGTGATACCAAGCGGAATTGATAAATATGGTATCCACATTGGTATCGATATAGCAGGGGAAGTTGACTGAGCACCAACTACAATTAATTGTACAGATCCTTTTAGAACCATTAATAAGAATATTAGTATTACTACAGTGCTAACGGTAACTACAATTTTTTGAATTTTTGTGTTTAGCTTTCTTAATAAAATGTCAACACCGACATGCATATTTTTTTTCATAGCAATACCAGAAGCTAATAAGATCATCCAAATCTGAGCCATGGTAGCTGTTTCTGCTGCCGCGCCAAGTTTGTAGTTAAATACATAGCGACCTAAAACTTGGTAAAATACAGCTAATACCATGTATATAAAAAGTATTACTACTAAATAGATAACTGTTTTTCTAATTATGTTTAAGGTTTTTTCCATATAAAAAAATGGGCGCTATTACACGCCCATTCTATTTAATTATTAAAATTCGAAAAACTACATACCTTGAATAGATTTAAGAATTGACTTTGATGTTTTTGATTTAACAAATTCATCATAGACAGCTTTTGATGCGGCTACGAAAGGTTTTGGGTCTGGTTTAGTAACCTTAACACCTTTAGCTTTTAAGCTTCCCATTAGTGAGTTGTCACTATCAGAGTATGCTTTTCTTTCAGCAGCTGCTGAAGCTAATCCACCTTTAAGTAGAGCTTTTTGAACATTTTTGGGTAAAGATTTAAATGCTTTTTCTGACATAATTAAATCTGCCACTAAGGCTGTCCAGCCTATTTGTGCCCAATAAGGTGCAACTTCATAAAACTTTTTAGAGTTATAGTTTGTGTTGGCAGCTTCTGCTCCGTCTACTACACCTTGTTGCATTGCTCCATATAGCTCACCATATGCCATTGGTGTTGCTTTAGCACCAAATGCATTAAATGAAGCTACGTGAGCTTTGACACCCATAGTTCTAATTTTTAAACCTTTAAGATCATTAATATTATTTATAGGTTTTTTTGTTGTCATTATGTGTCTTATACCGGCTTCGTAAAAACCTAAAAGTCTAAAACCTTTGTCAGACATAGCTTTTGATAGTTTTTTACCAGGTGATCCATCCATAGCTTTGTACATATGTGCTCTATCTCTAAATAAAAATGGTAGATCAAAGATAGCTAATTCAGGTACAAAGTTTGTTAGATTACCATTAGACACACTTGTAATATCAACTGTTCCTAGTTTTAACCCTTCGATAGTTTCTTTTTCAGATCCTAATTGTCCATTTGGAAATATTTGGATTTCAACTTCACCGTTTGACTCTTTTTCTACTATTCTTTTCAATTCAAGCATTCCAACATGATAAGGTTCATTTGGATTTGCTGTATGTGCTGCTTTTAAAATTATCTTAGCGTTTGCAACGTTAAAAGACAAAATCATCGCAAGCATCATGATTATTATTTTTTTCATAATTTTCCTTCTTGTTGTTTATTTTTAAAACCTAATTTTTTTTCTTAAACATGTCCATTGCTAATAACCACTGGTATTCAAGTATAAATAAATAATTATTCACTTGTAAGTTGAAATTACGATATTTATTTAGGGAAAAAAAAATCTTATTGGGTTTAGAAATAATTTATTTCAGCTTATTTTTAAGTATATCGTTAACTAATTGAGGATTTGCTGTTCCACCAGAAACCTTCATTGTTTGACCAACAAAAAAACCAAATAATTTATCTTTACCAGATTTGTACTGAATTACTTTTTCTTTATTATCTTTTAATATTTTATCAATTAAAGCTTCTAATTCTTTGGGGTCACTTTTTTGTTTTAAGCCTTTTTCTTCAATTATTTTAACAGGATCACCACCAGTATCTTTCATCACTTCAAAAACTTCTTTTGCCGCTCTACCTGAAATTAATCCTGACGAAATTGAATTCACGAGGCTAGCCATCTCTTTTGCTTTGATTGGCGACTCTGAAATTAATATATTTTTTTCATTTAGAGTTGCAAATAAATCTCCAATTATCCAATTAGTAGCTAATTTTTTATCAGCAGTTTTAACTACCTCTTCAAAATATGCCGCAACCTCCTTTTCTGAAACTAAAACGTTAGCTTCATAAGTGCTTAAAGAATAATCTTTTACAAAACGCTCTTTTTTTTGATCTGGAAGTTCTGGTAGGTCTTTTTTAATTTTTTCGATTAAATTGTTGTCTAAATTTAAAGGTAACAGATCTGGGTCAGGAAAATATCTATAATCATGAGCATCTTCTTTAGATCTCATAGACCGAGTTTCATTTTTTTTTGTATCAAATAATCTTGTCTCTTGAACAATAGACTCACCTGATTCTAAGAGCTCTACTTGTCTTTTAGCCTCATGTTCAATAGCCATTTGCATAAACTTGATGGAATTAACATTTTTTATTTCACATCTAGTTCCTAATTTTTTGTCTCCTTCTTTTCTCACAGAAACATTCACATCTGCTCTTAATGAACCTTCTTGCATATTCCCGTCACAAGTACCGAGATATTTCATAATTGATCTTAGTTTTTTTACATAAGCATTAACTTCATCTGGCGATCTTAAATCTGGTTTACTAACAATTTCCATTAATGCAATACCTGATCTATTAAGATCTACAAAAGTATTGCTAGGATCAAGATCGTGAATACTTTTCCCTGCATCTTGTTCTAAGTGTAATCTTTCGATTCCAATTTTCTTTGAGCCAGTCTTTAAATCTAAGGTTATTTCTCCTTCGCCAACAATTGGGTTTTTAAATTGAGATATTTGATAACCTTGAGGTAAATCAGCATAAAAATAATTCTTTCGATCAAAAACAGAATAAGAATTAATTTGAGCATTAATTCCAAGTCCTGTTTTAACCGCTTGTTCAACACAATATTCATTTATTACAGGTAACATTCCAGGAAATGCAGAATCAACTAAACTTACTTGGGTATTTGGATTGGCGCCGAAGGTAGTTGACGAACCTGAAAATAATTTTGATTTAGAAGACACTTGAGCGTGAACTTCTAGCCCAATAACCACTTCCCATTTGCCTTGTGAGCCATTTATTAAATATTTTGATTTATCTTCACTCATTAATTATTTTTCCCACCATTTAATAATGCTTTGTTTGAAATTACTTTTACTCTCCATAGAAAGGGCTAAATTTAATAAAGTTTGCTCTCCAAGGGGTTTACCAATTAACTGTAAGCCTAGCGGTAAATTATTTTTATCATGACCAACGGGAACTGATATAGCGGGTATTCCAGCTAAATTAGCAGGAACTGTAAAAATGTCATTTAAATACATCGATATAGGATCGTCTTTTTTTTCTCCAATTTTAAAAGCAGCGCTTGGAGTAGATGGAGTTAGTATGGCATCAACTTTAATAAACGCATTGTCAAAGTCGCTTTTTATCATCTGTCTTACTTTTTGTGCTTTAATATAATAAGCATCGTAGTAACCAGATGATAAGACATAAGTTCCAATTAAAATTCTTCTTTTTACCTCGTCACCAAAACCCTCAGATCTTGTATTTTCATACATTTCTATAAGATTGGAACCATTGGAAGATCTAAAACCATATTTAACACCATCATAACGAGCTAAATTTGAAGAAGCTTCTGCAGGGGCAACTATGTAGTAAGTAGGTAGCGCGTATTCAGTGTGCGGTAATGAAATATCAATTATTTCCGCCCCATCTTCTTTGAGTATTCTTTTGCCTTTTTCCCAAAGTTCTTCGATTTCCTTTGGCATTCCGTCAACTCTATATTCTTTTGGTATACCAATTTTTAAACCTTTAATGTTTCGAGTTAATTTTTTTGAATAGTTTTCTTTTTTTTTATCTATTGAAGTTGAGTCTTTTGGATCAAACCCTGACATTGCTTCAAGCATCAAGGCACAATCTGAGACAGTTCTTGTCATTGGTCCAGCTTGATCTAAAGAGGAGGCAAAAGCAACGATTCCCCATCTTGAGCATAATCCATAAGTTGGTTTTAAACCTACGGTGCCCGTAAATGAAGCTGGTTGTCTAATAGATCCACCGGTATCAGTTCCAATTGTAGCTGGTGTAAAATCTGCGGCTAGTGCACTTGCGGAACCGCCAGAGGAACCGCCAGGAACCGTATTTTCTTTAACTGGGTTTATAACGTTTCCAAAAAAACTTGTTTCATTGGAAGAGCCCATCGCAAATTCATCACAATTTAATTTTCCTAAAAGAAAAGCACCTTCTGTCCATAAGTTTGTCGTTACTGTAGATTCGTATTTTGGCACAAAATTCTCAAGCATCTTACTACCTGCTGTAGTTCTTACACCGTTTGTGCAAAATAAATCTTTAACAGCCAAAGGAATGCCAGGTAATAAAGATTCATATTTTGGTTTTGCATCAAAGTTTTTCGATTGCGTTAGAGCATTATCAAAAGATTCTGTAATAAATGCATTAAGTTTTTTTCCTTTTTTTATATTACCAATATAAGCATTGGTTAATTCTTCAGATTTAATTTCTTTTTTTTTAATTAAGTTAACTATTTCTGTTAAACTTTTATTGGTTATATCTGACATCTAATCAATTACTTTAGGGACAATAAAAAATTCTTCATTTTTATTAGGTGAGTTTTCTAAGATTATATTTCTAATACCGCCATCTGTTACTTTGTCTTCTCTAGTTCTGAGGGTATGGTCTAAAATTGACGTTAAAGGATTTATTTTGTCTGTATTAATTTTGTTTAATTTCTCGATAAAGTTAAATATATTGGATAAGTCTTTAGATAAACTCTCGATTTTCTTTTGGTCTAAAGATATTCGTGCGAGTTTAGCCGTATGTTTAATTTTATCTTTATCTATGGACATTTGTGATCTATGTTAATTTAAGGAAATTATTATCATAACTTATAACATAATCATGCTTGATATTGAAGAATTTGAAAAAAAAATTGATAAAAAATCAAGATTATTAGGTGTTGACCCTGGCAAGAAACGTATTGGAATAGCTATATCTGATGAAAATAAAATTATAGCAACACCATACACTACAATAATTAAAAATAATTTTTCCGATCTATTAATTCAGATTAATAAAATTATTAAAGAAAATGATATAAAGGGAATTGTTATAGGTAATCCTATAAATTTAGATGGCTCAAATAGTCAATCATCACAATCAGCAAAAGATCTCACAATAAACTTATCAAAAAATATTGCTATACCTATTACTATGTGGGATGAAAGACTCTCCAGTAGAGGTGCTTTTAATTTATCTAGTGATTTAAATGTTAATACGAGCAAGAAAATAAGCAAATTAGATGAAAATTCAGCAGCTTTTATTTTACAGGGTGCTTTAGATTATTTAAGAAGAGAAATTACTTGATCTCATAACACAAAAAGCCTATAGAGTTGATTTTAATGGCAGTACAAAAAAATACTTCAGCTATTAGAGGCCAACCCAAACATCTTCTAGGTATTCAAAATTTATCCATTCAAGAAGCCAAGAAAATTCTTGAAGAGGCAAAATCCTTTATAAGTCTAAACAGAAGTGCATCTAAAAAATTAGATGTTCTAAGAGGTAAAACTCAAATAAATTTATTCTTTGAACCATCAACAAGAACGCAAAGTTCATTTGATTTAGCGGGTAAAAGATTGGGTGCTGATGTTATGACAATGAACGTTGGTAACTCTGCCCTTAAAAAAGGAGAAACATTAATTGATACAGCAATGACCTTGAACGCAATGCACCCGGATATTATTGTCATAAGACATCAAGATTCTGGGGCTCCTAATCTTCTTTCGCAAAAAGTCAATTGTGCAGTTGTTAATGCGGGTGACGGTAGAAGAGAGCACCCTACTCAAGCATTATTGGATGCTTTAACTATTATTAATAGAAAAAAAAAAATCGAAGGTTTAAAAATTGCAATCTGTGGAGATATTCTTCATTCTCGTGTTGCAAGATCTAATATTTATTTAATGAATATGTTAGGAGCAGAAGTTAATGTGATTGCTCCAAAAACTTTAATGCCAAGATCTATTGAAAGACTTGGTGTTAAAAGTTTTACTGATATGAAAAAAGGATTAGATGGATGTGATATTGTAATGATGCTTAGACTTCAAAATGAACGTATGCAAGGATCCTTTTTACCTTCTAAAAGAGAATATTATGAATTCTACGGACTTACTCCAGAAAAATTAAAATTTGCCAGTAAAGATGCTTTAATAATGCATCCCGGCCCAATGAATAGAGGTGTAGAAATAGATACTAAACTTGCTGATGACATAAATGTAAGTTTAGTTAAAGAACAAGTTGAATTAGGTGTTGCGGTAAGAATGGCTTGTTTAAAACTGTATTGTAAATAAAAAATGACAGAAAAAATATTAATTAACGCAAGGATTATAGATCCATCACAAAAAATGGATGAAAAAGGTTCTGTAATTATTGATTCAAATGGAAAAATTAAACTTATAGGTAAAGATGTAAAAAAATCTGATGCATCTTCATCTGCAGAAGTTTTTGATTTAAAAGATAGTATTTTAATCCCCGGTATTGTTGACATGAAAGCTTTTGTTGGTGAGCCAGGATATGAATATAAAGAAAACTTTAGAACTTTGAGCCAAGCTGCATTAGCTGGTGGTGTGACATCGATTGTTACAATGCCAAACACTAAACCAATTATTGACAATGTATCAATGGTAGACTTTATAATAAGAAGAGGTAGAGATAAGGCTTTGGTAAATTTGTACCCTTGTGCAACACTAACTAGAGAATTGGAGGGCAAACAAATGACAGAATTTGGTTTGCTTTCCGCTAAAGGAATAATTGCATTTACAGACGTTATTAGAACAGTTCAAAATACTGAAACAATGGCACGAATAATGGACTATGCTTCAGACATAGGTGTTTTAATCATGCAACACGTGGAAGACTACGAGCTGTCCAAAAATGGTTGCATCAATGATGGAGAGGTATCAACACGACTAGGTTTAGAAGGAATATCTTATATTGCTGAAAAAATAATTATTGAAAGAGATCTGTCTTTGTTAAATGAATTTCCTTGCAGGTATCACATTAATCAAATTTCCTCTAGAGAATCTCTCGAATCGATTAAAAGAAACAAAGAAAATGGAACGAATTTTACTGTTGGAGTTTCTATCAACAATCTTTCCCTAAATGAAAATGATATTGGTGATTTTAAAACTTTTTTAAAATTATCTCCTCCTTTAAGACTTGAAGATGATCGGTTGGCCCTAGTCCAAGGAATTAAATCAGGTCTAATTGATGTAATTGTATCAAATCATACTCCAGAAGATGAAGAAGGTAAGAGATTGCCTTTTGCACAGGCAGCAACAGGTGCAATTGGAATTGAAACTCTTTTACCATTGGCCTTAGAAATGTATCACAATGAGTCTCTTTCATTACAAAAAATAATTGAAACTTTAACAATCAACCCTGCAAAAATATTAAAAATAAACAAAGGTTCTCTAAAAAAAGGTTCAGATGCGGATATCTGTATATTTGATTTAGATGCTCCTTGGGTTGTAAAAGGAGATGTTTTAAAATCTAAATCTAAAAATACAGCAATAGAAGAGAGAAAGCTCCAAGGAAAAATTCTAATGACTTTTTTAAATGGTGATTTAGTATTTGAGTCAGCGTGAATATAGAAATTGTATATATATCTATTTACTCTTATTTTTTGGGGTCGATACCTTTTGGTTTAATACTAACAAAAATTTTCCTTAATAAAGATCTTAGAGAAATTGGCTCTAGAAATATTGGAGCAACAAACGCTCTTAGAACAGGAAAAAAATCTTTAGGTGTCTTAACTTTATTGTTCGATGGATTAAAAGGTTACCTCTCAGTTGTTATAACTTTAAATTATTTGCCAGAATATATTTACTTTTCATCTCTACTTTGTTTTTTGGGACATATATTTCCTGTTTGGTTAAAATTTAAAGGTGGTAAAGGGGTTGCTGTTTACCTTGGAATACTTTCTTCATTTTCGATTAAATTAGGTTTACTTTTTATTGTTAGCTGGTTAATAATTTTGTTTTTTTCGAAGTATTCATCTATGTCTTCATTAATCTCAACTTTATTAATTTTTGTATATTCATTAATTTTTAAAAGTTTTAATGAAAGTGTGTTTTTTTTTATAATTCTTATTATTATAATTTATACTCATAGAGTAAATATAGTTCGCCTTAGAAATAAAAAAGAAAACAAAATCATGACCTAACAACCTTTTAATCTAATTTAATTAGTTCTATTTGACAAATCTGCTAAGATTTGAGAATAAATGTTTAGATGAATTTAGTTATAGTAGAAAGTCCTGCAAAGGCTAAAACAATAAATAAATATCTAGGAAAAGATTATTTAGTACTAGCGAGCTATGGACATATAAGAGACCTACCTTCAAAAAATGGATCAGTTGATCCTGAAAATAAATTTAAAATGTTGTGGGAAATTGACTCTTTTTCAAAAAAATATTTGAAAGAAATAACTGATGCTGTTGAAGATTCTGATAAAATTATATTAGCTACTGATCCAGATCGTGAAGGAGAGGCAATAGCTTGGCATGTGAAAGAATACCTTGTCTCAAAAAAAATTTTGAAAGATAAAATTTTAGAGCGAGTTGTTTTTAATGAAATAACTAAAAATGCTATTTTAAAAGCTATTAAAAATCCTAGACAAATTGAAATTCCTTTAGTTGAAGCTTATTTAGCTAGAAGAGCTTTGGACTATTTAGTTGGTTTTAATATATCACCTATTCTATGGACTAAACTACCAGGTTCTAAATCGGCAGGTAGAGTTCAGTCAGTTGCGTTAAAATTAATTACCGAAAGAGAAAATGAAATAGAAATATTTAATCCAGAAGAATATTGGTCTATTACTTCAGATTTTACGAACACAGATAACAAAAATATTTTTTCTAAGATAAGTCTTTTTAATGGAGAAAAAGTTGAACGCTTTACATTTAAAAATAAAGTTCAAATTGATAAAGCTTTAAATTCAATTAACAAAACAAAATTTAAGATAAAAGATATAAACTCTAAAATTCATAAAAGAAATCCTTTAGCTCCTTTTACAACTTCTACACTACAACAAACAGCTTCAGGTAAGTTTGGATTTGGAGCTTCAAGAACAATGCAAATCGCTCAAAGGCTATATCAAGGTGTTGATATTGAAGGTGAAACAACAGGTCTTATTACTTACATGAGAACTGATGGAACTCAAATTTCTAAAGAAGCGATTGTAGATTTCAGAAATTTGATTGAGAAAGATTTTGGTAAAGAATACCTTCCAGTGAGTCCAAACACTTACGAAGGTAAAAAAGCTAAGAACGCTCAAGAGGCACATGAAGCAATACGACCCACTGATATAACAAGGAAGCCCAACGATATTAAAAAATATGTGAATGCTGATCAGATCAAGCTTTATAGTTTAATCTGGAGTAGAGCACTGTCTTCACAAATGAAGCCA
>Ga0209711_10003040_pt1 | contig 14413 bp, 9 predicted proteins | sample ArcticOcean_MG_C_7_FD_187441 | JGI IMG/M metagenome (GOLD analysis project Ga0209711, IMG submission 187441) | Marine microbial communities from western Arctic Ocean - ArcticOcean_MG_CB11_88 (SPAdes) (version 2) | ecosystem: Environmental > Aquatic > Marine > Oceanic | place: Arctic Ocean... | reverse complement strand
GGCGTACGCCGGCTTCGAAGATGCCGCCACGTTGTCTGACCAAGACGACGGTAACTCATCGCAAGACTTGTCAAGGTTTGACCAGGGCCATTTCGAGAGCGACGAGTACGAACCGCGCGAGAACAAAGGCTTCGCCGCCGCGACCGCCGCCGCCGCCGCGCTCGCGGACGCGCGGTCCCTCGGCGACGTCCGCCACGCCCTGGGTGCCTTGGCGCTTGCTGTCCAAGCTTCCGCCGGCGGACGCGCTGGCGCGTCCTCGCAACACGCGTTGCGCTCGCTGCTGCGCACCATGCGCCGGTGCGACCGCGGCGAGAAACACGCGCCGGTGCTGGCGTTGGCGTACGAAGTTTTGCGCACGCTGTCGTTTGACGAAACCGGACCGGGCGCGAGTTGTTTGTTTGCGCAAAAAGACACCCTGGTGACACTCACGGAGCACATGCAGATCTTCCGGGACCGGCCTGAGGTGGTTGGCGCGGCGGCTGTGGTGCTGGGGAATTTGTGTCGTGACACGCAAAGGGCGCGAGCCGTGGCGCGAGCGGAGCGCGGGCGCACCGCGCGACGCATCAAGGGCATCGCCGAGATTCTCACGAACACGCTCGCCGCGCGGAAAAGCAGGGGGGCGGGGTATGGGCAATCGCTCGGCGAAGACCGCAAAGCGAGGGAGGAACACACTTACGTCGTCGCACTAACGCACACCGTGCACGCGATGACGGATTTGGTGACGCAGTTGGCGAGGTGCGAAGGCGAGGTTGTTTACGAAAGAGTCACGGCGCGTGTTTCTTTTTCGCGACCGAACGAGGAAGGTGTGGAACCCTTCGTCGCGCCGTCGGTTCCAATCGCCGCCGCGGCGCCGGCCACGAAGTTCAAATCAGCGCCTCCTCGTTCGAGTTCGCGCCTTGGGAACGCGCAGCTCGCGGCGTCAAAGGTTGTACAGGTGCGTGAGGTCAAGGAGAAACCTGGACACGGACGAGCGCCGCATAACAAGCAGACTAATTGCCCATACACGGACGAGCGACGCGCGCCGCTTGCGCCGCGGTACGCGCCAACCGCGTTTGCGAAGAAACCGGTAACGAACGCCGACGCGGGGCGACCCGGGAAAGGTGCGCCTCCGCCGTCCGTGCGCCGGGAAAAGGAAAACGACACCGACACCGAACAGCGCACACCTCCTCCTCCGTTTTCCTTCGCCTCCCACTTCACAACGAGGTGGGACACACACAACGCGTCGCCGATCATGTCGCCGAGGTACGTGAGGTGAGGTGAGACGATCGATGTGAGTTGACGTCTCTGCGTCGAAAAGTTGTGAGAGATGAAAGAGACGGGAGACACGCGGGGGAAGATACTACGCTTCACGCGCGGGGGAAGATACGGGGACGGGGATGGATAACACGTGAACATAAATAAGAACGATACTACTCGTGTTAATACGCCTCCGCACGCATACCCACGTTTCAGCAACACGTAACAGTCACGTTTCACGTAACTTTCATCACGAAATCCAGCCCCAGGTACAGCCTCACGAAATCCAGCAGGCACAGCACGAACATCCCGACGCCCATGGCTTGCCAGAAAACCTGCGCGAGGTTAATTTTATCCTTCGTATCCTTCCCTTCGTCCAGCGCGAGAAACACCGGGAAGGACACTAAAAAGTAGATTCCGTAAAACGCGCTTCCCAGCGTGTACGCCACGTCCCTGTTTTCGAACTCGTAGTACGGGAACCCGCAGATCGTGAGGGACTCCATGAACGCGGTGGTGTACGCTAGCGAGGCTACCAATGCGCTCGTGAAGAGCAATCGGGCCGCGTTTTTTTCGTACCCCGTTTTAACCCACCGCAGCGCGCACGAACTCAACACGTGGTAGAACATGAAATACGCGTGTGTCATGAAATAAAGCGCGATCGGGACGTCGTTTAAACGGTGCGCGTGGAACGTGTATTTCGCGTGTAAAACCTGGTAGAAGTAGTGCGTGTACCAGTAGTTTCCTACGAAGGAAAAAATGGCGATCCACGCGTTGGCTTTGAGAACGTACTGCTCGCTCCTTGGTCGGACTGAACCGTCTTTTAAAATATCCCCACCAAGGGGTTTGAACAGAGGCACCACTATGTACGGCGCAGCACACGACACGCAGTACCCTAAATAACCCCACGGGCCCCACCACTCGTACCAGCCGAAAAAAATAACGAACCCGACGCTCGCGATCCACCCGGCGCTGACTTTCAAGATGAAAGCCTCGGCGTGGTGTTTGGAAGGATTTGATGACTTGTCGCAAAGCCATCCTGTTACTACGCTTTTGCCTTTCGCTTTGGAGGCTCCTCTTTTGGTCTTAGCAGCAGGCACCGGAGTCAGGGTCATTGCTAGGGAGCCGCAAATCGCGAACAGCGTGGCGAAGATCTTGGCCATGGTGACCCAGACTTCGGGAACGGCGGGGGCGAGCGAGGAGAAGGACGGCATCGTATGATGAGGAACTCGCGTGTGTCCAGCCAGACACGACACCGGCAAACCGCGAGGAGTGACTCAACCTCGAGACACGAACGACCGCACGAGAAAGCCGCCAGTTATCGTGCGTGCAATCGACGCGGGGATACGCGCGCAGGACACTGCGCTCCGTGGCCCTTCGCGGCGGGATGATGACTGGACCAATCATCTTTCTCGAAAAACCTGCAGTGCCTAAAATTGGGGCTGCCTTTCGTTTTGATGACTGCGCCGTCGCGGCCAGATTCGACCGCGCCGACGCCCCGGCAGCCACCCGAAAACCACACGATGCCTGGTACGTTTTCGGACACGACACCTCACCTCATCCACGTTTCCTGCAGAACCACATCCCGCGAAGTTTGGTCAGTTCGTGACTCCGCGCGGGGCCCGACCATTCTCCAAAAGGGAAAGCGAGCGCGCTTTTCGCATTTAAAAATCATCCCCGATCGATCCCATCCCCGACCTTCGTCGTGGGTACCACGCTCTGACCTAACCCTAAACCCCCAACCCTAAACCCTACTACCCCGGACAGACAAAGACGCGATCGTGGACGACTCCGAGGAGGAAGAGGACGTCGTGACTTCCGATTCCGAGGAAGAGGAGGTCCCGGCGAAGAAGAAGCAAAAGGTTGAGAAGAAGAAACCGAAAAAGAAGGTGGCAGATGGAGATTCGGACGACGACTCCATAAACTCGGAGGTGGTGGATGACCTTTCGGGGGACGAGGTTGATACGTCGAACATCATCGAAGGCGGCCGAAGGGCGCGCAGAGGAAGAGCCACGACGTTCACCTACACCGCCGGAATCGCGGACTCGGACGAGGACTCCGATGAGGATTGAAGATGGGGGTTGGGATGAGATTTCGAGCATCTCGTGGAGAACAAAACTTGTCAAAATTTGAACTGGCTCTTTTTTCTCTTTGTTTTCTTTTCTTGTCTCTTGTCTCTGCTGATCGCGTTTCGCGCCACCAGCTCCGCTGGCGCCGGAAGCTCGCCGCTCGCCTTTCGTCGCTCCAGTTGGCATGCGGGAAATATCTCGTTCAAAAGAATTTTCTCGAAGCAAATCAGACGTTTTCTGATTCTGCGATTTTTTCAGGGTCAACGGCCTCCCTGAATTGCGTTTCAAACCCTGTGGTGACCCTTGAAGCGATGTCGTTTACTATCAAGTTTCACCGCGGGACTGGATTTGACTGACGTTTTCGTGTCCCTCGCACCCAACACGCGCGTCACATCACGCGGCGTCGGAAGGACGACGACGCTGGACAACGCACGAACGCACGCCACACGCGCGCGTTTCGGTTAGGGGCTTACCTAGTCCACGTTTGTGTGGAACAGAGTCGCGAACGCGTGACTCGCGGAGACCCGGGCGTGCGCGAATCCGGGAACCGGAGGGCGGCGACGCAGTTGCACACCGCCTGGGAAAACACTCCGCCTGGGAAAACATCCGCCCGCGGTTGTGTGTGTCGGGAACGCGTGTGGTGCTCTTGTGCGAGGCGGGGAAACGCGTTCGTTACCCGTGCCCTTCGCGCAGAACAGCTAGGGAAAACGTTCCGTCGCGAACAAGCCCCGTTCACGGTCCGGTAACACCGCACGCGTCTCCCCGGGGACCGAGGTTGGGGACGGAAAACATCCGGGAAGGGAACACCTCGGCGTAGGCAAGGGACCAAACACACGTCCTCGCCGCGATGAAGACCTCCGCCGCGATGATGGAAGCGGCGAAGACGCGCAAGGCGTACACGATCACCAAGTCGCGCGAATCGTGGACGGAAAGCGAACACACCATGTTTCTGGAAGCAATCAACCTGTACGTCTCTTGCGAAGCACACCCCCGCGCCCCCCCTCTTGGGAAAACAAGATGCGCTGGCAAAAACGACAAGTCGGACCGGACCGGTCGTCATTTTTTCTAAAAAAATCCCAGGCCGTCCGTCTCCCGCGCGTCTTCTGACCCTCCCCCCCCTAAACACAGGTACGACCGCGACTGGAAGAAAATCGAATCCTACGTCGGCACCAAGACGGTGATCCAAATCAGGAGCCACGCGCAGAAGTACTTCCTCAAGGTAAGAATGGGGAGATTACTCGCGAAACGCACGCGGCGCGTCCATGTTAATTCGCGCGCGCGGTCGAGACGAGATTTGTTTTTTACAACCCTCCGGCGCGGTTGATTGCTTTCCCGAAGCGGCCGAGAACGCGTTTTCCACGCGAAGCGCCATGACACCACGCGCTAACCTCCGTAACACCACTTATTGACCTCCCTCTTTCTTCATAAACACTACCAGGTTCAAAAGAACGGCACGGGCGAGCACGTCCCGCCCCCGCGCCCGAAGCGCAAATCGGCGACGCCGTACCCGCAGAAGAGTTTTGCCGGCCCCGGGCAGGATGGCGCCCGGTCCAGTAAGAAGCAAAACCGCGGTCGCGACGGGACGCATGCCAATGGCACACGGCCATTGGCACACGGCGCGCCCGGTGACATTCACACGAGTCAACGAGTCAACAGCACCAACCACGTGGGCCCGTCCCCGATGGGGGGCGCTTTGGTTGGCGGCCCCATGGAGTACGGCGGCCCGCTGCGCGGGGGCGGGTACCTGGTGCACCCGAGGGGCAGCGGCGGGTTGGGCGCGCTTCACGGAGGAGTAGAAGTCCATAACGCAGGCAACCCTCGGTGGGCGCCGTCGCCGTCCCTGCCGCAAAGTTTCAACTTCGGCGCGGGCGGGTACGTGTCTTCTGTTGACGGCGGCGCGATGGGACGGGACGTTGCAAACAACGCCGGGGTGAACAACAACCAAGGGTTGCTTCACGACTTCCACGCCGCGTCGCGTGGTTCGCGAGGCGGGAACCAACCACCCATGTCCCCCATGCACCGCAAACACCCCACGTCGAACCCCGACTTCGTGGTGGTGTACACGTTCCTTGCGCAGTTGTTCGACCCTACAAGAACCGACCACCGCAGAGTCCTGAAGCAAATGACCCCTATCGACCGCGAAACCACCCTGCTCTTGATGCGCAACCTAGGCGCCAACCTGATGTGCCAGCGCATGTGGGAGGACCAGATCCAGCTCATCGGCGCGGGGTACCCCACGTTTGTCAACGCGAGCTACGACGAACGTGGAGGCGTGTTGGGTTCTGTTGGAAGCGGCGCCATTACCGGCGCCGGCTCCGCGGTGAACAGGCAAAGCCCGGACACGGAGGACACGCCGAGCGACGCGGGGCATCCGCGGATGTCGGACGACGACGAGACGAACGCGGAGGTTGATGACACGGACGTTGACGAAGGCCGGAACGAGGGCGCGGGGTCGGAAGAACCGGGTTCTGCAAATGGGGAACGCGACGAGACGCTGGTCCGGGACGGGAGCCCGGGCAGTGACGAGGATGAAGGTGAAGAACTAGCTGGTGACGGGACTGATGACCAGGAGGGTTCGGGCGGGGATGACGACGGTGACGCGCCGGCGGAGACCGAAAACGACGACGACAAAGACGGCGACGACGAAAACCGCCGAGAGGACGACAAACCGCTGGTTCACTCGGAACGCGAACGCGACGCGGCGACGAATTGATTCGTCGCGACGTCTTCGGGGCACCGGGTGCCGATTCCTGTACCTGTACATACCTATTGAACCAACACAGCCGCGCGCTCGATACGCGCGTATCGACGCAACCTAGCCGCCGCACGCGATAAGAAATGAAATACTAATACATGCACGCTGAAACAGAACCACGCACGCGCTTGAAAGAGAACCACAGAGAACCACTTGAAGTAAAGTACGAACGCACTCGAAGTTCTTGAAGCTCCTACTCTTTTGAGTATGCGTAAGAGTATTCTGAGTACGCGTACTCAAAGGTGTATGGAGATACTTGCGGTGCGCTTGCGTATTGACCCTTTTCGTATTGCACATTTTCCCTCGCTCGTTTCTAAAGAAAACCAAACTCAACTCAAGTACTTCGCGGCTTGTTCCGTGAGGATCTTGGCGCTCGCCTTGGCGTCCAGGAACAGCTCGCCAACCTCTTCCAAGTCGCACACTGAGATTTCGTCCCGCCCGTTTGTTTTCGCAAGCACTGCAGCGGGGGTGAGGAGCTGCACGGCGTGTCGCAGACTGGAGACCTCGCCGATGTCCCCGAGGTAGGCGAGGGACTCCTCGTCAACTTTCAGGCCTTCCACCGCCGCGCGGACCGCCAGGATCTTGACCATCTCCTCGGTGGTGTACGGCAGGGTGCGGACGATCACGAGGCGGTCCAGAAGATCGACCGGGACGCCGTGGGGCGCGCTCATGTCCGTGCCTTTGATTTCGCAAATCCCCCGGTTGGTCGCGAAAATAACAATCGGCGCCAGCGAGCTTTCAAGCGCGCGGTTCAGGTACGTAAAGCACTCGATGTCCAGCATGTGCACCTCGTCGATGAACAGCACGCCCGGCACTAACTCCGCAACGCCAGTGTCGATGTACCGGTTCACGACTTTGTTGATTTCCTGGCGTAGCTTCTCCGTGATTTCCGTTTTCTTGCTCTTCATCATGGCGCCCATGACGGACATGATGTCCTGCCCGCCCTGCGGCTTGGCGTTGGCGCTGTCCAGGTCGTGGAGGGTAACGTCCTGTACGATTTCTTTTTTTTTATGCACGTCCCCTTTGGGAAGTGGGACGTACTCCTCCGCTTCCAAATCGAACTCCGTGGCGTACGCGTCGCACCGCCCCACGCGTTTCACGCTCCCCGAGTTGGCCTCGATGTAAATCACGTCGCCGACCTGCACGTTTTCTTTGCGCATGGCGTCGTAAATCGTGGGATCCAGTTTCAGTTGCTTGGTGCCTTTCACGGTTTTCAGGCCTATGACGACGTGGCTCACGATTTTGCCGTACCCCCCCCCTGCGGACTCCGTCTCCTCCGGGGTCAACTCCGTGACTTCGCCTTCGTACACTTCCTTGTTTTCCTTGATCCGCAACCCGATCGCGCGTCGAAAGTTTTCCATCAGAATCTCGGTCTTTTTCACCTCCGAGGAGTACACCTCCGACCCCACCATCGGGCAGAACGGAACCTTGGTGCCCAACTCTTGCGCGATGCCCAGCGCAAGCGCGGTCTTCCCGGTACCAGGCGCGCCCGCCATCAAAAGCGCCCTTCCAGCCATCTTCTTCCCCTTGATCATATCCACCACGATCCCACAAGCCTCCCGCGCGTGTTCCTGCCCCACCCACCCCGCGCTCTCCTCGATCGCATCCCCCGACTCTTGCAGACCGAGGCCCTGTGGTGTTTTACGTTGTTGGGGGGGTGTTAGTTACCGAGAGAGTCGGGTCAGTGCAGAACAAGGTGCGTATGTACTCGAGTCCGATGACGACAGCGCGCGCTCGACGCGCGTGCGCAATCCACACCACGTGGGGGCACCACCAGCCGCGCGATCTTGAAAACGCAAAAGCAAACGCGATGGGAAGTCAAGCGTCGGCGCGTTCCAATTGACCATCATCTGGATCGTGGTCGCGATCGCGCCCGCGTCGTCCATGGTTACGCAAAAAATCGTACCTTGATGTGCGTGTGCGTCGCCACGCGTTGTTTCTTCGTCGTGGATTGCACCTCTTCGATCTTCATCCTGGCACGTGATCGGGGGAAGCGAGCGTGTGGGGAACACGGCGCGACTCGATTCTGGTGAAGACTTTTCGCCGAGCAAGAAGAAAACCGAGGACTCCTTTCGACGCTGCGTCCGAGGCGCTTTTCCCCAAATATCCGAGGTTTCGGACGACGCGTGATGGTTGGTGCTTGGTCTCCGCCCTCCTCACTTCACTTCGAACGGCACGGCCGAGCGCGTATCGTCGCTCGAGCTCACCTCCGAAACACGCAGCCGGTTTGGTGTTTGGCCTACCTTCGTGTAGTACCCACTCGTTCTTCACAACACGACAGACATGTCTGCCGCTCACGCTGTCGCCCCGGCGGCTGCCATCGGCGCTGCCGCGTCCCGTCGCCAGGGTTCGCCTCTGCGAGCGCGCGCTGTCGCGAAGCAAGGTAAGATCAGTGGCAAGTTTTCACGTCACGGGATTACGAAAACCACGGGCGTAAAATCCGTGCGCACGGTGCCCCTCGGCGCGCGCGACCTCGCGATCCCACCGCGTCCGGCGATCGCGTTCGCGCGCACGAATCGCGTGACTGTGTTTATCGGATTTGCAGGCGAATCAAAACACGCTACCCTCATCCACTAACCCCTCCCCCCCTCTGTGACCCCAACAACGCAGCCGCTCGCAAGGTCGCCACACGCGCGGCGCCCCCCGCCGCGACCACCGCGGTTACCAAATCCGCGTCCGACATCGACTGGGACAAGCTCGGGTTCGGTTTAACCGAAACCGCGTTTATGGTCAAGGTGCACTGCGAGCGCGACGGGGAGTGGAGCGCGGTGGCGGTGGAGCCGTACGGCGACCTCTCCCTTTCACCAGCCGCCGCGGTGTTGAACTACGGCCAAGGCATTTTCGAAGGCATGAAAGCGTTCCGGACGGTTGACGGGGAGGTTGTTTGTTTCCGGCCGGACCAAAACGCGGCGCGGTTCGCGGAGGGCGCCGGGCGCATGTCCATGCCGCCTGTCCCGGCGGACAAGTTCGTTGAGGCGGTGAAGAAGTGCATCAGCGCCAATCGCGATTTCATTCCCCCGGAAGGCAAGGGCAGTTTGTACTTAAGGCCGCTGTTAATAGGCAGCGGGCCTATTCTCGGGTTGGGGCCGGCGCCGAGCTACACCTTTCTGGTGTACTGCTCCCCGGTCGCGTCCTACTTCAAAGGCGGGCAACTCACGCCCATCGATTTGGTCGTGGAGGAGTCCTACCACCGCGCCGCGCCCGGGGGTACCGGGAGCACGAAGTGCATCGGGAACTACTCACCAGTGCTGAAAGTGCAGCTCGCCGCGAAAGCGCAGGGCTTCAGCGACGTGATCTACCTGGACGCCGTGAACAACAAGTACATCGAGGAGGTTAGCTCGTGTAACTTTTTCGTGGTCAACGGAAACGTCATCGCGACGCCCGCGCTTGGCGGGTCCATCCTACCAGGAATCACGCGGAAGTCAATCATCGCGCTGGCGAAACAAAAAGGCTTCGTGGTGGAGGAAAGGGAGGTCTCCGTGGAGGAAGTTATTGGGGCGGACGAGTGCTTCTGCACCGGCACCGCCGTGGTGGTGGTACCGGTGGGGAGCGTCACGTTCCGGGGCGAAAAGACGGTTTTCCAGGAGGGCGGAATCGGCGTAGTCGGCCAAGCCCTGTACGACGAACTCACCGGGCTGCAGTCTGGGAAGGTTCAGGACAAGCTGGGGTGGCTGGAGAACGTCCCGGAGGGGTTCCACGAGTGATGCGAGGCGGTGGAAGATGGGAGGCGGCATTTGTGTTCGCACTGACTTATTTTGCAAAATTTCGTCAAAATTTCCTTGTGGCTGAGATCGTCGTTCTGTAGAGCCCGACATTTGGCCAAGCGTGTAGAGCGACGCGCGCCACCACCGCGACACGCACCCCTGAGCGAGAGACACGCGCGTATCGTGCCCCCCGGTGTCCGCACGACACCATGGTGCGTACCAACACGCGTCTCACTAACTTTGTTGCCTGCCCGGCGTGGTGGCGAGGAAAGGCCATCAAAGATGCGCACGAACGCGTCTTTGCGATCGTCCCGCGCTTTCGGCGATGCGACTTCCGATCGACCGGGTCCCACCCCGCCCCCTTACGGGTCTCGGCCCACCCGCACGTCGTCCGCTTACGTACCACGTACGTAACAAGCTCAGTTCCCACCCTGACCCCCCCCAAACCCCCCCCGATCTAAACAGACCATGAAGCTGTACGGCAGCACGGGCCGGTCGGACCGCGTCAAGGCGGCGGCCGCGTGGGCGGGCGTGGCTCTGGAAATGGCGCCGTTCGTGATGGGCGTGGATAACCGCACCCCCGAGTTTCGTAAAAAAAACCCATTCGGCAAGGTCCCCGTGCTTGAGACCGAGGATGGTACCTGCATCTTCGAAAGCAACGCGATTGCGCGGTTCCTGGTGTCGCACAAGCCTGGCTGCGTGCTGTACCCTGCTGATTTGACATTAAGAGCGCGCATCGACGGCTGGTGCGACGCCACGAACGTCTTAGACGTGATCGGCCCGAAGTGGTTATACCCGATTGTCGGGATCGGCGCGCAGCGAGGGGTGACTTTCGACCCGCAGTCAACGGCTGATGCCAAGCAGGTTTTGAAAGACTTCTTGCAGACGGTCGAGGACACGTTGAAATGCAACAAAACCCTGAAACTGATCGGCGGGTCGGAGTTCACGCTGGCCGATGTTGTCTGCGCGTGTTCGTTGCAAACGGCGTACGCGGCGCTGTACGGCGAAACCGAGTGGCGTCCGTTTCCGAAAACGCTGCAATGGCTGGAATCCGTTTTCGCGGCGCCGGAGTTTCTGGATGCCGTTGGGGTCGTGCCTCGGTGCGTATTGCCCATGGTGTTTGACGCGAAAGGCCCTCAAGCCATGCCCTCAACCCTAAAACCTAAACCCAAGGACGACGACAAAGACGGAGCGACGGTCGATATGAAATACGACGTCAACGGCTGGCCCGCTCAACGAATCCGGCAAACGTTTTTCGACTACTTCGTAGAAAACGGCCACACCCTGGTTCCCTCGTCCCCGGTGGTGCCTCACGACGACCCCACCCTGTTGTTCGCCAACGCGGGCATGAACCAGTTCAAACCAATTTTCCTCGGCAAGTGCGACCCCAAGTCGCCCCTCGCGAAGCTGAAAAGAGCCACCGACACCCAGAAGTGCATCCGCGCCGGCGGGAAGGTACGTGTTGGGGCTTTCCCAAATCCCTCTGACTGTTTTGCCGATTGTCCAGAGTAATTATTCAGGCCAAATTACGAAAGACTGACACTTTGTTTTACCTATCTCAGCACAACGACCTGGACGACGTCGGGAAGGACACGTACCATCACACGTTTTTCGAGATGCTCGGGAATTGGAGTTTCGGTGACTTTTTCAAGGTTGAGGCGATCGGGTTCGCGTGGCAGTTGTTAACCGAGGTGTATATGTTACCCGGCGAGAACTTGTACGCGACGTACTTCGGCGGCGACGAAGCCCAGGGGTTGCCCCCCGATTTGGAAGCGCGGGATATTTGGCTGAAATTCCTACCCGCGTCGCGCGTGATGCCGTTCGGGTGCGCGGATAACTTCTGGGAGATGGGTAAGCGGCTTTCCCAATCACCACAAAATGAAAGACTGATATTTGCTCTGTATGGAGTACAGTCGGAAAGTACTACCCACTCCGTCTACCCTTTCCAATCCCTCATACACATGGCCCGAGAGACTGACACTTTCTTCTTTACAATCAGGCGACGTCGGCCCTTGTGGTCCTTGTACTGAGATCCACTACGACCGCATCGGGAACCGGGACGCTTCACACCTGGTGAACATGGACGACCCCATGTGCCTCGAGATTTGGAACGTGGTGTTCATTCAGTTCAACCGGGAAGAAGGCGGAGTGCTGAAACCGCTGCCGGCGCAGCACGTGGATACCGGCATGGGTTTTGAAAGGCTGGCGAGCATTCTGCAAGGCAAGCTGTCGAACTACGACACGGACATCTTCACGCCTATTTTCGACGAGATTCAGCGAATCACGGGCGCGGCGCCGTACACCGGTCTGCTCGCCCCTGAAGACGTCGGGGAGAAAGACATGGCGTACCGAGTCGTGGCGGACCACATCCGGACGCTAACCTTCGCCATCGCGGACGGCGCCGCGCCCGGCAGCGACGGCCGCAACTACGTGTTGCGCCGCGTGTTGCGCCGCGCGGTGCGGTACGGCAGGGAGAAACTCGGCGCGAAGCAGGGTTTCTTCCAGAAGCTCGTGCCTGTTGTGGTGAAGCACTTCGGGACGGTGTTCCCTGAGATCGTGAAACAGGAAGAACGGGTGACTGCCATCATCGCCGAGGAGGAGGAAAGTTTTGGCAAGACGCTGTTGAAGGGTATCGACCAGTTCAAAAAAATCGCGGCGAAGTGCGCGGACGAAGGGAACAACACCATCGACGGCCCGTCCATTTTCCTCCTCTGGGAATCCTTCGGGTTCCCCAACGACCTGGTGGAGCTCATGGCGGAGGAGATCGGGATGAAGTGCGACACGGCGGGGTTCGAAGCCGCGTTCAAGGACGCGCAGGAAAAAAGCAGGGCGGGGGGCAAGAAATCAACCGGGCCCTCGCTTCTGTTCGAAGCCGAAGCCACGGCGTGGTTGCAGAACAACGCGGTACCGGTGACGAACGACGCGCCGAAATACGACGCAGGCGCGCCGCCGCGCGCGGTCGTCAAGGCGGTTTTGACCTTGGACGGGTTCAAGGAAAGCACGGTTGGCGTGGAGGGGCCGGTCGGTATCGTACTGGACACGACTTCCTTCTACGCGGAGAGCGGCGGGCAGGTCGCGGATAGCGGGTCGATCAAAACCGAATCCGGCTCCGTTGCCGTCGTGGACGTCAAGGTCGCCGCAGGGTACGTGCTTCACCTCGCGGAAGCTGTGGTGGGCGTGGTGTCCGTGGGCGATACCTGCGAGCCGTTGGTGGAGATGAACCGACGAAACAACATCGCGCCCAACCACACGATGACGCACGTGTTGAACTTTGCGCTGCGCGCCGTGCTCGGTGAGGGGGTTGACCAGAAAGGCTCGCTGGTGGATGACGAAAAGCTGCGGTTCGACTTTTCGCACAACAAAGCCATGACGGTTGACCAAATAAAACGCGTGGAGGACATCGTCAACGACACGGTGCAAAAGCAACTCGCGGTGGACACCAGGGAAGTGCCCCTGGCGAGCGCCACCGCGATCAGCGGTTTGCGCGCCGTTTTCGGGGAGGTGTACCCCGACCCGGTGAGGGTGGTTTCCGTCGGTCCGTCCATCGACGACCTGCTCGCGTCTCCCGCGAACCCGGACTGGAAACAGTTCTCCATCGAGTTCTGCGGCGGGACGCACCTCGCGAACACGAAGGACGCGAACGCGTTCGTGCTTCTTTCGGAGGAAGGCACGGCGAAGGGGATCCGGCGCGTGGTGGGGTTGACCAGGGGCGCCGCAACAAAGGCGCTCGCCGAGGCGGACGCCGTCGCAACGCGCGTCGCGAAGTGTTCAGAACTCACCGGTGCTGAGTTCACGGCCGAGCTCGCGGAACTCAAGGGCGTGGTGGACACGGCGGTGATGCCGTTCGTAAAGAGGGACGCGATTCGGGAAAGCGTCAACGCGTTGGCGCGGACGCAAATCGCGGAGGCGAAGGCGTCTTTAGCGGCGGCCAAGGCCAAGGCGGTGGCGGCGGTTGGCGAAAAGGCGCTTGCGGCGAAAACGGCTGGTGAGGACAAATTCGTGATGCGGCTGGACGACGGCGCGGACGCCGGCGCGTTGAAGGACGCCGCCGCCGCGGCGTGGAAACACGGCGTCGCGTGCGCGTTGTTTGCGCTGGATCCGGTGAAAGGAAAGGCGCTTTGTTACGTATCCGTACCACCGACCTGCACTGGTTTGGACGTCAAGCAGTGGCTTGACGCGTGTTGCGAACCAATCGAAGGCAAAGGCGGGGGCGGGAAGAACGGCGTGGCGCAAGGCCAGGGCAACAAAACGGACGGTCTGGCCGCCGCGATCGCCGCGGCGGAGGCGTTCGCGGCGTGACGCCAGAGGTATGCTTTTTGGAGTGAACACGACGCCGTCGCTTTGAGTACAAACGACAAATAAAAATTCACGATACCTTCACCTTATAACAAACCAACCGAAACCTGTCGTGCGTCTCTTCCTCACTACTCAGCGTACCCGCCCGAGTACCGGGACGACCCCCCCTTCGACTGTCCTCGCCCGCGGCTTCCCCCGCGTCCGCCTTCGCCGCCGCCGCCTCGGCCGCTGCCCGAAAACCGGTCCCCGCCTTCCACGCGCTCGTCGTAGTACTGCACGCGCTGCTCTGGAGCGCCGTACCCGGAGTCGTACCCGCCCGTTCGCGCCGATTCTCTTCCTCTTCCTTCTCCCCTTCC
>Ga0209711_10003039_pt1 | contig 14414 bp, 24 predicted proteins | sample ArcticOcean_MG_C_7_FD_187441 | JGI IMG/M metagenome (GOLD analysis project Ga0209711, IMG submission 187441) | Marine microbial communities from western Arctic Ocean - ArcticOcean_MG_CB11_88 (SPAdes) (version 2) | ecosystem: Environmental > Aquatic > Marine > Oceanic | place: Arctic Ocean... | reverse complement strand
AGAATGCACATCGCCCTAAACCTAAGGATGCTAAATAATGCAAAACGTTGAAGATATTCGTCAATACTTTGTTGATGAACTAGAAGCAGAAAACTTTACAACTGATCGTACCGGTTCTAAAACTATTGAGTTACTTGGTGCATCATTTATTGCCGATGAAAATGCAATCTTTGGTACTCCAAATGAAGACTACATCCAAAAAGAACTTGAATGGTATGATAGTGAATCGACTAATATCTATGATATATCGAGTGAGCCTCCTAAAGCATGGAAGATGACAGCCAATGATCATGGTGAAATCAATTCAAACTATGGTAATCTAATCTATAATGATAAGCATTACAATCAATATAATAAAGTATTAAACGAATTAAGTGGCAATGAAGATTCACGTCGTGCATCGATGGTATATCAACGTCCTTCTATATGGGTTGATTACGATGCTAATGGTAAGAATGATTTTATTTGTACGAATGCAGTAACGTATTATATTCGTGATGATCAACTTCATTGTGTAGTTCAAATGAGATCTAATGATGTTGTCTTTGGTTATAAGAATGATTTTGCATGGCAAGAACATGTACTATATCACTTATGCGGAGATATAAACGACTTTCAAGGTAGACCACCAATTACAGTTGGTAATATCCATTGGCAGGTTCAGAATCTTCACGTATATGAGAGGCACTTTGATCTTGTCAAATAAATGGGATAAACGTTATATGGAATTGACCGAGGTGGTAGCATCTTGGTCAAAAGATCCATCAAAGAAAATAGGTGCCGTAGCCATTGGTTCTAAAGGTCAAGTATTGGCTCAAGGATTCAATGGCTTTCCTCGTGGCATTGATGATACTGATGAGCGATTAAATGATCGTTCTAAGAAGTATAAGTATGTCGTCCACGCTGAAATGAACCTCATATATAATGCTACGTTCAATGGGATATCCCTTGATGGTTCAACAGTTTATATACATGGTTTGCCTCTTTGCTCTGAATGTGCAAAGGGTCTTATTCAGGTTGGCGTGAAACGAATCGTAATGTGCAAAAACTCATTAGAAAACTCTGATGAAAAATGGCTAGAATCATTTGAGCTCACTATACAATTACTTAACGAGGCAGGAATACATTGGAAAACCGTATAGATACTAACACAACATTAACTCACGTGAGCTACTCTGATCCAGTCAAATCTCTCACATAAAAAAACTGATATAAAGGAGAAAATTATGTCAAAAATTAATATCGCCATCGCAGGCGTAGGTAACTGTTCATCGGCACTTATTCAAGGTGTCCAATATTATAACGAAAAACCAGAAGACACTATCGGCTTGATGTTTCAAGACATTGGTGGTTATTCAGCTCCAGATTTTAATTTTGTAGTTGGCTTCGATGTTGATTCACGTAAGGTAGGTCGACGATTAAATACTGCAATCTATGCAAAACCCAATTGTAACATGGAAGTATTTCCTCCAGGTCACGACATGAGTTGTATTGCTAACGAATCAGTAGTATATCGATCACCAACCCTTGATGGTATTGCACCTCATATGAATGATCTAAATGAAAATATTTCGTTTTTAGAAGATACAGAAACAGCTCCAATTACTGCTTCTGAATATCGTGATATTCTTAAAGCTCGTAATGTTGATGTCCTACTTAACTATATGCCAGTAGGTTCAGAAGAAGCGGCTAGATGGCACATTGAAAATGCTATTAGATCTGGTGTTCATGTTGTTAACTGTATGCCAACTTATATTTCTACTAAAGACGCTATGGAATTAGAACAGCTTGCTATCGAACACGGTGTAACAATCGTTGGTTCTGATATGCGTTCTGATTATGGTGCGTCTCGTTTATCTGAAGTCCTTCAAGGATCTATTATGGATTCAGGTCTATTAGTTACTCAACATATTCAAGAAAACAAAGCTTGTGGTACAACACAAGGTGATATGCGTAGAACTGGTCGTACTGCTAATACTGATTTTCTAAACATGGCAACTAAAGATCGTTTAAAGAATAAACATATCTCAAAAGAAAATGTTCTTAATGGTCAGGCTGCAGTACGTGGTAAAGATATTGCTGGTCTTACAATGTATGCTGGTCCATCTCTTACAGTTTTCCAAAAACCAGGTGATGAGTATATTGGATCTGATAATAAGATTGCTAATATCGATATGGTGTTTTGGGGTTGGGCAGGAGCTCGTTATGAATTGACTGCTCGATTATCTGTTCAAGATTCTCCTAACAGTGCTGGTATTGTATATGATGCTATTCGATTCTGTAAAGTAGCGGCTGAAATGGGTATTGTTGGTTACTTACGTGGTCCATCAGCATGGTCACAAAAGACTCCACCTCAACAGCTTAAAACTGCAGATTCTAAGTTTGAATGTGATGCATTAGCTCGTAGAGTATTAACTGATATTACACGCCCACAACTTAAAGAAAACAATCCTAAAGTTGAAGACTTAACTTACACATTCCAATCAGGTGAAAACGATTATGCCTAAGCAATTGATTAATACTTTTGATATTGATGGTGTAATATATTTTGGTGAGGACGTAACTGGTGTGCGTCCTGGTCAAGATGATATTATCATTACAGGTCGTTCATATACACAACGAGAAGAGACAGAAACTATGCTTAAATCTCGTGGCATATATAATACTGTTATGTATAATCCCATTACCAGAGATCATGAGTCATACTCTCGCGAAGAAAGCGGTCGTCACAAAGCTCGTTGTATTGAAACTCTAAAAGAAACATACGATATTGGACTTCATTTTGAAGATGATCCTGTTCAAATCGAAGAAATCAAAAAGGTACATTTAAAATTGAACGTAATTCATTTAGTAAGAGAGGGTCTCATTGGCTACTAATAATTATAACTATGATTGGTGGTCTTATGATAAAGACCTCATGCTTGACTTTAATCATTTCTTAAAGAAAATCAATGATAGAGCTGCTATTCAACAGGGGTTTACGACTGATCAATATGAAAATCTAAATCGTCACGGTGCGGTAGATTATGGACTAGGTGAGAACGTAGAATACTTTCATCCGACTATTACTTTAGATGATCGTATGAGATTCATTGGTACTGAAATTGCAACATCCGATATGAGCGATACTAATATCGTTGGTAACACAATCATATCTCATTTCTATGGTGCTCGTGGTGTTCACTGGGTAGTATCAGGAAAGGAAGGAACCTTTGTTGATTTTGACCGTATTGCTGATGGTGATGATGACTATATTAAGTCTTTGCGTAATAATGTAAATAAAGCCATTAAGAATAAACAACCAATCTGGGGAACAACTGAACTTCATACTTCTATTCAAACATCTGGTAGAAACTATTGTCGTAAAAAGTATAATGATCCTGATCGTAAGTTTCATCCAGTTGATGTGAGTGAATGGGTTGCATCTTTTAAAGATTCTAAAATCATTGAAGGTATGTTAGCAGCAAAGGATCTTTATGAAGTGTTTACTCTATTGCGAACATTGCCTGGCGTTGGAGAATACTATGGATTCCATTGTGCAACTTCAACATCGGTTTTACCTCAAATGAAGTATCATCATGATCAACGATTTGTTGCTCCTGGCCCTGGTGCAGTTTATACGATAAAACTCTTATGGCCAAATGTTCCTAATAAGTATCTTGCTGAAGCAATTTATTTTATGAGAGAAAACGCAGCTGAAATTGGTTTGACTAAGGATGTTACATTCCATGAATCCGCATATAATATTGAATTAGACAATGGTTCACATTTATTTAAAGAAAAACAGAATGGATTAAAGTACTATGGTACTGAGGTTCTATGCTGTCAGTATGGTGTGTATCTACAGATAAGAGATGACGAAAAAGCTTGCGGCCGAAGGAAGGTATCAAGAGTAAAACAACAGAATACACTATCGGAGTTTATGTAATGGAATATCAAACATTTAAAGATGTTATTTGTAGAAAGGGAAATGGAACTGATAGAAGAATGATAAAGGATTGTATAGAAAATTACCAGTATTTTAATTTTACACCAGGATCGATTGTATTAGATTTTGGAGCTAATATTGGTGGATTTGCTCATATGTGTAAACATGATCATGTAGAAAAGTATGTTGGTTTTGAAGCTGATCCGGATAATTTTACAGTTCTTTCTAAGAATATTCCAGATCATGGAATAATACATCAAGCAGCAGTATCCCATTTACATGATGACACAATTACATTTCATAGAACTCCAACAGACCAAGGTACATGCTCAGGTACAGTCACACCACATGCGTATACAATAAAAAAGAGATCATTAAAATATGATGTAACAAACTACTTCATTGATGATATGATAGAATTGCATAAGCCAACGCATCTTAAAATGGATATTGAAGGAACTGAATTTGATTGGTTTGAATTAAATAATGGTAAAATACCAGAATGCATAAATGAGTTTGCTTTAGAAATTCATAATGCTAAAAAGATTTACAAATTTGTAGAATTGTGGTATAATACTATAGTAGAAGATTTTGATATTATTAACGTTGCTCCTGAAGTAGGATTTAGAAATAATAACGTACCTTTTGAAATACCAGAACTTGGTATTAAAGAAGAAAGGGGCGGAATACTGTGGGGCGTTGACATATTTCTGAGAAGAAAATGAAGAATATAATTAATTGTCCATTTATACCAATAGCAAAACGTCATGCTTCTCATAGAGGAGCTCAAGGTGTTATATATGGTGATATGATTAAACAAAAATATGGCCATTGCGATGTTAACTATGGCGGTGAAATTGTAGATCATAATCAATATGACAACCTATGGGTATATCATGGCAGCGATTACAGTGGTGGTCTTAACATGTTTGGTGGTGTTTATGGGTTTCCATACGTTCAAAACACTGTTAACTTTTCTAAATTTAAAGGCCAAGTCTATTCTATAGGCATTGATTTTCCACCATATCATGAAATGCTTAAGAATAAACTAGAATCACCTAAAAGAGAAGTTCAACCTGAATGGGAACAAGTCGATTTAGAAAATCTTAAAAGAATGCATGATACAGCAATAAGAGTCGATTATCCTAATCCAACTGATAAGCTTGTCATTGGTGATAGCCATTCTATATGTATGTACAGGCCTGGTTGGACAGTTAATAGTGTTCCATTTAAAACTCTTAATGGCGCTTTAAAAGAAGGATTTGATTCTTTTATTCCACATGACTATAAAGAACTCCATTGCTATTTTGGTAATATCGATGTGCGGCATCATATCATTAGATTAGAAGCTTCTATCATAGATTTAGCTGATAGATATATGGAAGAGGCTGGTAAATATAATGCTAAGATATATGAACTTCTACCAATTGAAAATGAATCTAGAAAAATACCACAATCAGGTTATCACAAAGGCCAACCATTCTGGGGTTCATGGCAAGAAAGGAGTGATATTCGTAATCAGTTTAATGACTACATCGAAAAGGAATATGGCATCATAAGATGGACTGATAAGCTCTATAATAATATTGGTGAGCTTGATTTTAAGTATATGGAAAAACCAAAGTCTATTCATTTATCTCGTGAATTCTATCCGTACTGGAATGGCATTCAATCTAACAACAACACACTAGAGGAATTTTTTTAAAATGGCAACTTGGGCAAGTATAGTACCACTTATTGGTGGAGAAACAATTGCAATGGAGAATGTGTTCGGTAAACGTCCTGAATACATTTTGTCATATAGTGCGTTTGCAAGTAATGATTCTCAAATACTGAATCACTATAATAATGAAGTACCATACCATGTGATTGACGAAGGTAATGGTAAAACAGATTATGTTGATATAGTCAATACAGTATGTCCATGTGCTGGCCTTTCTTCGTTATCTCCACAAGCCAATTCAAACAGTGCTATGAATAACTGGATGTATGAATCAGCAGAATATGTGTTGGGTAAGGTTAAACCTAAAGTATTCTGGGGAGAGAACGCACCAAGACTTGCATCTAAGATGGGTGAACCTGTTGTTAAACGTCTTCGAAAGATTGCTGAAGATCATGGGTATGTTTTTAGCATATATAAAACTAAGAGCATATTGCATGGTCTGTCACAAGTTCGAGACAGAACTTTTTACTTTTTTTGGAAAGGAGACCTAGTGCCACTCCTTGGCTACGTTAGTGAGCCGCACATTACTATTGAAGATCATATCCGTTCTATCGAAAGACGCGAAGATGATCCAATGAACGTACTAACAAACGATAAAAAACCATCTGATAATCCTTACTATCGATACGTATTAGAAGTTATCGAGGGTGGTATTACGCATTCTGAGTTTCAAGATAAGATTGAAAAAACAACTAATCCAATGGGCTATATTGAAGATCATACTAATTATAAAGTTGTTGCTGAGTGGATGCGTGAACAAGGTTACGATAATGTTGCTAAGAAATGTGATAGACAATATCATAAGCTTAAAGCTGGTGGTAACATTATGCGTAAGACTACAGAGATTCCTAAGGGTAAAATAGGTGCCTTTGTAGGTCATATGCCAACGTGTCTTACTCATCCAGATGAAGACCGTTATTTAACTGTCCGTGAAGCTATGTCAATTATGAAGCTTCCAACAGATTTTCAACTGATAAATCCCAAAGCTAATCTAAATCATATATGCCAAAATGTTCCTGTTACAACAGCAGAGCATCCAGCGCGCATGATAAAGAAATGGCTTGAAGGAAATCTTGATTCAATTGAAACTAAATTCTTAGTCGAAGACAATAAGAAACGTACTTATGATTATGAAAATAAAGGTTTACAATTGGATGAATTTATGATATAATATACTATTAATCAACAAAGAGAAAACTATGCCTAAGGTAATTTTAAACAAAAACAAAACCAAAAAACCAATGCCGTTCGATGTAGCATTACGCAAATTCAGCAAGATCGTTGAAGAAGCTGGTATTTTACAGAAAGTAAGAGAGAAGGAATATTACGAGAAGCCAACATCAAAGCGTCGTCGTAAAGGAAAGGAAGCAGTGAAGCGTCAAAGCAGATTGAATGCAGAGAATCCAATGAACCAACGTAATAATAGGAAGTACTAATATGAGTGTTATGGATAAATTAAAGAAGAATTCTAAGATCAAGGAAACTTCTATTCTAAACGAAAGCATATTCTTTTCAGTAAAAGATCAAGTTGCAACTGATGTGCCAATGGTTAACGTTGCGTTATCAGGTGATCCAGATGGTGGTCTATCATCAGGTCTTACTGTACTTGCTGGTCCATCAAAGCATTTTAAAACATCATTTGCTTTATTGATGGCTGCAGCTTATCTAAGAAAACATAAAGATGCTGTTTGCTTATTCTATGATTCAGAGTTTGGTTCACCTCAATCGTACTTCGAAACATTTGGTATCGATACGAGCCGTGTACTACATACTCCTATCGTTGATGTTGAGCAACTTAAGTTTGATCTAGTTGGTCAATTAGATAATATTGAACGTAAAGATAATGTGATTATCGTAATCGATTCAATTGGTAACCTTGCTTCTAAGAAAGAATTACAAGATGCTAAGGATGAGAAATCAGTTGCTGATATGTCTCGTGCTAAAGCTCTTAAAGGTCTATTCCGTATGGTAACACCATATCTAACAATGAGAAACATTCCATTGCTAGCTATCAACCATACATATCAAGAGATGGGTCTATTTCCTAAAGCAGTTGTTTCAGGCGGTACGGGTATCTATTACTCAGCTGATAACATTTGGATCTTAGGTCGTCGACAGAATAAGACTGGTACTGAAGTAACTGGTTATGACTTTGTTATTAATGTGGAGAAATCAAGGTTTGTTAAAGAAAAATCTAAAGTGCCTATTCAAGTTTCTTGGGATGGTGGTATTGAGTCTCATTCAGGTTTGCTTGATGTCGCTCTTGATGGTAATTACGTCGCTAAGCCTTCTAATGGTTGGTATTGCCGTGTTGATCGCAGTACCGGTGAATTGGTGCAACCAAAGGTTAGGGAAAAGGAAACTCTAACACCAGAATTCTGGGAACCTATCTTTAAGGATACTGATTTTAAAACGTATCTAACTGAGAAATATCAAATTGGTGCTAAACAATCTAATGAAAAAAACCGTTTACAAGAGGACGAAAATGAGTTATAATAGTATATCTGAAAGCGATTATAAGTTTGTTGAAAGTAATCTATCCGAACTATACGGTATTAAGCTTTTAACTGGCGATTGGGCTGATGTCGTTGTAACTTATGGTAAAGTTAGTATTAAGGAAAACACTGAGTCCGGCATAGCAACATTAGCATTTTCATATCATATAGAAGATTCAACTAACTCATATCAAATCGACGAACTTGAATCGAGTGAAGAGTTTAAGAATTACTTAGGTGATATCCTATCTCATATTATAAACAGCAAAGAGGAAGCAAATGAAAACACGATTGATTCAAGCATTGATTAAGAATGCTGAAGGTAATATTGCCAAGCATAAGTTAAACGTTGAAGTGTTTCTTAATAATCCATCTGGTGTAGCTGAGCATTCAGACTATATTGAAACGATTCAAAATGAGATCGATAAGCTTTCTCATTATGAAGACCAGATTGAAACTATTAACAAACACTTTGGATAATAACTAATTGAAAAATGAAATCCCAACACATATACTTAACCACTTACTTAATAACGAAGACTTTTGTCGGAGGGTAGTACCATATCTTAAGAAAGAATATTTTGAAGGCGAGCATACGATTGTATTTGATTTAATTACAGACTTTGTTCGTGATCATAATAAGTTACCTACGAGTAGAGTGTTGGAGATTGAAATCAAAAAGGTTTCAGCTCCTGATGAAACACTCACTCGAGCATATGACTTGATTCAAGAAATCTCAGTTAAGTCTGATATCGATACAGATTATCTCATAGCTGAATCGGAAAAATGGTGTCGTGATAAAGCAATCTATGGTGCCATCATGAACTCTATTCAGATTATTGATGGTAAGAACGAAGAGCAGACTGAAGGTGCTATCCCAGAAATTCTACAAGAAGCTCTGGGTGTGTCCTTCGATCAAGCTATCGGTCATGATTATATCAATGATGCTGATTCACGATTTGATTTCTATAACAATGAAGAAGAAAAGATACCATTTGATCTTGATCTGTTTAACAAGATGACAAAGGGTGGTTTACCTAATAAGACTTTGAATATAGCGCTAGCAGGTACAGGTGTTGGTAAGTCTCTATTCATGTGTCATATGGCTGCCAATGCAATATCTGAAGGTAAGAACGTATTGTATATCACAATGGAAATGGCAGAAGAACGTATCGCAGAACGTATCGATGCTAACTTAATGGATATACCTATCCAACAATTAAGTGAATTACCTAAGAATGTATTTGATGAAAAGATCAAAAAGATTGCAAAGGGTTCCATTGGTAAACTAATCGTTAAACAATATCCAACAGGTGCTGCTCATGTCGGTCACTTTAGAGCTCTACTCAATGAGTTAAAGCTTAAAAAGAACTTCACTCCTGATATGATCTTCATTGATTATTTAAACATATGTTCATCTGCAAGAGTTAAGAATACTTCAGCCAATAGTTATACCATTATCAAATCTATTGCTGAAGAATTACGTGGCCTTGCAGTAGAGTTTAATTTGCCTATTATGAGTGCAACACAAACAACAAGATCCGGCTTTGGTAATACCGATGTTGGTCTTGAAGATACTTCTGAATCATTTGGTTTGCCAGCAACGGCTGATCTTATGTTTGCTCTTATCTCCACTGAAGAGCTTGAAGGACTTAATCAGATCATGGTGAAACAATTAAAGAATCGCTATAATGATCCGACTAAGTATAAACGTTTTGTAGTCGGTATTGATCGGGCTAAGATGAAGCTATATGATGTAGAAGAATCAGCTCAAGATAATATCATGCAAGACATGGCTATTCCAGACAAGCCAATTAATAGTTTTGGAAACAATGAAAAGTCAGATTTTAGTGGCTTTAAAATATAGGATATATAATAATATGAAAAAGACCTTAGCAACATTAGCATTAGTAGCAACGGCATCAGTACAAGCTGGTCCATACGCTAAATACATTCACGTATTAGATTACACTGATAGTGAGAAAGATGACAGCACTGAGCATCTTCGTCTTGGTTATGAGACTGAAGGAAGCTTCTACGCTGAAGCTGGTGTAATTACGAATCATCTCGATCGAGGTGTAGCAGCTGAATTCGGTTATGTTTATGAGTTGGTTGAAGGGTTTACCTTTGATCTTAATTGGGAAGGTGTTAAGCGTGACAATAGTAATGATGTGATGAACCAAGATGGTGTTATTGAACATGTTGGTAGCAACAAGTTAGTTCATCAATTTGAAGCAGAAATTAAATTTAACTTTTAAAGGAGAATATTATGAATTGGTTAAAATCAAGATTAAAAGAACGATCAACAATGGATGGTGCAGCAATGGTAGCAGCTTGTGGTGCTGTTATTTTATTTGGTGATCTAGCACAACTATTCGCTATGGCGGGTGTAGTGTATGGTCTATTAACAATCTTTACATCGGAAGACTAATATGAAAGTAAATCTAGTTTCTTATTCACGAGTACCAGATGACAGTGAACTACCAGATGATATGCTACAGCTCGTAGCGTATTGTGCACGAGTATCGAATCCTAGTAATCAAAACAATACTGAGACTTCGGAGAAGCTAGTTAAGTATCTTATTAAGCATAAACATTGGTCACCTCTAGAGATGGTCAATGTTTGCTTAGAGATCGATACTACTCGTGATATTGCACGACAGTTATTACGTCATAGATCATTCACATTCCAAGAATTCTCTCAGCGATATGCTAATCCTGATGAAGGGTTTGATAATATGTTTGAGAAGCGTGAAGCTAGAATGCAAGATGAAAAGAATAGACAAAATTCTGTACCGACTGATGATAAGACTATTCAACATGACTGGTTTAGGATTCAAAGTCGAGTAGAATATATGGCAGCTAAGTGTTATAAGGAAGCTTTGAAGTTAGGCATTGCAAAGGAACAGGCAAGAGCATTACTTCCTGAAGGTCTTACAAAGTCTCGTCTATATGTGAATGGTACGTTACGTTCATGGTTACATTATATTGACTTACGTTCATCAAATGGAACACAGCTCGAGCATTGTGAGATTGCAAAGGCTTGTGGAGAAGTTATATATAAACTATTCCCCATGGAAGAGGATTAACTAATGAACAACCACGATGATTTATTCCTTTATTTAGCGATAGCAATCGTGGTCGTTTATATGATAGTCTATTAGTATTACGCCCTCTTAGCTCAGCCTTGGTAGAGCAACTGACTTGTAATCAGTAGGTCATCCGTTCGAATCGGATAGAGGGCTCCAATTATTCCGCCTTAGCTCAGTTGGTAGAGCAAATGACTGTTAATCATTGGGTCGCTGGTTCGAGCCCAGCAGGCGGAGCCAATATATGACCTTGGACCGTTATATCAGAATGACTTCGCTGTAAAGACAGTCACATATCTATATAACTAAAAGTTATAAGCCTTATAACAAAATAATCTAAATAAAAGTGAAATAAACCTTTACATCTGCCTGTAGCTATGATATAATTATCTTATAAATTAAACAAGGGATATAAAAGATGAATAACGTTTATATAACCAAAAGTTATAACCCTTATAACGAAATAATCTAAATAAAAGTGAAAAAAAGGTATACATTATCATTTACATATGATATAATATACTTATAAATTAATCAAACAGGAAATACTATATTATGAAATTATCTGCGAATATGATCAAAGCAATCAGTTCAATCAATTCATTAGAAGAAATGAATGATGTTATTGAACTGATTAAGTTAAAGCAAAAATCACTTAAAACTGAAATTCGTGCTAAAACTAGATTTTCTATTAAAGTTGGTTCTAACGTTATCGTAGAGTCACGTGATGGTGATATTAAAGGTGTGGTTGTTAAAATCAATCGTACTAAAGCTATTGTTGATATGAAAGGTTCTAATTGGAACGTTCCACTTACTATGATCAAAGCTGCTTAATCGCAGCTTCACCCCTCCTCCTATTAATTATTGAGAAACGACTATATGAATTCATTCCAACTTGTTAAAAACACTCTTAATGATATTGCTACAGAAGACGCTGTTGCTCTTGAAGAAAGACTTAATGCATATCGTAAGCTTATTAAGCGTTACGCCACTGATGAGCAAATAGAATCTTATGACAAAGCTTTAGGCTTTGGTTGGTATTTAACTTTTGCTGATAATGATTCTATTGAATTAGAAAAGCTAGGTCTTAAAAGTACTCTTGTTATATATCGTGATGGTTCATCTTCACGTGAACGTCGTCTAATATCAAACGTATAGGAATATCATTATGAGAAATGAAAGCGGTGAAGTAAGTAAGTCTATGCAAAAGAAATTGACTGCATTATATGATCTTGTCAAAGCCGATCCTGACAAATATAAAACGAAAGCATGTCCTCCCAAGAAACTGTCTCTTCAAGAAATTCAAGACATTAGAGACAAATTCGCTAAATACGAACAATAAGGAATATCATTATGAATAAACGTACTTCAAAATCATATCAATTCACTGCTGATGTTAACGATATCAACTCAATGTTTAGAATCCACGAGTTACGTAACCACATTAAGAGCGTCAATCAATTATCCAGAGACTCAGTTGAGGGTCGTGGAATGGAATACAGAGTTGAAGTTCGTGGACGTCTAGGTAAAAACAACCCTGCGTACGAAGCATCATATAAGAATACTCGTAATGGCACAAGCTATATTCGTCTTGAAGACGCAACTCGATTGGATGTATACATATATGAAAGATACCAAGCCTAATTTAGAAGCTCGTATAGCGAAAGCTATTAAAGAAAACACTTGTCCTTATACAACTGATGCTGATATCAGATACTTTGAGACTCAATTGTGTGACTGTGGTGAACCACTAACTCAAGAGCATTACGCTCATATGGCCAAAGGATATTAAAATGGATAATGATGTAACATTACTATATAACGGATTAAAGACACCTGACGGAACTATTATAGAGTCTCGATACCAGCATGATTATAAGACACATGAAGATGCTAATGGTAAATCATATATGATCGATGGTGGCCTTGAATACTCACGATGTTCTGCATGGGGTGATGAGACACATTTAGCTGTTTGGTCTGATGATGACCATAAGCTTATTCGTGAGTATGCTGAGTGGGGTACGTATGGTATCAATGGCGATCAGCCTTTAAAGTATGTTAAGATTAAAGATATGTCAACTGATCACCTTGAAGCGTGTGTTGTAGATTGTAGTCAATCAAAGATGATTGCATCGTTTGTTGCTGAATTAAACTATAGGAAATCAAATGAAAGTTAAAATCGGTAAATATCCAACTTGGCGTTGGTATCATAACTACTTGTATAATTGGTTTGATTATGCTCCTACTTCAAAAGTTAAAGTTAAGATTGATAAGTATGATACGTGGAGTATGGACACTACACTAGCTCATATTGTTATCCCTATGCTAAAGCAGCTTAAAGACACAAAGCATGGTGTTCCTTTAGTAGACGACGAAGACATAGGTTTGTTTTTTGAAGGTAATAACGAGGAGAAGTGGGATTGGGTAATGACTGAGATGATCTTTGCCTTTGAGTCTAAACTAAATGATTGGGAAACTAAGTACTCTAGTGGTGTGGTCGATTATGATAGTATTCCAGTTATAGGTAAAGATGGAACTGAGATTGGAGTCACTTGGGAAAAGGCTGCAGGTCATACTTATGAGCTAGATCTAGAAGGTATGCATAAAGAACAAGCACGTATTTCAAATGGGTTTAAGTTGTTCGGCAAGTATTATGAAGCGTTATGGGATTAGAAATTATGTTATTAGAATTTATGTATGGGTTTTTGTTATCATTTGCTATTATACTATCAATCATCACAGCCACTATTATAGTTACTAAAACTTGTTTGTGGATTAACCGAAGATTATAAGCATGCTTAGTCCTATACTGTGTACTCTTTGTTTAACGATGGCAGAACCAATGTCAACAATGGACAAACTAAGACAAGATTATGATATGGAGTGGACAATCATATATGGTAAGAAGTCATATTTCCATATTGATTTGAGCGATAAAGACTACTTTGAAATAACATTCACTAAGCATTTTTAATAGGACGATTATGATAACCTATAGCACAAACTGGATGGGACCAATTGCCACTAGTTGGTATGAGAAAAGAAACATTCCGTTTGAGTGGAAAGAAACTTCGGGTAAGATTTTTGAAAAGACTCAATACAGACATTATCTAGAGTCATATTCTTGTGGTCGCATAGATATATATGGATTGGATGAAAATGAATACTGGTGTGGT
>Ga0209711_10003029_pt1 | contig 14447 bp, 16 predicted proteins | sample ArcticOcean_MG_C_7_FD_187441 | JGI IMG/M metagenome (GOLD analysis project Ga0209711, IMG submission 187441) | Marine microbial communities from western Arctic Ocean - ArcticOcean_MG_CB11_88 (SPAdes) (version 2) | ecosystem: Environmental > Aquatic > Marine > Oceanic | place: Arctic Ocean... | reverse complement strand
GAAGCATGATGAATTTACCGGGTGGACTTAAACTTCCTTTTTAAATTATGAAACAATCAAAATATCTCAATGATTTAGTTGATGCATTAACAGTTCTTCCGGGGGTTGGAAAAAAGTCTGCACAAAGAATGGCATATAAATTAATGAGATCGAATAAAGAAAAAACATTAAACTTGTCTGAAAAGCTATCTAATGTAACAACCCAGGTTGCAAATTGTAGTATTTGCGGTATTTATTTGGATTTATCTGATACGGTTATGCAGAATGATTCTGGTGACTGCCAACTTTGCATCGAGGAAAGTCGAGATGTTAGTAAAATATGTATTACTGAATCTCCAGCAGATGTATATACAATTGACTCTAGTACTAATTACAAAGGTTACTACTTTGTTCTTGATGGCAACCTTTCTCCTCTTGACGGTAGAGGACCTGTGGAAATTGGAATTAAACGATTAGAGGCTAGATTGGAGAAGGGTGACATAGAAGAGCTTATACTTGCTACAAGTACAACTATTGAAGGTGAGGCAACATCTCATTATGTTCAACAGCTCACTCATAAATATAATATTAAAGTATCTAGAATTGCGTTTGGAATACCATTAAATGGAGAGCTTGGCTATTTAGATAGCGACACTATCTCTCACGCATTTAATGAGCGCAAAGTATTATAATTATGTAGCTTTATCAATCTTTGATGCGCAAATAAAATCATTTTCAGATAACCCGTCTATAGCATATGTGTAATATGTAATACGCGCAGTATTATATGAAAATATAATTTCTGGATGATGATCTTCTCTATGGGATATCCATGCAATTAAATTAATAACTGCCATAACCTCATAATGATTCTTGAATTTAAAATCTTTATATATTTTTTTAGAATCGTCCGTTAAAGCCCAGGCTTTATCTAGTTTTTTTATTAGTTTTTTTGCTTGCTCATGATTGATGGCATCAATACCACCTTCGCATGGGAGACACTTTCTTTTTGATAATTCTATTTCATTGCTCATAATATTATAATTTTAAATTATTTATTCTTTCAAATACAGTAGGGTGACTATTGTATACTGCTGAATAAATCGGACTACTCTTAATTAAATTCAAATTTTCTTTATATAGTTTTAGTAGAGAAGAAATTAAGTCATTCTTATCTGAATATAATTTAGCATAATTATCAGCTTCGTATTCATTTTTTCTAGATAAAATTGAAAATAATGGGGTAATAAAATATAAGACACATGGTAATAATAAACTAAATAGGATTACAATTTGGGAAGAGGATCCTTTATTAATGCCTAGCTCTTCAAATAATATTTCAATAGAAACTATTTGGTAGATGATATAAAAAAATAAAAAGCTCATAAAGAAATTTATAATCATAGATTTCATAATATGCTTTTTCATATAATGCCCAATCTCATGAGCTAAGACAGATCTTATCTCGCTAGGCGTTAATAAGTCTATTAACGTATCATAGAATACTATTCTTTTATTTTTATAAAACCCAGTAAAGTATGCATTAGAATGATTAGACCTTTTAGACCCATCCATCACATAAACATTGGATATATTAAAATTAGTTTTATCTGAAAGATCTTTTATTTCTGAAATTATTTCTTCATCATTAATTTTTTTAAAACTATTAAAGAGTGGTGATATTATGATTGGGAATAAATAAATTACCAAAGTATTAAATACAATGACAATTAGCCACATATAAAGCCACCAATCATTAATGTAAACATTATATAATTTATTAAAAACTATAAATAACATTGATAAAATAATTAAACTTATTGTTAAGGATAATATTAGGTCTTTAAAAAATAATAATTTTGACTGCCTATTAAATCCGTAATGGTTCTCTATAAAAAAAATCTTATAATAAGAAAATGGCAAATCTATTAATGTTAGAATTACTATGAATAATATTATGTTAAATACCTCGATGTTAATTGTGAAAATATTGATAATGTTTGAGATATTCCCAAAAAGAGATATTCCATCAAAAGCTAAAAATATTATTATTATCGATGATTTAATTACTGTATTAAAAATTGATAAATAAAGTTTTTCAATATTATATAGTTTTGATTTTTCTACATACTCTTGGTTTAGTTTTATTAAATTTAGCTCATCATCCGATATATGAGTAGATTTTATATATTTAATTTGATGAAGGTCTAGAAATATTCTAGATACCGAGTATGCTGCCACTAAAATTATTACAGACATAAAAAACATATAGAACCTTTCTAATTTTACATTGCTTTATAAATATACTACTCTATGACGATGAAAGATAAAAGTAACTTAATTTGGATAGACCTAGAGATGACTGGCTTAGACACCCAGCGTGATTATATTATTGAAATCGCCACTATAGTGACTGATAAAAATCTTAATATATTAGGTGAAGGCCCAAATTTAATTATTCATCAGATTGATGAAGTCATGAATAACATGGATGACTGGAATACTAGGCAGCATGCTAGAACTGGCCTTACTAAAGAGGTTAAAGCTAGTACCATAAATGAAACCCAGGCAGAGAATGATACAATTGCATTCTTAGAAGAATATATTTTAAAAGGTGAGTCTCCATTATGTGGAAACACTATCTGTCAAGATAGACGGTTTTTAGCTCGATGTATGCCTAAACTTGAGGCATTTTGTCATTACAGGAACTTGGATGTTTCTTCGATTAGAGAAGTTGGAAAAAGATGGTTTTATGATGATATGGATGGTTTTCAAAAACATGGTAATCATAGAGCTTTGGGTGATATCAGAGACTCAATCGAGGAGTTAAAATATTATAGGAAAACTATATTTAAACTTTAAATCTTACTAGCTTCAGATGATACTCATTTTTTCTTCCCTTAATATAAGTATTCTGTTTATATTTTTTATTTGTTTTTTGATAATCTATTGAATAATGAAGGCCACGACTTTCTTTTCTTAGCATTGCAGATTTAATAATAAGCTTTGACACATGAATGATATTTCTTAACTCCAGCAAGTCTACACTTATTCTATGTTGATAGTAATGTTCATTAACCTCTTTCTCTATAAGATTTATTTTTTCTAGTGCAATTTTTAACCTATTATCAGACCTAACTATTCCTACATAGTTCCACATTATTTTTCGTAATTCATCCCAGTTATGACTTATGGCAAACTTTTCTTCTGATTCTGTGACTAAACTATCATCCCATTTAGGTAGTAAATTGTTGTCAGATATTTGTTCTGAATATCTTATATCTTCTATGCATTTTTTACTCATTACCAGGCATTCAAGCAATGAATTACTAGCTAATCTATTGGCACCATGAAAACCTGTATGTGCTGATTCACCAATAACATATAAATTATTAGTTTCAGTTTTGCCATTTACATCTGTCTTAACTCCACCACATGTATAATGAGATGCAGGAATAACCGGTATCCGTTCTTTAGTTATATCTATACCAACACCCATGCATTTTTTATATATTGTTGGAAAACGCTTTTTAATAAAATCTGATGACATATGACTTATATCTAAGTAAACATTACTATAGCCATGCATTTTCATTTCATTATCAATAGCTCTTGCAACTACATCACGTGAGGCCAGTTCTTTCCGTTCATCATAACTCCCCATGAAACGAACATTGTCTGGCGTATACAATATACCCCCTTCGCCTCTTAATGATTCAGATATGAGAAATGATTTTATATCAGGATGATAAAGGCATGTTGGATGAAACTGTATAAACTCCATATTTACAACGGAACATCCAGCCCTCCATGCAGCTGCAATTCCATCACCTGTAGATGTATTGGGATTTGAAGTAAACTGATATATTTTGCTTGCGCCACCTGTCGCTAGAATTACTTTTTTAGCTTTTACAGTAAATATATTTTTTGTATTCTTACAAAAGACATATGCGCCTATGCAACTATTTTTATTATTTGAACCATTTTTTTCTGTGATAAGATCAACCAAAGAACTTTCTTCTAATACATTTATATTTTTATTTAATTTAACTTTATCATTTAAAATTTTATGGATTACAGCTCCTGTCTCATCTTTAATATATGCAATCCTTCTTTCACTATGTGCGCCTTCAAGAGTTAAATCTACTTTATTATCTCTTTCAGTAAATGGGACGCCATGAGATTTTAGCCAGTTTATACAATATGGTCCTTCTTTTATTATTGTTGAAGCCACATCTTTATCAACAATACCACCACCATTATTTATAGTATCATTGAGATGTTTTTCAAATGAGTCAGTTTCTGATAATACTGAAGCAATGCCACCTTGAGCCCATGAGGTTGAGCAGCTCTTTGAGTCTCCTTTTGTAATTAAGGTAATTCTTGTATTATCAGGAAGCATTAACGCTGCGCTAAGGCCCGCTATTCCTGATCCAACAATTAAAACATCTGTGTTTTTACTCATGCTCATAATATAATAAAATAGCATTTATATGTAAAATTGTAAAAAAACATATTTAATGAAAAGGATTAATTATGCAAGATGATGATAGACCTGTTCTTGATGAAATTATAAGTGGAAATAGCTCTAAATATGAAATTATCATTAATAAATACCAGGCTAGAATAATTAGCTTATGCTTTAGGTATACAAAAAGCTATCCTGACGCAGAAGAAGTTGCCCAGGAAGCATTTCTCAAGGCGTATAATTCACTTAATAAGTTTAGATTTGAGAGTAAGTTTTACTCATGGCTGCATAGAATTGCAATTAACTGTTCCTTAAATTATATAAACTCAAAAGAAAAAACCAAAGAAAAGGAAACTATTTCCGAAAATTTTGGTCTAACCGAACATAAGGGGGTTGCTTCTGTTGAAACACCATACAATGCTTATAATATGCAGATGATGGCTGAAAAGATAGAATCTGTTTACAATAGTCTCCCAGAAGACCTTAAATTGTTGATAAAGCTTAGGGATATAGATGATTTGAGTTATGATGAAATGGCGGAGATAGCAAAGTTACCGATAGGAACTATTAAATCAAAGCTACATAGAGCTAGAGAAATATTAACTAGAGCATTGGAAAAATATATTGAAGATGAATGATGTTAAGAACATAAAATTGACTGGATTTGTAAAAGCTATTTTAAAAAATGAGTATCCTTTGTATATGTCTAAAGACTTTTCATCTAAGATCATGAAAAAGATTAATAAGCCTGTTCGAGAATATAATTTTTTTAACTATGGTTTGCGAATAGCTAGCGCAATGACATTTGCGGTTATTACTTTGTTTGTAATGGATAACGTATTTACTGATAAAATTCAATATTCTAAATCTAGCACTATTAATCAGGAAATTTTATCACCAACAAGGAATGTTGCTAATCAGATGGAAAAATGTGAAGATGCTAAAGATAGCATCCAATCATCTGATCGCTTAAAATGTAAATGACAAGAAACATTTCGCTTAAAAATATATTATCAATTAATACTATAGCTCTAGTATTATTCTTCTATTCAAACTCATTGCATGCAAACCCGGCCTTTCCTAATTTCACTGATGTTGTAGAGAAAAATATACCTGCTGTAGTAATTGTCCATGCGACAAAAAAGATGAATTCTGCTGCAAGTGTCATGCCGGACATGTCTAATATACCTGATGAATTCAAACCGTTTCTCGATAAATTTTTTGATGAAAACAAAAATAATGATAGCCCAAAAAGACAGGCACCAAATTTTGGTTCTGGATTCATATTATCTAGTGATGGTTATATAATGACTAATAATCATGTGATATCAAACGCTGATGAAATAAAAATTACTCTCAGTGATCAAACAGAATTAAAAGCTGTTCTGATTGGAGCGGATCCTAGAAGTGATCTAGCATTGCTTAAAGTAGAAGCAGAAAATTTACCAGTCGTATCTGTTGGTACTTCAGAAAATCTCAAAGTTGGTGAGTGGGTGCTCGCGATAGGATCACCATTTGGGTTTGAGCATACGGTTACTGCCGGTATAGTTAGCGGAAAGAAGAGGAGTTTGCCTAACGAAAGCTATGTGGGATATCTTCAAACTGATGTTGCAATAAATCCAGGAAATTCTGGCGGCCCTTTATTTAATTTAAATGGAGATGTTGTAGGAGTTAATGCTCAAATTTATACTAGATCCGGCGGGTTTATGGGCGTTTCTTTCGCGATACCGGCAGAGACGTTAACAAATGTTTATAATCAACTTAAAAATGATGGAAAAGTTAAGAGAGGCTGGTTAGGCGTTTTTATTCAGGAAGTAGATCAAGACTTGGCTAAGAGTTTTGGACTGGATAAGCCTAAAGGCGCAGTTATAGCTAAAATATTAGATAAAAGTCCAGCTCAAAAAGCTGATTTTCAGCAAGGTGACGTTATATTGATGTATGACGGTAAGGATGTATTGAGATCAAAAGACCTTCCTTTACTGGTAGGGTCTACATTAGTTAACTCAACTATCAAGGTCAAATTATTACGTAATAGAAAAATTATTGAAAAGTATGTGTTGATTGAAGAACTACCAGAAGATGATTTAATTGCCAGCATGAAAGAAGAAAAGGTTGAGGAGACCAGTATTTCTGGGATCACTGTTAGTAATATTGCTGAAAATACAAAGAAAATGCTCAATATTTATGGAGGCGTCAAGGTTGACAAAGTATCTGCTTCACAGCTAAATAGCTCTAAGATACAAATTAATGATGTTATTACGCATATAAATAATCAACCTGTATACAATACTGCTGATTTTGATAAAAAAGTTAAAAGTCTTGAAAAGAATACTTTGGCTAACCTTTTGGTTTACCGAAATACCAATCCTATATATCTTGCAATAAAAATTCTAAATGATTGATGTTTACTATTTGTTCGCTATTATATAGAGGACATGGAAAACATAAGAAATATCTCTATTATCGCTCATATTGATCATGGAAAATCGACTTTAGCAGACCGATTAATTGAAAAATATGGAACCATGTCTTCGCGTGACATGAAAGATCAAGTTCTTGACTCTATGGATTTAGAAAGAGAGAGAGGTATTACTATTAAAGCCCAAACAGTATCTTTGAATTATAAAAAAGATAATGAGGTTTATAAAATTAATGTTATAGATACGCCTGGGCATGTAGACTTTTCATATGAAGTCTCGAGATCTTTATCTGCATGTGATGGCGCGCTACTTATTGTTGACGCCTCACAAGGAATAGAAGCGCAAAGCATTGCTCATACAAACCTTGCCATAGATCTTGGATTAAAAATAATACCCGTCATAAATAAAATTGATTTACCCTCAGCAGACATACCAGCTGTTAGAAAAGATTTAGTTGATTTTTTAAATGTAAACGATGAGGATATAATAGAGGTAAGTGCTAAAACAGGAATGGGGGTAGAAAATATTTTTGACCATGTTGTAGCTAAAATTCCGCCTCCGAAAGAAACTAATGATGATCACTCAAAAGCTTTCATTATAGATTCTTGGTTTGATAATTATTTAGGAGTTGTTGTATTAGTTAAAGTTGTTAGTGGCAAAATAAGTCCAAAACAAAAAATTAAAGTATTATCGAATGGCAAAGATTTCTTAATAGATAAAGTTGGGATATTTACCCCTAAAATTACATATTTGTCAGAATTAAATGCAGGTGACGTTGGATTCATTATTGCATCTATTAAAAACTTAGATGCCGCACCAGTGGGCGATACAATTGTTGACTCAAAGGCATTAAACCCTGTCCCATTGCCTGGATTTGAGCATATTCAGCCCCGTGTTTTTTCTGGGTTTTATCCAATTGATGCTCAAAATTATCAAGAATCACGAAAAGCATTGGATAAATTATCATTAAACGATAATTCGTTTACCTATGAACCAGAAAATTCTGATTCACTTGGACATGGCTTTAGATGTGGATTTCTCGGATTGCTCCATATGGAAATTATCAGAGAGCGTTTATCTAGAGAATACAATTTAGATTTACTTATGACAGTTCCCTCTGTTACTTATAAAGTTGAAATTAAAGATGGAACTATAATTGAGGTTAAAAGCCCTAAAGATTTGCCAGATGAAAATCAGATCAAAGCATTCTTAGAGCCAATTGCAGAAATAAATATTATTACTCCAGCTGATTATCTTGGGCCTATAATTGAACTATGCATTAAGAAGAGGGCTTCTCAAACTAACCTTCAATATAGAACAAATTCTGTTGAAATATCTTTTGAAATCCCATTATCTGAAATAATTTATGATTTTTTTGATAAATTAAAATCATGTACAAAAGGCTATGCCTCATATGACTATACTATTATTGATTATGTTGAAAGTAAGATGATAAAGTTAGATATACTGGTAAATAAGAAAAAGGTGGATGCACTGTCTCAAATTCTCCATAAAGAAAATTCTGACAAGAAAGCACGGGAATTAATTGATAATCTTAAAGAGTTAATACCAAGACAAATGTTTGAAATATCTATACAGGGATGCATTGGTGCCAAGGTTCTTGCGTCAACATCAGTTAGAGGGTTTAGAAAAGATGTTACGGCAAAGTTATATGGTGGAGATGCTACCCGTAAAATGAAATTATTAAAGAAACAAAAAGAAGGTAAAAAGAAGATGAAAAAAATTGGAACCGTAGAAATTCCTAAAGAAGCATTCTATGAATTTATGATGCCTAAGAAATAACCATGGATTTTACATTACTCTTAATAATAATTACTTTATTTTCTGGACTACTATTGCTTCTGAGTAAAATCTTTGCAGGCGATATATACTCTAGTGAGATATATTTATTTTTCTCTTCATTTTTTCCTATACTTTTATTTGTTTTAGTATTTCGCTCTTTCATTATTGAGCCATACAGAATTCCTTCAGGTTCCATGATACCAACACTGGTAGTAGGTGACTTTATTTTAGTAAAAAAATATGAATATGGAATTAGACTGCCAGTATCAAATTACAAGATAATTGATAATAGTAAACCAGTTCGTGGGGATGTTATAGTATTTCAATATCCTCAAGATAAAAGAATTAACTATATTAAGCGAGTTATTGCTTTGCCGGGTGATTATATTGAATACCTTAATAAAGTAGTTTATGTTAATGGTGAAAAATATACACAATTTAGTACCTCAGAAAGCTTGGTGTCAGCGGAAGATTTAGGTGATAGCGTTGTTGTGAATGAAAGCAATAATCTAATAAAATACAATGTCATGAAGAATAATGACAGAGGCCAAGATTTTAGTTATACCGTTCCAGATAAGACATATTTTGTTTTAGGTGATAATAGAGATAATAGTAATGATAGTCGTTACTGGGGCCCTGTTCCTGAAGAAAATTTAATAGGAAAAGCTTTCTTTATATGGATGTACTGGAATACAGATAGTTCATATTCAATATTAGAACGCGTTGGATCATCAATAGAATAAAAATGTCAAAAAAAGACGATATAAATATTTCTGCAGAAAAAATAAATAAATTAATTGGTTATAAATTTGAGAATACAAGACTCTTAATTGAATCATTTACTCATAAAAGTATTTCAGAAAATAATTATGAAAGACTAGAGTTTTTAGGGGACGCGGTATTACAGCTTATTATTACTAAAAATCTTTATACAACATATCCGGATATAGATGAGGGAACTTTGTCTAGAGAGAAACAGTCTATCGTCAGTAAGAAAATAATTTCAAAAATATCACTAGAACTCAAACTCATTGATTTTTTAATTGCAAAAAATTTAGATTTAAATAGTAGCTTATCATTAAAAAATACTATAGCTGCAAATATGATTGAGTCATTAATAGGTGCTGTATTTTTAGATAGTAATTATTCTGTATGCGAAGACATTGTTTCAAAAATATTCTCTAAATATTTAGTAGTGAAAAAAAATATTGGGGTTAAAGATTCAAAAACATTACTTCAGGAGCATATGCAGTCACTGAATAAACCACTTCCATTATATACAACTACACATATGGAAGGGCCGCCACATCAGCCAGGATTTAAAATAACTTGTCAAATATCTATATATAAAGAAACATTTGAGTCTAAATCTGTTACTGTTCGAGAAGGTCAACAAACAGTATCAAAAATAATACTAGATAAGATTAATAATGAAAAAAAAATATAATATATCAATTGTTGGTCAAAGTAATACTGGAAAATCTACATTAATTAATTATCTATGCGATAAATATGTGACAGCTGAAAGTAAAAAACTTCAGACAACCAGAGTTAATCTATATAACTCAGTATCACTTAATGGTATGGATATCAATTTCATAGATACCCCAGGGGTCTCGTTGCAAAATAATGATTTGCTTTCTACATCTATGAAAAATGCATATATTAAGACACTAGAGTCTATTGACTTGCTTCTCCTTATGATAGATATCGATAATACAGATTTAAAATATGAAGATGCAATACTAAATTTAGCTAATGTTGCTAAGACTAATGTCGTCATGCTTATCAATAAGATTGATCTTGCGGAAGATGATCTATCTGAGTTAGAGCATTTAAAATCAAGGATATCTAAAAACTATAGTTTAGAACTATATTTTATGTCTCTTAAATCTAAGCAAGGTGTGACGCAGATGGTAAACGGTATCTGCAAAATTCTTGAAACCAAACCTCCTTTGCATAAAAAAAATATTATTCCAGTAAACCAAAAAATTGTTTCTATGCAAGAAATTATAAGAGGGGTCATTATCGAGTTGACACATGGTGAAGTACCATACGATACAGCTGTGCATATTGAGACTCATGTGGCTAAAAAGAAGATCATTGAGATTAATGCAAATATTTATGTAAATAAAGAAAACCAGAAAAAAATTATAATCGGAAAGAGTGGGTCAATGATTAAAAAGATTGGGATCGAGTCTAGATCAAAGTTAGAATTAATTCATAGTAAGCAATTTTATATCTCATTAAAAGTACTGGTTAAAGAAAACTGGAAAAATAACTATATATTACTTAAAGAGATTGGTTATATAGATTGAATAATACCCTTATAAACTCATTTATAATCCACTCCAGACCTTATAGTGAAACCAGCATGATATATGATATTTTGACTGAAACTAATGGGTTGATGTCTGTAATAGCAAAAGGAGTAAAAAGAAAAAAAGATGGTTTATCCATGCAGCCTTTTAAAGAGCTGCAACTAACTTTTACAAAATCTTCATTGCCATTATTGACAAAATATGATGTTTTAACATCATATGGGAAAGTATATAAGAGTTATATGTTGGAAGGGCTATATTTTAATGAATTAATATATAAATTTATTCCTAGAAATGAACCATTACCGTCATTATTTTCTCTTTATAAAGATCACTTGTCATATATGAATAATGGAGAATATGAGTCATGGTTAATCTTGTTAAGGTTTGAATTTTTCTTTTTAAAAGAAATAGGGTATCAGCTTAATCATGTATATTTAGAAAATTATGTTGTTAACCCAAATATTTTATATTTTTATGAATATGGATCAGGCTTTAAAGAAGCAAAAAATGTTAACGATAATATTATTACAATCTCTGGAAAATGTTTAGATAATTTACTAGAAAAAAAATTCGATAAAATTATTGATGCTAAGAATACCAGGCTTATAATTAAAAAAATTATTAAACATATATTAGGAGATAAGGATATAAAAAGTTACGATATATTAGGTTAAGAAAGATTATTCTTATCAATTATTATTTTACTATCACTTATTTTTAGTACGAAGCTTTTGTCATACCAGTCACCCAGAACTATTCTTTTATATTCTTTATCTCCTGAGATAATTTTATGAATATTTGGTCTATGAGTATGCCCATGAATAATCATATCTACATCATGTTTTTTTAACTGATTGATAACTTCGTCATTATTAACATCCATAATTACTTCATCCTTGGTATCAGTCTCAGAAAGACTTTTAGCTCTAAGCATTTTTGCAAGATTTATTCTTTCCTCTAATGATTTTTTGAGCATCTCATTTTGCCATGAAGCAGATCTAACCATAGCCCTAAATTTTTGATATTCAATATCATCAATGCACAGCGTATCTCCATGCATTAATAGTATTTTTTTACCATGAAGTTCTATCACTGTTGGATCTTTTAAAAACTTCATTCCATGATGGTTACAAAATTTTTCAGATATCATGAAATCACGGTTTCCTTGCATAAAATACACAGGAACATCATTAGATTTTTTTTTGATACTACTAAAGACTTCTCTGAGACCATCTCCAGGATCATCATCTCCAACCCAATATTCAACAAAGTCACCCAGTATATACAGTGACTCTATATCTGACTCAAGGTTACCCAAGAGGTCTATAAAATATTTTATTACCTTAGGTCTATCTTTATCAAGATGTAGATCTGAGATAAACATAGTAGTCATAATTTATTCTTCGATAACCTCAACTTTTTCAACAACAATGGGTTCTTGCGGAACATCACCATGCCCACCTGTATTGCCTGTAGATACAGTCCCTATGTTTTCAACTATGTCCATTCCTTCGACAACTTCACCAAATACACAATAGCCATAACCATCAGGGGCATTTTTTTTATCTAGAAAGTCATTATCTTTTAGGTTAATAAAAAATTGTGATGTAGCTGAGTGGGGGTCACTTGTTCTTGCCATTGCTACCGTACCTTTCTTATTACTTAAGTCATTATTAGATTCATTGACAACTGGTGCATTGGATACAAATTCTGACATGTCAGGCATTAAACCACCACCTTGTACCATGAAATTTTGTATTACCCTATGAAAAATTGTCCCATTATAATTACCATTTTCAGTATAATTAAGAAAATTCTTAACAGTTTCAGGGGCCTTATCTGAGAATAATTTTATTACAATATTCCCTTTTGTTGTAGTAAGTTTTATCAATTTAGTTTCCTCTCCATGATTAATTTTATGTATACTGTCGCCGTAACAAGATGATATAGTTATACAAATCAATGCAACAGTAGAAAGGTATGTATTTCTTATCATCTTAATTTTTTAATTCTGAATCATATTATAGTAAATACATCATATCATGACCATAAAAATATTTAATACAATTAATAGAAAAAAGGAAATATTCAAGCCTGTTAAACCTGGCAGTGCTTCCATGTATGTTTGTGGTCCTACGGTATATAGTCATCCCCATATAGGTAACGCCAGGGCAGCTCTAGTTCCAGATATATTATTTAGATTATTAAAAAGAAAATATGACAACGTCACCTATATTAGGAATATCACAGATGTTGATGATAAAATTTCAGATGCTGCTTTTAAACAAAATAAGACAGTTTATGAAATAAGCGAAACATTTATTAAAATTTATCAAGATAATATGGCTTCATTGGATATTCTTGAACCGACATATCAGCCAAAAGTTACTGATAATATGCCTAGCATAATAAGCACAATTGAAAAAATACTAAAAAATGGTTTTGCTTATATATCAGAAAATCATGTTTTATTTGATACTAGTAAGTACAAAAAGTATGGAGAATTATCGAAACGTGCTTTAGATGAAATGATTGATGGAGCTCGCATCGAGGTAGCTGACTACAAGAAGTCGCCTAGAGATTTTATATTATGGAAACCTTCTAATGATGATCAGCCTGGCTGGCAAAGCCCCTGGGGTTTAGGTAGACCAGGATGGCATATTGAATGCACATCAATGATTAAGAATATTATTGGAAATGATAATACTTTGGATATCCATGGAGGAGGGAATGATCTTATTTTCCCCCATCATGAAAATGAGATTGCCCAGGGAAGCTGCATGTCCTCGTCTAAGTATTGTAATTATTGGTTTCATAATGGAATTGTTTTAGTGAATAAAAAGAAAATGTCAAAATCTTTAGGTAATGTTATTTTACTCGAAGATCTTCTGAAAAATAATAAATCCAATTCAATTAGACTAGCATTACTTTCAGCTCATTACCGACAGCCCTTAAATTGGTCTGACTCAACTTTAATAGAATCTAATAATCTCATAAAGAAATTTTCTAGTTTAGCGAGATCATATGCAGGTGATATTAATCAGTATGATAACTTAGATAATGAAATCATTGATATTCTTTCCGATGATTTAAATACTCCTGAAGCAATCAAACATCTTTCTGAATTAGCTAAGGCAGCAAAGACTAATGAAAAGGATTTAGCGTCTCTAATAGTGTCTTCAAAGTTTATAGGTATAAATCTTCTGGCCCATAATACGTCTATTTTGAAGACCATAGATGAAGGATTGATAAAATCTTTGATAGAGGAAAGAGTTGAAGCAAGAAGTTCGGGTGACTTTAAAAAAGCTGATGAAATCAGAGATAAGTTGTCATCTATGGGTATTTTAATAAAAGATTTGGAAGGTGAGACTGTTTGGGACTATAATCCAGACAACTAATAATTTCAATAATCTTATCTATAGGTATAATATGCATATATCGCGGGGTGTAGCG
>Ga0209711_10003024_pt1 | contig 14454 bp, 13 predicted proteins | sample ArcticOcean_MG_C_7_FD_187441 | JGI IMG/M metagenome (GOLD analysis project Ga0209711, IMG submission 187441) | Marine microbial communities from western Arctic Ocean - ArcticOcean_MG_CB11_88 (SPAdes) (version 2) | ecosystem: Environmental > Aquatic > Marine > Oceanic | place: Arctic Ocean... | reverse complement strand
AGAGAATATTTTCCATTGTCCATATTTTTTTGTATTTAACACATTACTATTTTTTCTTTTAATAATTGGATCATTATTAACTCTATAGCGGATTAAATCAGATATTGATCCTATTTTTAAATTATGCTTTTTACAAAAAGGTATTAGATCTTTTAATCTTGCCATATTTCCATCATCTTTCATGATTTCACATATTACAGCAGTAGGGTTCAACCCTGCTATTCTAGAAATATCTACAGCAGCCTCTGTATGTCCTGCTCTAACTAAAACCCCTCCATCACGTGCCATTAAAGGAAACACATGGCCTGGAGTAGTGATATCTGAGGGCCCTGAGCTTTTATCTATAGCCACCTGAATGGTTTTAGCTCTATCTGCAGCAGAAATACCTGTGGTAACATCCTTGGCAGATTCTATAGAAACAGTAAAAGCTGTATCAAGCTTACCCGTGTTTCTTTTCTTCATAGGAGTTAATTCTAATTCTTCAATCCTATTTTTTGTCATAGACAAACAAATCAACCCTCTACCATATGTGGCCATAAAATTAATTGCATCAGGTGTTGCCATTTGTGCAGGGATAATTAAATCACCTTCATTCTCTCTATCTTCATTATCAACAAGAACATACATTCTTCCATTTCTTGCTTCATCAACTATTTCTTCAATAGAAGATAAAAAATTATTTAATTTATTAATTTCACTCATATTATTTCTCTTTTATATAATATTTTGCAGCATTTACAGCGTAACGTGCAATAGTATCAATCTCTATATTAACTAAATCTTTTTCATTTAATTGACCCAAAGTAGTATTGTTAAAAGTATGCGATATTACATTTACATTAAACGAACTTTTATTCACTTCATTAATAGTTAAGGAAACTCCATCTATTGATATAGATCCTTTTTTTGCAATGTAAGCTTGTATCTCCTTAGGAGATTTAAAAACTAACCTTACAGAACCTTTAATATTTTTTTTACTTTGTAATACCGTAACACTATCTACATGTCCACTTACAAGATGACCTCCTATTTGGTCTCCTAATAATAATGACTTTTCTATATTTATTTTAGTACCCTTTTTCCAAAATTTCGCCGCTGACACTGAAAGAGTTTCTTTAGATAATTCAACATTAAAAATATCATTTTTGATTTTTATTACAGTAAGACAGACCCCTCCACAACAAATAGAATCACCGATATTAGTTTTATTTAGTTCTAGCGTTGTTTTTATACTTAAATTCAGATCACCATTACTAGTATTTAAACTTGTAATTTGACCTATATCTCTAATAATGCCCGTAAACATAATATACTCCCAATTAACATACTGCTATATGCTAACTAACTAAACTCCATTCTTCTAATACATCATCATCTAAAACCCTAGTTTTAAGTAATTTATAACGTTTAATTAAATCTAGATTATTAATATTATATGAAGCAATACCAGAAAGACCATCTCCTCCTATAAAAATACCACTTCTATATAAAAAAACTTTATCAATCAAATTATTTGCCATTAAAGATGCAGAAATTTCACTTCCTCCTTCCACTAATACTTTATTGTAACCTTTCTCTGATAAATAAGTTAAGCCTTCTATAAGGTTTAACTTATTATCAATTTTTTCTAATTCAATAATTTCAACACCCATGTCAATTAATTTTTTTTTCTTTGGAGAATTAATATTATGTTTAGTCCATATTATGGTAGGAATCTTATCAAGGTTATTTAGCACATTTGATGTAAGAGGAATTGATAAAGAGCTATCTACTATTACTCTAACTGGAGAGTATTTTTCTAACCCCCTAATTCTACAATTTAGTTTTGGATCATCTTTTAAAACAGTATTTATTCCTACTAATATAACATCATGATTTGCTCTTAAACTATGGCCATGCATTCTAGATAATTCTCCTGTTATCCATTTACTATTTCCATTAGCCGTTGCAATCTTGCCATCTAAACTACTAGCTATTTTCAAGCTTACTAATGGGCGATTATATTTTAATCTAAAAATAAAACCCGCATTAATATCTAAGGATTTTTCTTCTAATAAGCCTAAAGAAACTTTTACCCCTGATTTTTTTAATAATTTAACCCCTTTACCATTAGTTCTTATATCAGGGTCTAAAACAGAAATAACTACATGCTTTATTCCTGCATTAATTAATAGCTCTGCACAAGATGGAGAAGTATCTTTATGAGCACATGGCTCTAATGTTACTATGGCTGTTGCACCTTTAGAACTAGCAGTTAATGAATTTAATGCATTCATTTCTGCGTGTGGCCTACCTTTATCAGATGTCCTTCCCATACCAATTAGATTATTTGATCTATCAAGTATTAAACAACCAACACTAGGGTTTGGAGAACAACAACCTATACCTCTTTTTGCAAGAGATAATGCACTTCTCATGGCTACTTCTAGTTGCATACCTCTTTATTCCTTTATAGTTATTTTTTTGTAGTATCTTCGCTGAGTCCTCCGATAAATTTCTCAAAATCCCTTGCTTCTCTAAAATTTCTATAAACACTAGCAAATCTAACATAAGCAACTTGATCAATTTCGGAAAGAGTATTCATTACTAACTCACCTATATCACTGCTTTCTATTTCAGAATCTCCTGAAGATTCAAGCCTCCTAACCAGACCTGTAATCATTTTTTCAATTCTTTCATCTTCTAATGGTCTTTTACGAAAAGCAATCATTATGGAACGAGCTAATTTATCTCTATCAAATTCCACTCTTTTACCATCCCTTTTTTTAACCATGAGATCCCGTAACTGAACTCTTTCAAAGGTGGTAAAACGAGCAGCACATTGTATACAAGACCTTCTTCTTCTTATTACAGAATTATCTTCTGTGGGACGAGAATCTTTTACTTGAGTATCTTCATCATTACAATAAGGACATCGCATATAACTTTCCTTTAATAATTTAATACCATTCTACTTGTATCTTATAGAAGAATAAAGAGGAAAATCCTTACACATACTAATTACATCTTTTTTTACTTCATCTTCAATAATGCTTATATTCTCTTTGTCCTTAGAAAGACCCTTTAATATTTTCCCTATTAACTGTCCAATTTTTAACATTTCTGTTTCTTTAAAGCCTCTAGAAGTAACTGCAGGCGTTCCTATTCTTAAACCAGAAGTAATAAAAGGTTTTTCTTCATCGAATGGTACAGCATTTTTATTACAAGTAATTCCTGCTCTATCTAAACTTTCTTCTGATATCTTTCCAGTAAGTTTAATAGGCCTCAAATCGCACAAAATTACATGACTATCTGTTCCACCAGAAACAATATTAACACCTTGGTTTTCTAACTCAGCAGACAAAGCTTTTGCATTTAAAATGATTTGTTTAATATATTTTTTAAATTCAGGCTTCAATGCTTCCCCAAATGCGGCAGCTTTAGCTGCAATAACATGCATTAATGGTCCACCTTGAATTCCCGGGAATATAGCTTTATCAAATAACTTACCTAAATCCTCATTATTAGACAATATCATTCCACCACGAGGGCCTCTTAATGTTTTATGTGTAGTTGTTGTTGCAACATGTGCATATTCAATTGGGTTAGGATATTCACCAGCAGCTATTAAACCAGAATAATGAGCAATATCAGCCAAAAAATAAGCTCCTACTTTATCAGCAACACTTCTTATCCTTTTAAAGTCTATATGCCTAGAATAAGCTGAAGCTCCTGCAATGATTAATTTTGGATTATGCTGAATTGCCAAAGCTTCTAGTTCATCATAATCTATGAGACCATCGTCTTTATTAACTCCATATTGAATAGAATTAAACCATTTTCCAGACTGGTTAGGTTTTGCTCCATGAGTTAAATGACCTCCAGATGCCAATGACATTCCTAAAATAGTATCTCCAGGCTTTAGCAAAGCCATAAATACAGCCTGATTAGCCTGCGAACCAGAATTTGGCTGAACATTAGCCCATTTACAAGAAAACAATTTGCATGCTCTTTCTATGGCAATCTCTTCAGCTATATCTACAAATTCACACCCTCCATAATACCTTTTTCCGGGATACCCTTCTGCGTATTTATTTGTTAATACTGACCCCTGTATATCTAATACTGTCTGACTGACAAAGTTTTCAGAAGCTATTAGCTCGATAGAATTTTGCTGCCTATTTAATTCATTTTGCATTGCATTTAATAATTCTTCATCCTGGCAACTTTTAATACCATTATCATTAATATTTAATTCTGATGAAATATTAACTTTATTCATCTAATGTTCCCTTCTTATAAATTAATTAAGTTTATCAACGCGCCTTTTATGTCTTCCGCCCTCAAATTTTTCTTTGATAAAAACATCCAATATACCTAAAGCATCTTCTTTATTAATAAACCTTGCACCAAAAACTACTGCATTGGCATCATTATGCTGTCTGGCTAATTTTGCTATTTCTATATTATGGCATAGTGCTGCTCTTACTCCTGCTATTCTATTTAGCGCAATACTAATTCCTATTCCACTTCCACATATGGCAACACCTAAAGTATTATTATTACTTACAATAAAATCTCCTAAGGCCTTTCCATAATCAGGGTAATCAACAGAATCATTATTAAAAGGCCCTAAGTCCTTAACCTTATAATTATTATTTTCCAAGTACGTTTTTATTTGCTCTTTCAAGCCGTAACCAGCATGATCAGATGCTAGTACAAATGAATTATTTTTGTCGGACAATAAAAAAACCCTCTATAGAATATTCAAAAAATATAAACAAAATTACTTATAATATATAGCCTAAAAATAAAAATTTAGTAGCTAATTAATATCAGTTCTTTTAATTTTTCCATTAGATAAATCCTTCATATATTCGTTTATCTCTTTTTTAACTACTCCTGCTAAAAAATATACTCCTACTAGGTTAGCAACAGACATTAAAAAAATCATAGAGTCTGATATATCTAAAACAGAACCCAAGCTAACAGAAGAACCTATTATGACAAAAACACAGAATATGAATTTAAAAATATTTTCCGATAAAACAGAATTACCAAATAAATAGCACCATGACTTTAAGCCATAATATGACCAAGCTATCATAGTTGAAAATGCAAATAAAATTGCAGCAAGCGCAAGAATATAAGGAAACCATGGTATAGTTTTGGCAAATGCAGCAGATGTTAATGCTATACCTGCTAAATTTCCACTTTCACTATATACTCCTGTAAGAACAATAACTAAAGCAGTTATTGTGCATATAATAATAGTATCTATAAAAGGCTCAAGTATAGAGACTAAACCTTCAGTTACTGGAATATCTGTTTTAACAGCAGCATGAGCAATTGGAGCTGATCCTAATCCAGCCTCATTTGAAAAAGCAGCTCTTTGAAACCCAATAATTAATGCTCCTAAAGCCCCTCCAGCCGCAGCCGTTGGAGAAAATGCTTCAGAAATTATACTAAATATTGCTTCTGGAACACCTCCAATATTTAGCAAAATGATTATTAACCCTGCAATCAAATATATTAGAGCCATTAAAGGAACTAAAGTTGAGGTAACTTTAGCTATAGACTTAATACCACCAATTATTACAACACCAAGTATTATCGCTATAATTAACCCAAATAACCATCCTTTATCAGCAAAGAAAGATGTTTGGCCTCCAGTTACAGAAACAAATTGTTGAAAAGATTGATTAGCTTGGAACATATTTCCACCTCCAAGTGCTCCGCCTATGCAGCAAATTGAGAAAAATACGGCAAGAATTTTACCAAGAGTCGCTTTTCCTTTTTCAGCTAAACCTTTAGATAAATAATGCATGGGGCCACCAGAAACAGTACCATCTGAGTTTATAACTCTATATTTAACACCAAGTGTACATTCACAAAACTTAAGTGACATACCAAGAAAGCCTGCAAGTATCATCCAAAAAGTTGCTCCTGGTCCACCAATAGAAATTGCAACAGCTACGCCAGCTATATTACCTAATCCTACAGTCCCTGATAAGGCAGTTGATAATGCCTGAAAGTGAGAAACTTCTCCTTTAGATTCAGGTTTATCATACCTTCCACGCACCAAATCAAAAGCATGAGAAAACATTCGTAAGTTAATAAAATTAAAATAAAATGTACAAAATATTGATCCAGCTATTAACCACAATACAATTATTTTTATATCTGCTCCTGCAACACTAAAAGAATAAAACACAGTACCAGCAATTTTATTAGATATAGGAGATAACCAAGCATTTATTAGAGAATCAAAACCATCGCCTGCAAAAGATGACTTTGAGGAAAAGCATAAACCCATCAAAAATAAAATTTTATAAAATATTCTCATTATAATTACCTCCTAAATTAATATACTTAAAACATATGAAATTATTCTTACTTAAGTAAAGTTAAAATATTAACTAATTGAAGAGATATTTAACTCTTTCCAAACTTTTTTTAAAGAATCCACCAAATAATCTATCATTTTTTCATCATGGAGTGGGCTCGGAGTAATTCTTAATCTTTCCTTACCTTTAGGAACTGTTGGGTAATTTATAGGCTGCACATATATCGAAAATTCTGAAAGAAGGATATCAGATGCTTTTTTGCAAAGTACTGGATCTCCTACTAATATTGGAACTATATGGCTATCTGATGGCATAACAATAATACCTGTTTGTCTTAATTTTTCTTTAAGACTTTTTGCTCTTTCTTGATGAATTTTTCTTTCTATACTAGATTCTTTTAAGTGTTTTACTGATGCTAATGCACCTGCAGCTATTGCAGGTGGCAAAGAAGTAGTAAATATAAAACTTGAAGCAAAAGATCTAATAACATCTATAATATTATTATTTGATGCTATATAACCACCCATTGTCCCATAAGCTTTTGCAAGAGTGCCTTCAATTATATCTAGCTCATCCATTAAACCTTCACGCTCAGCAATTCCGCCACCACGTAAGCCATACATTCCTACTGCATGCACTTCATCTAGATAAGTAAGAGCATTGTTTGCTTTAGCAACTTCGCACAGTTCTTTTATTGGAGCTATATCGCCATCCATAGAATAAACAGATTCAAAAGCTACTAGTTTTGGGCGTTCAGGATGAATAGTTTTTAGGATTTTGTCTAAATGATCTGGATCATTATGTTTAAATATAATTCTTTCAGCTTTACTGTTTCTTATACCTTGTATCATTGATGCATGGTTCAGCTCATCTGACAACACAACACAATCTGGCAAAATAGAAGCTATAGTGCTAAGGGATGCTTCATTAGAAATATATCCAGAGGTAAATAAAAGGGCCCCCTCTTTATTATGAAGGTCTGCTAATTCATTTTCTAATAAAACATGATAATGTGAGGTTCCAGAAATATTTCTAGTTCCTCCTGATCCTGCTCCTGATGAATCAATAGCTTCATGCATTGCAGATAAAACTTTTTTATTTTGCCCCATCCCAAGATAGTCATTAGAACACCATACTGACACCTCTTTCTCTTTAGAATCAGAATAGTGTATAGCATTAGGAAAACTTCCTAATGTTCTTTTAATATCATTAAAAACTCTATATCTTCCTTCTTTCTTAAGAGAATTTAAAGCACCAGTAAAATATTTATTATAATTCATAATTTTAAAATTACCTCAATTATGATTATATATAATTAAATCCTAAAAAAAAGAAAGTTATTTACGATGATTTTATATGAACTTGATGCAATAAACGAACAATATTTCAGTCCTTATTCATGGCGCATATTAATGTCTTTAAACCATAAAGGCTTATATGAAGGTTTAAAACGAATACCTATAAAGTTTTCAAAAATATCAGAGATAACTAGTAAAGAATTTAATACAGTTCCTATTTTAAATGATAAAGGCACATGGATAGGAGAATCTTTAGATATAGCAAAATACCTTGAATTAACATATCCTAATACCCCTTCTTTATTTGGTAGTTCTGAAAGCATGCATCTTACAAGTATTATTAATCAAATAATTGACCCTAAAGTTATAGCTATATTGGCAAGAATAATAGTTGCAGATTCATATAATACTATACACCCTGAAGATAAAATATTTTTTAGAAAAACTAGAGAAAAACGTTTAAATAAAACAATTGAAGAGGTTGAACTGGAGAGTGGAAAATATATCCCTCTTTTTCAAAAAGAAATTAATCCATTTAGAAAAATGATAAAAAATAACAAGTTTTTTACTGGTTCTAAACCAATGTATTGTGATTATATTTTATTTGGTTTTTTTATGTGGGCAAGAAATTGTAGTAAAAAACAGTTATTAGATAAAGATGATATTCTATGGAATTGGAGAGAAAGAATGTTAGACCTCTATGATGGGTTTGCAAGAAAATCTAATGGATTTGAAATTAAGTAATACTATAACCACCATCTACTGTAATAGTAGTGCCAGTTGTATAACTAGCCCTATCACTAGCTAAATATACTGCAGCGCCTGCAATGTCTTCTGGGACACCCCATCTTTTCATTGCTGTCCTCTCTGTTATTTTTTCTCTTTGCTCTTCCTCTTCTTGTAATGGCTTTGTAAGTTTAGTCTCAATATATCCTGGAGCAATAGCATTTGCCCTTACATGATATTGACTCCACCCATTTGCTAAACTTTTTGTTAAACCAACCAAACCTGTCTTAGAAGCAGTATAACCTGGAGACATAGGAGATCCAAAAAAAGAAAACATTGAAGCAATATTTATTATATTACCATGTGTTAAAGCTAACTTAGGAAGAGCTTCATGACTCATTCTCATCACACCCATCAAGTTAGTATTAATGACATCTGCAAAATGTTCTATTCTATATTCAAGTCCTCTTTTAACTATACCTGCATTATTTACTAAAATATGCAAATCATCAATTTCCTCAAAAATTTTTTCTATTGAAATATCATTTGTGACATCCAATTTATATTTTCTTATAGATCCAAATTTAGTTTCTACATTGCATTTTTCTAGGCTTTCATCAGATTTAGCCGTAACAATAACTTCTGCACCCGCTTCTTTAAAACCTTCAGCTATAGCATAACCTATTCCTGATGCTCCGCCAGTAACAAGTGCTACTTTTCCTTTTAAATCAATAGTATAAGCCATCATGCACCTCTTAATTAATAGTATTTACTGGATTAAGTACTTTTTTCTCAATAAAAAATTTTTCAATATTCTTAGCTGCCAACTCTACCATACCAGTTCTTGCTTTAAAACTTGCACTACCTGCATGAGGAGCTAAAACAACATTATCCATCTTAGCTAATTTTCTATCATAACTTGGTTCAAACTCATACACATCTAGAGCACACCCTGAAATTAATTTATTCTCTAAAGCTATTATTAAATCACTTTCTTTAACAATTGGACCACGAGCTATGTTTATTAGAAAACTATCTTTTTTCATATTTTTAAATTCTTTAATCGTGATTAAGTGTTTTGTTTCATTTGTTAAAGGACAAAGTATTACAATATATCTACAGGATTTTAGCAAATCTAATAATGACATCCATTCTGCATTTAAAGAAGACTCAATATTTTTACTCAACCTATTTCTATTATGATATTTAATATTTAAACCAAATGGGATTGCTCTTTTAGCTACATCTTGCCCTATACTTCCCATACCTATAATACCTAAATTTTCACCTCTTAAATCTGCACCCCATAAAAGATGATAGAAATTGGCTTTAAATCCACCTGATCTTACTATGCGATCTCCTTCAGGGACTCTTCTTGCTACAGCTAGCAATAACGCCATAGACATATCTGCAACTGCATCATTCAAAATTCCTGGAGTATTAGTTACTTGCATTCCCATTTTTGTACAGAAGTTTGCATCTATATTATCAAAACCTACACCAACATTACATACAACCTTTAAATTAGGACATGATTGTATTAATGTCTTATTTATTAAAGCTGACTGAACTAATATTCCTTCTACATTTACTACTCTATCCAAAAGTTCATTACCTGATAGAATACTTTTTGAGGTATCATGATGATCTATATCAAAATTTTTTTCTAATCTAGATAAAAGATCATCAGACAATAAAGAATGAATAAAAATTTTAGGCTTAAATTTTACTTCCATTTAACAACTTTTTGGCGTTGCTCTCCAAGTTTTTCAATACCTAAATGCATTTCATCTCCATGCTTCAAGAATTTTTGAGGTTTCATGCCACCACCCACTCCAGGAGGTGTTCCAGTAGCAATAATATCTCCTGGCTGTAATGTCATATAATGACTTACATAAGATACAATTGTCTTAACATCAAATATCATTGTTGAAGTATGGCCAGTTTGCATTCTCTTACCATTAAGGTTTAACCAAAGGTCTAAATTTTGTACCTTTTTCACTTCATCTCTTGTAACTAACCATGGACCAACTGGACAGGAAGTATCAAATCCTTTTCCTCTAGTCCATTGACCCGCTGCTGCTTTCATTTGATATTCTCTTTCAGATACATCATTTACCAGTGTATAACCCGCAACATAACTTAACGCTCTAGCTGCGCTAACTGACCTAGCAGTATCTCCTATAACAATTCCTAGCTCTACTTCCCAATCACTACAAACACTGTCTTTTTGCTTTGCATCTTTTTTACCTAAAATAAGGCCTTTAGGTAACATAACCTCATCATTCGGGCCTGATAGAGAACTTGTAGGCTTCATAAACATAATAGGTTCACTTGGAATTGGGCTTCCAGTCTCTTTTGCATGATCCACATAATTAAGACCAATACAAACAATTTTACCTATCCCTGAAAGAGGAACTCCTAATCTTTTCTTACCTTTAACCAAAGGTAATTTATCTATATTAATTCCAACTAATTTTTCTAGTTTTTTTTTAGATAAGACTGATCCATCAATATCCATCATCTTTTTAGATAAATCTCTAATATTGCCATCAGAGTCAATAACTCCTGGCTTCTCTTTACCTTTAACTCCATACCTAACTAATTTCATGCTCTTCTCCCTTTTTAAATAAATTCTTAATATTAATTCTAATCAGATTATTTTAGATTCAAATATTCTATAAAAGTTGATAGAAAGTAAACATAAAACATATTTAAATTTATAAAAATATAATATATATTAATAATTCTTTGTTTAATTGGGAGAATATAACAAATGCAACCTATAGCAATTCGAATTCATAAAAATGATAATGTGGTTACTGCTAAATCAGATATTGATATTAATATCAATATTGATAAAGAAAACATAAATACAAAACAACATATTCCTGTGGGTCATAAAGTGGCCACACAAAACATCTCTAAAGGAGATGCTATTATTAAATATGATACTATGATTGGTATAGCTAAAGAAAATATAAAAATTGGAGACCATGTTCATGTTCATAATACAGGCATGGTAGACAGTAAAAAAGACTATCAGTTTTCGCAAGGATGTAAAAATAATGAAGTATTACCTGAAAATGAAAGAGCTACTTTTATGGGCTATCGCAGACCTAATGGCAAAGTAGGAACAAGAAATTTCATTGGTATTATTTCATCGGTTAATTGTTCAGCAACAGTTTGTAAAAAAATAGCAGAATCTTTTAGTGAAGAGGTATTATCAGAATATGAGAATGTTGATGGAATAGTATCAATTACCCACGGAACTGGATGCGGTATTAATAGTAAAGGTTTGGGATGGGAGCTATTACAAGCAACAATTGCGGGATATTCTAGACATCCAAATTTTGGAGGTTTAATTGTTATTGGATTAGGATGCGAAGTCAATCAAGTGAGCGGAATGGCTCAATCTATGGATTGGGCAAGTTCAGATACATTTAAAATGATGACTATTCAAGAAATTGGAGGAACAAGAAAAACAATTCAAGAAGGCGTAGAAATGATAAAACAAATGCTACCAATTCTTAATAAAAATAAACGAGAAAAATCTCCCGCTTCAGAATTAATTTTAGGTTTAGAATGTGGTGGGTCAGATGCTTATTCTGGTATGACAGCAAATCCAGCATTAGGCTCTGCAGTTGACTTGCTAGTTAAGAACGGTGGGACAGGCACACTTGCAGAAACTCCAGAAATATTTGGCGCCGAACACCTGTTAACAAGAAGAGCAATAAATGAAGAAGTAGGTCAAAAAATTGTAAACTTTATTAAATGGTGGCAAGAGGATTACTTAACAAAATTTGAAGAAAACAGAGAACAACTTCATCAAGACCCTTCTCCTGGAAATAAAGCGGGGGGATTAACTACTATTCTTGAAAAATCTCTTGGTGCTGTTGCAAAAGGAGGAACTACTAATTTAGTAGCTGTTTATCAATTTGCTGAAAATATTAAAGCTAAAGGTTTCACATTTATGAATACTCCAGGATATGATGTAACTAGTGTGACAGGACTTATTGCAGGAGGAGCAAATATGATTTGTTTTACTACTGGAAGAGGATCAGTATTTGGATGTAAGCCAGCTCCCTCTATAAAGTTAGCAACTAATGATGATTTATATAATAGAATGACAGAAGACATGGATGTAAATTGTGGAAAAATTTTATTAGGAGAGTCGACAATAGCTGAGATGGGAGAAGAAATTTTTCAATTGATTCTTGATGTAGCTTCAGGAAAACAATCGAAATCTGAGATAAATGGCTTAGGAGACCTAGAGTTTGTACCATGGCAAATGGGTGCTATCACTTGATAAAAAATGAAGATTTTAAAATAAGAAAAGTAATACAATCTTTAGAATCATCACCCATCCGAAAAATAGCAAATACTGCTATAGGTAAAAAAGATATTATTCCTTTATATTTTGGGGAAACAGACATTCCAACGCCTTCATTTATATCTCAAGCAATGAAGAATGCATTAGATGCTGGACAAACCTTTTACAGTGCTAACCAAGGAGTCCCTGAGTTAGTAAATATAGTATCAAAATATACTTCCTCTTTACATAAAAACTATATTGCTCCCTCTAGAATAATGATCACATCTGCCGGAATGAATGCCTTAATGATCACTTCCGAAGCATTAATTAATCCTAAAGATAAAGTTATATGCATAACACCTGTTTGGCCCAATTTTATGAGGTGTATAGAAATTATGGGTGGAGAAGTAATAGAAATTCCACTAATTTATTCAGATGCAAATAATACATGGAAGCTGAATATTGAAGAGATTAAAAAACATATAAAAGATGTAAAAGCTATTTATATTAATTCCCCAAATAACCCAACTGGTTGGATGATTAATCTTCAAGAGCAAATGGAAATTTTAGAACTATGTAGAAAAAATAAAACATGGATAATTTCAGATGAAGTTTATGAAAGAATTGTATATGATAGAAATGTAGCTCCCTCATTTTTAGATTTAACTGATGAAAATGATTTATTAATAGTTGCAAATAGCTTTTCAAAGTCCTGGGCTATGACTGGGTGGCGGCTAGGATGGATGGTAATACCAGAAAATTTGCTTAGTATATTTGAAAAATTAAATGAATACAATGTAGCTTCCCCCTCTTCGCCAGCACAATATGCAGGAATTACGGCCATTACTGAAGGTGAAGATTTTTTAAAGAAAATGATCTATAATTTCAAAATTAGCAGAGAGCTTGTAATGAATCGTTTAAGTGACTTTTCACGCATTACTCTTCCTCTTCCAGAGGCTGCTTTCTATGCTTATTTTAAAATCGAGGACATTACAGATTCAGAAAAATTTTGTCTAGAAACTCTTGATAAAACTGGTGTTGGACTTGCTCCTGGAACATCATTTGGAAAAGGAGGAGATAGTTGGGTCAGATTATGTTACGCGAAAAACCCTGATTTACTAAACCAAGCTTTTGATAAATTAAAACCAGTATTCACGTAATGAAAATTTCTAAAGCAACTGAAAAAAATATAAATATTGCAGCAAAACTATTATTAAAAGGAGGCATTGTTGCCTTTCCTACTGAAACGGTCTATGGACTTGGGGCATTAGCTAATGATAAAAAAGCTATTAAAAGAATTTATGAAGTTAAAGGTAGGCCTAAAAATAACCCACTAATTGTTCATGTTTATGATATAAATCAAGCTTTATCAATAACTAAAAATATACCAATAGATGCCCATGTTTTAATTAAAAAATATTGGCCAGGCCCTCTTACTTTAATATTACCATATAAAGAATCTTCAAATATTTCTTCTATAGCAAGAGCTAATTTAAAAACAGTAGCTGTTAGAATACCTAATCACCCGGTTGCATTAAAACTCTTAAAAGCTGTTAATATGCCATTAATCGCGCCAAGTGCTAATATATCACAACACTTAAGCCCAACTTCAGCTAGCCATGTTAAAAAAGACCTAGGCATTAACCTTATTGTAGAAAAAGATATGATACTTAATGGGGGAAGTACAAGTATTGGTTTAGAATCTACCGTTATAGATTTTACAAGTATCAAACCAATAATATTAAGACCAGGAGGATTAGATATTAATCTTATTAATAAATATGTGAAA
>Ga0209711_10003017_pt1 | contig 14475 bp, 13 predicted proteins | sample ArcticOcean_MG_C_7_FD_187441 | JGI IMG/M metagenome (GOLD analysis project Ga0209711, IMG submission 187441) | Marine microbial communities from western Arctic Ocean - ArcticOcean_MG_CB11_88 (SPAdes) (version 2) | ecosystem: Environmental > Aquatic > Marine > Oceanic | place: Arctic Ocean... | reverse complement strand
TATAGAGTTCGTTACGGCGAAGATTAAATTTCATCCAGTTCGGTCAACTGCTCCTTAGAAGTATAGCAAGAAGAGCGCAAATGCTTGGGGTTTGCGATGGGGTCATTTGATCTTTCGAGACCGAATGCAATGCTCCAGTGGCAATATCAAATCTCTCGGAAGAAGATTGCTGTTAAAAAGAAATATAAGAATGCTGTGAATATGAAATCACTCTTCATGTCAGTTCTGTGGCTACAGCTTGGCTTTGGTCTTAGTTCGCTCAAAGCAGAGCTTATTCTTCCCAATATTTTTGGGGATCACATGGTTCTGCAGCGTGACCAGCACAACCCTGTGTGGGGTAAAGCCGATGCAGGGCAGGAGATAGTGGTCTCTATCGCGGGACAAAGGCACAAAGCACTTACTGGTGCGGATGGTTTTTGGCGCGTCGAACTAAATCCATTAAAGGTGGAAGACGGCCCCTGTGTCCTCAGGGTCATTGGGGATCGTGAACTTTCATTCGAGGATGTGCTGATCGGAGAAGTCTGGATGTGCTCAGGTCAGTCTAACATGGCTTGGTCGATCAATGGGATTAATGATCACGACATGGAGATCGCTACAGCGGATTATCCAGAAATACGTTTATTATCTGTTCCACTTATTGGCACGCAAGAGCCGCAGTTTAATATCGATGCCGATTGGCAGGTCTGCAGTCCAGAGACGATTAAGAGTTTCACCGCGCCAGGTTATTTATTTGGACGTCGTTTACACAATACACTCAAAGTTCCCATAGGGTTGATTGATAATGCCTGGGGTGGTTCCGACTTGGAGGCATGGTTGCCGCGTAAGGTCTTGGAGGATGCGGGGCAAGACGAGTATCTCGCAGAATGGGATGCCTATCTATCAAAGTATTCTGACGAGTATTTTGAGCGCCAGAAAGTGGAATACCAAAAATGGCTTGATGCTGGAAAACTGGGGCAGAAGAGGTTCCCTGCACGTGATGTGCGTATCGCGCAGAAGCGCCCCTCTAATATTTATAATGGAGTTCTGCATCCAAGCATCGGCTTCGGGATCAAGGGAGTCATCTGGTGCCAGGGTGAAAGCAATATCGGGCGCGCCTATGAGTATCGATCGCTCTTCTCACTCTTGATCAATACTTGGCGTGACTTGTGGCAGCAGGAAGATCTCCCTTTTTATTGGATTCAGCTCGCTGACCATAATAATGAGAAGCCAGAACCTGCCGGAAGTTACTGGGCGGAGTTGCGTGAGGCGCAAACTATGACGCTGTCAGTGCCTCATACGGGTGAAGCCGTTGTTATCGACCTAGGAGAGGCTCGCGATATTCACTATCGTAACAAACAAGTCGCTGCGAATCGCTTGGCGCGCCATGCATTGGCAAAGGACTACGGCTACAAAATTGCGGCTGATAGCCCGCGTTACCTTTCAATGGAAGTGGAGGGGGATACGATCATTTTGAATTTTGATAAGGTCGCGACGAGTCTTTATGCTTTCGATATTAAAGAAATCAAAGGCTTCAGTATTGCAGGTCGCGACAGACAGTTCGTTTGGGCTCAGGCACAAATTATAGGCAAGAATCAGGTAAAGGTTTGGTCGAATGCCATTACAGAACCGGCTTCCGTTCGCTATGGCTGGGCGGATAACCCTGTGGTTAATTTGTATGATCGTAATAGTCTACCCGTCACTCCCTTTCGCACAGATGACTGGGAGATCGAAACTATGGGTAACAAGACTTTGCATCGTAAAATGCCAGACTGATTATCATGAACTCAAGCCGATGGATATTAATTCTTTGCCTTCTGGGTGTTAGCGCACAAGTGCAGGCTAATTCTTGGGGTAAGAATAACTTCAGCACTCTAAAAGAAAATGCGTCTGCAGTTTTTAGTTCAGTGCCCGAGAGAGTCTACGGTATTGGTTTAAGTAGCCAGAATGGCGCATCATTTAACCAGTATATTAACTCAGATGACCGATTAGATGATGCCCTAAATAATGTAGAGGAATTAGGTTATAATCTAATCAGAACTTGGGGCTTCAATAGCTATTCAGTTATGATTTATAATAACATAGCTACTAATAATCGTAAAATTAAAGTTCAACAAGGTATCTGGCTTAATACTTCTGATTTAGCTACTTGTATTGGGACAATCGATGCGGCACTCCAAGCATTGGAACCTTATAAGGATTTAATCCTAGGGGTAAGCCTTCTCAACGAAACTGAAGGGGTCGTCACAGCGCAGACTTTGGGCGCGTTGATTGTCTGGGCGAAGAATAATTACCCTGATTATTTATATACCGCTAATTTTTTATCGGGGACTCTTAACAACCAAGCATTCAGTAATGTTTTTTCTGACCTAGACTACATAAATGTAAATGAATACGGAGGATACTTTGGATTTGGGAGCAACCACTCAGTAGAAAATCAAATAAACCAAATTTCTCAAAAAACATATTCTGCAGTCGATGATGATAAATTAATCGTCATCGGTGAGACAGGTTGGCAATCGTATCCGCGTAATACCAATGGAGTTTTCGATGCTAAACTAACGGCCTCGAATTTGTGCGAGTATTATTACAAAATTTCTAATCTGATATATAATGGTCAAAGTAGGTATGGGTTTATGTTTTATTTTAATTTAAGTTCTGCAGGCTGGAAGGATCAATCTGGTGGTGGCAATTATAACGATGACGACTGGGGTTTATTTTCAGAGGGTAACAGTAGCTCTCTAGGATCTCCGATCTGGAATACTAGCACGGTATCAAGCGATTTAAGAGATAAATTAGAAAATGGAAGCATTGTTGAAATGACGACGCACTATCCAAGTGTTCCGGTGCTTAACAGAACGGGTAACTTCGTTAATTTATTTTGGGAAAATAACGATTATGTATTCCTAGAATCATCTACTGACTTGGATACATGGACTACTTTGGGAAATTCCAGCCCTTACGCAGACCCTGTGGCTAGTCAGAAGTTTTACAGAACTAAAGTGATAGTGGATTGAGGAAATTCCCTATTAAAGTTATGGGGGAAGTTACTTGCGATGATGTGTAAGCTTCCAAAGCTATAAGTAATTCTAAAAACATGGCTGAAGAACAAATCAACAACCCGCTCCACGGCATGACACTTGAGAAGATCGTACTTAGCTTGCAAGATTTCTACGGGTGGGACGGCTTGGCCGAGCGGATTGATGTTCGCTGCTTTACTCACGAGCCTTCGATCAAATCTAGCCTCAAGTTCCTCCGCAGGACCCCTTGGGCACGAAAGAAGGTGGAAGACTTGTTTGTCTACTCACTTGATCATTACGGAGAGGAAGATGCGGGCACGTCGAATGTTTAGTGCTCAGTCTCCTAGAATCTATAAATGAAAATTTCTATTGCACAGTTCGCCGTCATACGCGGCGACACTACTGCTAATTTAGCACGAATCTCCGAGCTGAGTGCAGAAGCGGCATCCTTTGGAGCTGAGATACTGTGCTTACCTGAGATGTGCACGACGGGTTTCGATTGGGCGTCTAATCGCGAACACTTAGCGGATGCGTCCGCTTCAATCGCAGAGCTCAAAGATATTGCGCAGGAACAGGGGATAGCCATCTGTGGATCCTTTTTAGAAAAGACGGAATTAGGAAATGCTGCTAACTGCTTTCACTATATCGACGCCAAAGGTTCACTCTTGGCTCGTTATCGAAAGATGCACCTGTTCACGCTATTTCAAGAGGAGCGTCATGTCGAAGCAGGAAATGAATGTGTCGTATTTGATACTGCATATGGTAAGATTGGTGCATCGATCTGCTATGACCTTCGTTTTCCTGAGCTTTTCCGGAAGAACACTAAGGCTGGCGCTTTGCTACATATTTTACCCGCCGCCTTCCCGCACCCACGCCTAGAGCATTGGCGGAAGTTAGTCTGCGCGCGCGCCATCGAAAACCAAACTTACTTCATAGCGGCGAATCAATCTGGGATCGAAGACCATGGGAGCGGTGTGGGGGAGACCCACTATTTTGGACACTCAATGGTGGTCGACCCATGGGGAGAGATCGTAGCTGAAGCGAATGAAGACGAATGCCTGCTCCAGGTGGAGATTGATCTTTCAAGTGTAAGCAAAGTCCGCAAAGAGCTCAGCGCGTGGGATGATCGTCGGACGGACGTCTTTGATTAGTAAGACGGATTTGTTAGAATTGAACCCGTCTATTGCTGGGACTCCGACTCCTGTGGAAGCTCTATGCGGTGACCGCTGCAACAAAAACCGATGGATCAGCTGCCTTAAAAAATGCCGTGCCAGCCACGATGGTATCTGCGCCTCGTGCTGTGCATAGTGGCGCTGTCTCTAGGTCCACGCCGCCGTCGATTTCTAGGCGATAGTTCAAACCCATCTCTGCTCGCCAAGTGTCAAATTGCTCGATTTTTGGAAGCACATCTTGTCGGAAGCTTTGCCCGCCAAAGCCAGGCTCTACCGTCATTAACAAGACAATGTCGCAGGCCGGTAAGAATTCTTTTGCGTCTTCTGCGGGTGTGTCGGGCTTAAGGACGACGCCACACTTGCAGCCTTTCGATTTGATGTAGGCAAGGGTTTCAGCGACTGGATAATCAGGCTCAATGTGGATTGTGATCTGATCCGCACCTGCATCGAGGAAGGCATCGATATAGAGCTGTGGATTATCCAGCATCAAGTGGACATCGAAGAATAGCTTCGAGTCTGGACGCATCGCTTTGACCGTTTGCGGACCGAAACTAAGGTTGGGAACGAAGTGTCCATCCATAATGTCAAGGTGCACCCATTCCAGTCCCGCTTCTTCAATTACTTTTAGGCTGCTGCGGAGATTTGCATGATCGCCCGCTAGGATAGATGGAGCGAGTAAAGTGTCGTGTGGGCTAGGCATACTTTAATTCAACAATCCATCGATTCGATGGCAAGACTGGCTTTTTTACTGGTTAAATTGATCGAATACCGGCGGCCAAAACTTCAGCGGCTTGTTCAATATCAGCCCCGTCGTGGGCGGTGGATATAAAGCAAGTCTCGTAAGCGGAGGGGGGGAGGTAGACACCATGATCGAGAGCATATTTGAAGAGCTGGTTGAAATGCTCAGTCTGACTGGTGGTGGCATCCTCTAGATTACGCACGGGTTTTTCAGCGAAGAAGAGTGCAAACATCGAGCCGACTTGTGGGACTTGAAGTGCTAAGCCTTTTTCTCGGGCAGCTTCTAGTAGTGCGTCGCGGATCTGCGCACCCATTTTCTCGAAGAGCGGATACGGATTGGTGTCTTTGAGTTTTTTCAAAGATGCGATGCCTGCAGCCATGGCAAGCGGATTACCACTCAGGGTGCCCGCTTGATAGACTGGTCCTAGTGGGGCAAGGTAATCCATGATCTCAGCCTTGCCGCCTAAGGCTCCGACGGGGAGCCCTCCACCGATTATTTTACCCAAGGCGGTGAGATCGGGTGTAATACCGACACGCTCTTGCACGCCACCGAGGGCGAGACGGAAACCTGTCATGACTTCGTCGAATATAAGTAGTGATTGGTTCCTTGTGCAGAGTTTGCGGAGCAATTCAAGGTAGCCCGCATCCGGTAGAATCATTCCGCAGTTCGCGGGGTAGGGTTCGACGATGATGGCCGCAATGTCGTCGCCTCCATTGGCAAAAGCTTCGCGAACGCCTTCTGCGTCATTGTAATCGATTACAATGGTTTCAGCAGCGAAACTTGGGGGAATACCAGCGCTGTCGGGGTTGCCTAGGGTGAGCGCGCCAGAGCCTGCTTTAACCAGCAGTGAATCGACATGGCCGTGGTAGCAGCCTGCGAACTTGATGATCTTGTTGCGCCCCGTGTAACCACGTGCCAGGCGGATGGCAGACATGGTCGCTTCGGTGCCCGAGTTGCACATGCGCACCTTCTCGACAGAGGGCACGATCTCAACGAGTCGTTCGGCCATTTCTACCTCGTAGGGGTTTGGTGTGCCGAAGCTGGTGCCGTCCTTAAGGGCAGTGGCGATGGCTTCGCGGATATCGGGATCGTTATGCCCGTGGACAGCTGGGCCCCATGTGCAGACAAAGTCAATGAGTTCAACGTCGTCGGCCGTAGTCAGGTGGGCGCCGTTCGCGCGCTTGGTAAAGAAGGGTGCACCGCCGACGGAACGAAATGCTCGGACAGGAGAGTTCACACCGCCGGGTATGAGTTGCTGAGCGCGTTGGAAGAGTTGTTCGGATGAATTCATAAGAGAAAGTTCGATGTTCGAGCGAAGCGACTAGCTCACATACTTCTGCACGATGGGAATGCGCCTTCCCACGCCGAAGGCTAAGGGGGTGGTTTTGAGGCCGGGGGCGGCTTGTTTGCGTTTGTATTCGTTGAGGTCGACTTTGCGGACAATGTCGTCGACGACTGCCTCTTCGTAGCCTTTCTCGACGATCTCGGCGCGAGAGAGACCTTCCTCGACGTAGAGTCTCAGGATGCCGTCAAGGGCGGGATAAGGTGGCAAGGAGTCTTCGTCTTTTTGGTCGGGGCGTAGCTCGGCGGAGGGAGGCTTTTCGATTGTGTTGACCGGAATGAGCTCACGGCCCGCAGCGGTATTCATATGACGGGCTAGGGCGTAGACTTTCATCTTAGGCAAATCGGAGATAACGGCGAGACCACCGCACATGTCGCCGTAAAGTGTGCAATAGCCGACGGCTATTTCGCTCTTGTTACCGGTGGTGAGGAGAAGGGCGCCGAACTTATTCGACATGGCCATGAGGAGGAGACCGCGGGCGCGAGCTTGTATGTTTTCCTCGGTCACATCAGTGGCATGTCCGGCGAAGAGATCCCCTAAAGCTGACTCAGCGGAGGCCACGGTGTCGGCGATGGCAACTTCGTGGTATTCAATGCCAAGATTCTTGGCGAGCGCCGCGGCGTCGTCGCGACTGTGTTGGCTAGAAATTGCGGAGGGCAGGGCGATGCCGATGACTTGGTCTGCCCCGAAGGCTTCGGCGGCGAGGGCGGCGACGACTGCGGAGTCAATGCCGCCACTCAGGCCGATGATGGCCTTCTTGAAGCCGCTCTTGTAAGCGTAATCGCGCAGGCCGAGTACGAGCGCGTCCTGTGTAGCGGTGTTGCCCTTAGGGTTGAAGTGTTCGGAGATGTAAGCGACTGGATTGTCGAGGTCGATGATGTGGTTCTCAGCGCGGAAGGCTGCGAGCCCCGCGACGAGTCCGCGCTCGGGGGTAACAGCGAGGCTACCACCATCGAAGATGAGTTCGTCGTTCCCACCAACTGCATTGCAATAAATTACGGGGCAAGCACAACGCTCAGCAGCATCTTGCACCAGTGGTTCACGGGCTTCGTTTTTACCCTCGTGCCACGGGCTGGCCGAGAGGTTTAGGAGGAGGTCGATCTTTTGCTGAGCAAGCTCACCTAGAGGATCTGTGCAATAGCGTCGGCTGGTCTGGAGGTCGGGATGCGTCCAGATGTCTTCACAAATCGTAATGCCTACCTTTTTGCCTTTCCAGTCATAGATCATGGGGCCTTCCGCTGGTTCGAAGTAGCGCTCTTCGTCGAAGACATCATAGCTTGGTAAGAGTGACTTGCGTCCGACCGCGATGATTTCGCCTGATTCGCACCATGCTGCCGCATTGTAGAAGGGACGCCCAGTAATCGATGGACCGCGATCTTGCACGTAACCGATGACGGCAGGAACTTCGCCGATTTGTCGGGCGATGGACTCAAGGGCGTCTTTGATGTCGCTGACGAAACGTGATTTAAAGAGTAAATCGCGCGGTGGATACCCACAGAGTGCGAGTTCAGGGAATAGGATGAGATCCGCCCCGTCAGCGACGAGGGAATTATAGGCACTCACTATGAGTTGTGAGTTACCAGAAAGGTCGCCGACGGTGGTGTTGATTTGTGCGATACCGATTTTCATAGGATGTGCGGATTTTGAACAATTGCTTGAACTGCTACTGGCAAATGACTGACCTGCAGAATTAGTTGTAATTCTTGCTGACACGCAAGTCCTAGGAATACTTTCTATGTTTAGAGAATACAAGACATTCGCTATTTTTAAAGTCTCCTGCTTGATCTTATTAGCATCTTTAGATTCAGCGGAGCTAGCAAAGGAGAGCGTGCCGTCTAAGTGTTGCTCTTTGATCGATACGCAGATTATCATACGGTTCTTTTCGCTTAAGATGATAGCCTTTACACCTCCGAGTAGATCGACTCAATGGGTGTTGGTTTAGACTGATGGATACACAGCCAAAACAACTTTACCTTGCTTCCGCTTCACCGCGAAGGGCTGAGCTGATGCGCCGTATGGGCTTGCGATTTGAAATTCGTCCGACGCATGTGGAGGAGGATGACTCGGGCAGTGCAGGGCCTGAGGAGATGGTAATGGAAAATGCCAAATTGAAGGCCAGCACCTTGTCTGATTTAGAGCCAGATGCACTCGTGCTAGGTTCAGATACAACTGTAGCACTCGGCGAGCAGGTGCTTAGCAAGCCGACCGACATGGAAGACGCACGCTGTATGCTTCAAATGCTTTCTGGACGTACCCATGCCGTGTATACTGCGGTCGCTCTGTATTGGAAGTTAGGTTCTTTGGCGCATGTGTTTTTCGAGTGCAGTCAAGTGCGCTTTCAGAAGCTGGATGACGCTCGGATTAATCAGTATTTTCAACTCGTTGACCCTTTGGATAAGGCGGGCGCATATGGCATCCAAGTTGGTCGCGAGTTTATTGTCGAATCCGTCGAAGGTTCAGTCGAAAACGTGATGGGCTTGCCAATCCAGAGGCTCGCTCTAACGATGGAGGAACTTGGTTTTGATTTCATGAACTAAGTAAGTTCACCTGAGTGTTATATTGTGTCCGAAATCCTTATAGAGCCTTTACCGACCAACCTGTTTGCACCGAATGATCGTGAGTCTCGCTGGGTGACTCTATTGGCTGTCTTGGCGACGCTTTTCGTGCATGTTGGCGTCATTCTAGTCGTGCCTGAGGAACTAATGCCCCGGAATCAAGGCGACACTGACCAAGCGCAGAAGGAGGTAGAAGTCTATGAAATCAGTCTAGTGGATCCAGTGGAGGCACGATTTGTCGAGGCCAGTCCCGAGGCTCCTGAGAACGAGCCTGATCGTAAGGATCAATATTCCTACCGAGCTCAGCAGGCAGCTGACAATAGTCCGCTTTCCGATGCCGTAAATAAGCCCAAAGTTGATGGTGAGGAAGATTCGCAGAAGATACTTCAAGGTAGCCTACAACAAACACCGCCCCTTGAGCCTGGCGTCTATGCACCTGCCGCACGTTCTGGTGAAGGTGAGGGCGACCAAGGAGGTAAGCTGGGCGCGCCCAATGAACTTGTTCTGCCCCAGCTTGCGAAGCCCTTGCCTGCGCCTAATTTCATTCAACAGGCTGCTGCCTCTGAACGAGGTCCTGGTAGTCGCGTTGACCTCGTGGGCGAAGCGCCCGAAGTCTTTGAAGTTCCCGATACAGATGCCCCGATCAATGTCTATCGCCCACAGCCTTTGGCCGAGCAAGTGAAACAAGCCGGTGATGGTGCGGGTGGCTCACTCGAAGCGCAACCCACTCCACGGGTGAGGCCACGACTCGCGCCTGAACTTATCGCAGGACCACTTATGCGCTCGCATGGTTCGACCAGTCGCCGTGGGTCACTTGCGATCGACGCGACTTTTAGCGAGTTTGGCGAGTATGAGCAGCAATTCTACGCTGCCGTTCAGACAGGCTGGTATCAAGAAATTGAGTTCTTCCAGCCGATCGATACGTCAACACGCGTGCAAGTGCGCTTTACTTTGTATGCAGATGGCCGTGTTGAAAGCGTCAAGGCTGTGCAGACGTCTGCCAGTGAGATAGCTACCTTTATTTGTGAAACTGCTATTATTAAGCGATCCCCGTTTCGACCCTGGACAAAGGAAATGGTTCAAGTTTTTGGACAGCAGCGGACGCTCCATGTAGTTTTCCACTACCGTTAAGGGTGTGAGTAAGCTGTGTCAATTAGAGCAGTCGCGCATTTTCGATTTTTTTGATTCTGTATTGAGGCTTTCATCAAAACATCAATCATGTGGATTGAAATTAAGGAATGTTAGACTCTGAAGATACACCGATCGATCAATTGCCTCTGAATACGGGAGTACATCTACTTGCGCATAACGGGGACGGGCTTGTTGCTTTGGAAAAGCCATTCGGCGCACTTTCACATCCAAACGAACCGGGAGATAATCGGCGCTCCTTACTCGTGGCTGACTACGATTTTGATGAGGAATGTTATTATTGGACAGACGGTGCTGGTGTGTCTCGTCGAGCATGGCTCATTAATCGCTTAGATTCACCAACTTCGGGAGTCATCTTACTTGGATTGAACCTTGAGATCAGCCAAGCGATCAAGAAGGAATTTGCGACGCATCGCGTGGCGAAGATTTATTACGCGCTTGTGCGTGGCACACCCAAGACTCCCGCAGGTGCATGGGTCGATAATCTGAAGAAAGATGTGCGTCGAGGTAATCGCCTCGGCAAGCAAGGGCAGGTCGTTCCCGCTAAGGCTCGCTATCAAACAGTCAAGTCACCTATTGGAGGTTTTCCGATCACACTGATTAAGTTGCTGCCCGTTACTGGTCGCACGCATCAGTTGCGTGTGCAGTGCAAAACGCATGGTCTACCAATCGTCGGTGATCGCACCTATGGTAGCTTTAGTTTTAATAAGGAAGTGGCGATGCGAACTGAGAAAAAGCGAATGATGCTACATTCTGGTGAGACTGTTGTGAATTATAATTTCAAGGGGAAGGTGCGCAAGTTTACGGCCACGTCTGAGTTGCCAGAAGATTTCCAATCGGTCCTAGACTACCGGCCTGGGTTCAACCGGAAGCAGTCCAAGCAAACGCGTAGTCCTCTGCTTGCGGGGCGGCGTTTTAAGTCCTAGTTGTTAGATTGTATAAACGCGGCTCTCATTTTTTCGATGACGATCGATCACCGACTCAATAGGCTGTGATTTACATTGCGGGACAAGCGGTTCTTCCATGCTTTCTCACGCATGGATGTCGTGCAACGTAAGATAGCAATCATAGGTGGTGGCCCTGCCGGGCTACGTGCTGCGGAGGTAGCTGTGGGAATGGATGCTGCTGTGACCCTTTACGATGCGAAGCCCTCGGTTGGTCGTAAGTTTCTTGTGGCGGGTAAGAGCGGGCTGAATCTCACCAATAGTGCCGATTTTGAAGATTTCTTGGCTCATTACTCAGGACGCGATTTCCCTGTGGATCGATGGCGCAGCTATTTAAAAGAGTTTGATAATTACCATTTATCTGAATGGGCATCAGGACTCGGCGTAGATACTTTTGCTGCACCTAATGGAAAGGTTTTCCCCTTTTCAAAAAAGGCTGCACCACTATTGAGGCGGTGGGTGTTGCGCCTGCGTGAGAAGGGTGTGCAGTTTCGGATGAAGCATCAATGGGTGGGTCTGGAGCAGCAGGGAAATATACTGCAGCTTGATTTCATGCAAGGAGACGAGCCTGTGAGTGTGATATACGATGCTGTGATCCTCGCGATGGGAGGCGCGTCTTGGCCGCAGACAGGTTCAACTGGGACTTGGGTGCCGATCCTTGAAGCTAAAGGAATCGAGGTCGTGTCCTTGCAGTCAGCCAATTGTGGCTGGGAGTGTGAATGGACGGAGGAGACGCGTGAACTGATTGAAGGTAAAGCATTGCAAAACCTAAAAGTGAGTGCAGCTGGAGTTACGCTGACTGGAGAGCTGCTACCGACCAAATATGGCTTCGAGGGCACACCGATTTATACGCTGGGGACGGAACTGCGCAAGATGGATGAGCCTTCTATTGAAATAGATTTTAAGCCGACCTTTACTGAAGAGAGACTCGTTGCAAAGATGGAATCTGCACGGCGAGATTTTTATAAAGAGGCAGGTCTGCGCTGGAAACTGAGCGAAGCGGCCTGTGCGATCATTCGGCAGTATTATGGCGAGTTCGATAACGCGAAAGCCTTAGCCAATGCCGTCAAGTGTTGCCGTATTCCATTGACAGAACCAAGGCCGATTGAGGAGTCAATTTCCACCTCAGGCGGTGTTGCTTGGAGCGATCTCAATGAAGATTTGATGCTTAAAAAACTACCGGGCGTCTATTGCACAGGGGAGATGGTCGACTGGGAAGCGCCGACGGGTGGTTTCTTGATGCAAGGTTGCTTCGTAACGGGCACTATTGCGGGTAAGAGTGCGGCTGTAGTGTAGGGAGTCACACGCACCCGACTAATCGATCTCCAGTAAGTCTGAGTGCACAAAGAACCTCATGCCGAGCGGTAAAATTGAAATGTAGATCGCCCTTGCTAGATCTTATGCAGTTTTTAGTGTCTCAAGTATGAACTGTATGCTCCTTAATACTCTTACCGCTTGCTTCTTAATCGCTACGACCAATTTATCTTCTCAGTCAGAGCCACGCGTCTACCAGGGTCCATACGAGCAGGCTAGCGCGGAGCAGTTTGCTGGCGAATGGACGCGCAGTGACGGTACTTACAAATTGATAATTACCGTAGAATCGGGTAAAGCGGTCGCGCAGTATTTTAATCCAACACCGATTAATGTAGAATCGACTACCTTGAAAGAAGCGGACGATTATTTAAGCTTGAAAATTGTCCTACGGGATCAGGGTTACGATGGCTCCAATTACGAGTTACAATACATACCAGAATATCGATTTCTCGTCGGTATTTACACAATCACAGGTCAAGCACCCACAGAGGTTTATTTCACTAGGTAGTTTTTAGAGTGCCCTCTGCTTGAATCTGGACGGAGCCAGAGGGTCTCGCAAAAAAAGCCCCTCCGGTTTCTCGGAAGGGCTTTTGTATAAGATTGAATCTAGTTCAGGCTATTTGAGCGCTGATTGCGCAGCAGCCAAGCGTGCAACTGGAACGCGAGGGGGCGAGCAACTGACGTAATCGAGTCCAGCATTGTGGAAGAACTCAATGGAGGCTGGATCGCCGCCGTGCTCGCCGCAAACGCCGAGCTTGAGATTCCCCTTAGTGCTACGACCCTTTTGAACACCAATTTCAACAAGCTGCCCAACGCCCGCCGCATCGATCGATGCGAACGGATTTTGTGGAAGGATATCGAGGTCTTTGTATTGCCCAAGGAACGAACCCGCATCGTCACGGCTCATGCCGAGACCAGTCTGGGTGAGGTCATTGGTACCAAAAGAGAAGAACTCTGCAGTTTCAGCAATCTCATCAGCAGTCAAAGCACCACGAGGTACTTCGATCATTGTGCCAACCAGGTATTTGAACTTCACACCCTTTTTCTCCATGACTTCAGCAGCCACGCGGTGAACCACTGCTACTTGATTCTTGAGCTCGTCAGCGAAGCCGACGAGAGGAATCATGACTTCAGGGATTACCTTGATTGGCTTCTTAAGCTTATAGCAAGATGCCGCCGCTTCGAAGATCGCACGTGCCTGCATCTCAGTGATTTCCGGGTAGGAAATACCTAGACGGCAACCACGGTGGCCAAGCATTGGGTTGGATTCGTGTAGTGCGTGCACGCGGCTCGATATCACGTCGACTTTGACGCCGAGAGATTTAGCTAGCTCGCGCTTGGAAGACTCGTCGTGAGGAAGGAACTCGTGGAGAGGTGGATCTAAAAGACGAACTGTGACAGGAAGACCACCCATTGCTTTAAAGAGACCTGTGAAGTCCTTGCGCTGGAATGGAAGAAGCTTCCTGAGTGCTGCTCGACGCTGTTTTTCGTCTGCGGCCAGAATCATCTGACGCATGAATGTGATGCGATCACCTTCGAAGAACATGTGCTCTGTGCGGCAAAGTCCAATACCTTGCGCGCCATATGCGATGGCAGACTTAGCTTGGTCCGGAGAATCAGCATTGGTGCGAACTCCAAGCTTACGGTGCTTGTCAGCCCACTTCATGACTTGGTTATACATCTGGTAGGTATAGCTGTCCTTAGCCTTGAGCTTGCCGTTGAGCACTTGGTCAACTTCAGAGGGTGCAGTTGCCACTGCTCCGGCGAAGATTTCACCAGTTGTACCATCGATAGAGATGTCGTCACCGTTCTTGAATGTCTTCTTGCCGATCTTGAGTGTTTCGGAACCGTAGTTGATGACAACCTCAGCAGCGCCACAGACGCAGACCTTGTTCATTTGACGAGCAACGAGTGCGGCGTGAGAAGAAACACCCCCACGAGATGTGAGGATACCTTCTGCAGCGATCATACCACGTAGATCTTCTGGTGTGGTTTCAACGCGGCAGAGGATGGCACGGCCACCCTTAGCAGCAACTTTTTCAGCCTGTGGAGCTGTGAAGCAGATCTTGCCGGATGCAGCACCAGGACCAGCAGGAAGACCCGTTGTGAGTGTCTTAGCCTTCGCGACTGCAGCTGGGTCGAAGACCGCAACGAGTAGTGAAGAGATTGAATCTGCAGGGATCTTAAGGAGTGCTGTCTTTTGGTCGATCAGTTTTTCCTTAACAAGCTCAACGGCGATACGGACGGCTGCGAGACCTGTGCGT
>Ga0209711_10003015_pt1 | contig 14479 bp, 10 predicted proteins | sample ArcticOcean_MG_C_7_FD_187441 | JGI IMG/M metagenome (GOLD analysis project Ga0209711, IMG submission 187441) | Marine microbial communities from western Arctic Ocean - ArcticOcean_MG_CB11_88 (SPAdes) (version 2) | ecosystem: Environmental > Aquatic > Marine > Oceanic | place: Arctic Ocean... | reverse complement strand
TTCATCAAATCTTTAAACGAAAATGAAGAGAGAAATATGTGGAGAGAGGCCTATGACATGCTGGCTTTGGATTTCATATACCCAGATCTAGACAATCTGGTGGTATTTCCAGACAATCATGATATGAGTCGATTTTTCACACAAGTCCATGAAAATTTTGATTTGTTTAAATTAGGGATTGCTTATTATGCTACTATAAGGGGTATTCCACAATTTTATTATGGTACAGAAATTTTAATGAGTAATCCAGGAAGTGAAGATCATGGATTGATTCGTTCAGATTTCCCAGGAGGCTGGGAAGGAGATCAGGTCAATGGATTCACGGGTGATGGCTTGACGACTCAGCAGTTGGAAGCTCAACAATATATGAAGAAAATATTGAATTGGAGAAAAGGGAATGAGGCGATTCATAAAGGTGAATTGATGCATTATAATCCAAAAGAAGGGGTTTATGTATTTTTCAGATATACTGAAAAAGATAAGGTCATGATTATTTTGAACAAAAATAAAACGGCCAAAGGTCTAGAGTTTTCCAGGTTTGGCGAGATGATTCAAGCGGATGACCAAGGGATAGATATTATTTCAGATCGTGGGGTAAATTTTTCAAGAGCGCTTCAATTGGATCCTTTATCTGCTATGATTATTGAGTTAAATTGACCGATACTCCCATGTGCCTATTATATAAGTATTTATTGAGTTGATTAAACCGGCTTAGATTTTATAATCCTTGTAGGAATTTGTAATTTTGAGAGCTGTAATGTGCTCCAAATTCAAATTTATTTTTTTTCTGTTATTGCTGCCCGCAATTGTTCTGGCGCAGCAGGATGTTTCGGTGGCAAGATCTTGGAACGAGGTATTGCTTGCATCCATTCGAAATGATTATGCCCGGCCTACTGTACATGCAAGGAATCTGTTTCATGTTTCTGCAGGTATGTACGATGCATGGGCCGTACATGACCCAAAAGCAGAACCCTATTTTTTAAACAAAACACGAGGTCAATATTATTTTTCTTTCGAGGAAGGTTATACTTGGTCTGAAGCCATTGAGGTAGCCCAAGAGACGGCAATGAGCTACGTGGCTTACCGATTGATCAGTCACAGATTTAGGTACAGCCCTGGAGCAACTGAAGTAAAGCAACTTGCAGATGATTTAATGTTGGAATTGGGTCATGATATTTATTTGATAAGTCAAGATTATTTGAATGAGGGACCTGCGGCTTTAGGAAATTATCTGGCCGAACAAATCATATTATATGGGCTTCAGGATGGTTCTAATGAGAATCAAGATTATCAAAACTTATTCTATAGCCCAGTCAATGATCCTTTGATCTTGAGTCAACGGGATAGTATCATTTCCTTGAATGATCCTAATAGGTGGCAGCCTCTTGGTTTTGATCAGTTCATAGATCAATCGGGCAATTTTATTGTAGGGTCACCCAGTTTTCTGGGTGCAGAATGGGGAAGTGTGATCCCTTTTGCTTTAAAAAATCCTTCTATAGCAGAAAGAGATGGATTTGAATATTCTATTTATCATGATCCTGGAGCACCGTCATTGTTGGTGCCTGGGGATGTCCAAGGTTCAGTTGATTACAAATGGAATTTTAGTTTAGTCACCTCTTGGTCTTCGCACTTGGGCATATTTGACTCAATTTTGATAGATATTTCTCCCAATGCATTGGGTAATTTAGACCTAGCTGATTTTCCTAAAAACAGAGAAGAAGTTAAAGAATTCTATGATTTTTTTAATGGTGGAGATGGGAGTGAGGGCTATGTATTAAACCCTATAACTGATCAGCCGTATGGTGTGCAAATAGTACCTAGAGGTGATTATACTCGTGTTTTATCCGAGTTTTGGGCAGATGGTCCTGATTCAGAAACACCACCAGGTCATTGGTTTAAAATAATGAATGACGTGATGGATCATCCTTTATTTGATAGAAAATTTGAGGGAGAAGGTGCGCCATTGACGGCTTTGGAGTGGGATGCAAAAGCTTATTTTATATTGGGAGGTGCCATGCATGATGCAGCCATTGCTGCTTGGTCGATCAAGGGTTATTATGATTTTATTCGACCTATTTCAGCTTTAAGATATATGGCTAGTTTAGGACAATCATCCTTACCTGAAGGAATCAATTATCATATCGATGGTATGCCTTTGGTTGAAGGCTTGATCGCACAAGTAGAAGCTGGAGATGCATTGGTTGGACTGAATGGTGAAAACATCGGGGCCATTAAATTATATAGTTGGAAAGGCCATGATGAAATTCAGGAGGTGACCCAAGATGTAGCAGGCGTGGGTTGGGTATTGGCAAAAAATTGGTGGCCATATCAGCGACCGTCATTCGTCACTCCACCCTTTGCAGGTTATATTTCAGGGCATTCGACTTATTCTAGGGCGGCCGCCACTGTATTAACCTTACTTACGGGGGATCCTTATTTTCCAGGAGGAATGGGTGCTTACTTAGCAAAAAAAGATGAATTTTTAAAGTTTGAAAGGGGCCCCAGTCAAGACATAACCTTACAATGGGCGAAATATATAGATGCTGCAGATCAATGTGGTTTGTCTAGAATTTATGGAGGTATTCACCCCCCAATGGATGATTTACCTGGGCGTTTGATCGGTGCTCAAGTAGGTGAAGCGGCTTACGCACTGTCGATCTCTTTGTTTAACTCCGAAGAGCTTCTGAATCTGTCAAAGGGCGAGAATTTTAAGATTTATCCCAATCCGGTAAGCGAAGGGAACGTATTTAAAGTGATTTCAGATAGGGCCGTGGTCCAACTTCAAATTACGGATCTCAGGGGATCAGTCATTATAAATCGGCCTATTGAGCATCAGAAGGCGGCTATTTATATTTTCAAGAGGGTCTCATTATCAAGGGGTTCATATGTAGTATCGCTAGTAGATGAAAAGGGCGAGTATCGTTCGAAATTGTTACAGGTTTATTGAAGTATTCTAACTTTAATAAGAAATGAATCAGTGAGATTAGGTAACGGAATTCAGGTAATGATCATTAAATTTTAAAATACACAGACAAAGGCTAATTAAATTAGTATTTACTATTTAAATTAGCGTAATGAAAATTGAATCTGGTTATTATAAGATTAAGTTGCGCGGCAGAAGCCTAGATGATCAGTATCATTATTTACGTGTTTTTCATCAAAACAAGATAAAATACCTCCAATTAAGTAACGGAATCCCACAGGAGGCGAGTAGCTATGAGGAGGCCTTGTTAAGTTCGTATGAGTTGGTGAAGCAAATCACTCATCACCATCCCATAGAGGTAAGCAATGCCATCATTACGATTTCTTGGCAAGATGAAGACGACGATCCCTTCCAATTAAAAACAAGAAACATACACGCCTTGAGACGGGTGTTCGAATTGTTTCCTAGACTGGCCAAGGCCCTCCATGTAGAGATGAAGAAGTCCAAGGACAAGAAATAATTATTTTTTTCTAGGTAGGGCACCTCTTATCGCTGTTTCGGCCATAGGGTCATCGGGCCAACTGTGTTTCGGGTAGCGCCTTTTGAGTTCTTTACGAACTTCAAAATAAGTATGTTCCCAAAAACTCATGAGATCAGTAGTGACTTGGACGGGTTTGAAACCGGGAGATAATAAATGCAATACTACTTTTATCAATCCTTCATTGATGGTTGGACTTTTTTTCCATCCAAAAAGCTCTTGTAATCTTACCGCTAGAATGGGAGGTGCTCCGGAGGGAAGATAGGCCAACTTGATTGTTGCACCACTGGGTACAAGGATACTGGGAGGTGCAAGTTTCTGAAGCAGGTCTTGTTGTGTTTTGCTTAGGGTATAGGATAGGATGTCACGCAGCTTTAATTTTTTGAGATCTGCTGGTTTTTTGATACCGATGAGAAATGGGGCGAGCCATTCATTATTGGTTAATAAAAGGGTATTTGTTGAGGTATCAGGCCAATGTAGTTCAGGTCTCCATTTCCGTATACTTAGTATGCGATTTTGCCATTGTATAAAGTCGTCATCAAAGTTGAGCAGTTGTTTACCTTCTTTTTTGATGGCATCGCTAATGGCAGCCACGAGATCGGTTTCCGCTGGCTCAGGCAATGGGGTAGACTTTAATACGATGTTTCCAATACGAAGTTCCTGAGTGGCAATTAATCCCCCGTGTTCAGTATCCCAAGTGATGATTTCTTTTTCTTTGACCAGAGGAGCCAAATCTTTGGGGTTGAGAGGAGCGGCAAGGAATATTTTACCTAATCCCTCTCGAGCATCCATGTGGGCTACGGCCAGCCAAGGCTCATGTGCCAAATCATCTTTATGTCCTGCCATAGCATACCTGCCATTACTGAGCTGAAATTGGGCGTTATTTCCGGGTCGCGCAAAGGCAATACGCTCAGGATAGGCTTGGGCAATAAGGATACCGGTATCATAAGGATCTATGGGCTCAGCACTTTGATCCTTACCAAAAAGGCGTAAGTAGGACTTGGATATTTGATCAATGCGTCCAAATCGATGACCATTATTATTAAGAGATCGAAACCTCCTAAGTCCCTCAATCCTGAGATTAAGATCTATGCCAACTTCTCGGGTCAAGGGATCTCTTTCTTCTAAAAGTGCCGCAATATCTGCCGCCAAGGCTAAGGTATTATTGGCTTCGGCAAATAACAGCATATGGGCAATACGAGGATGACAGGGCAATTGATGAATGCGCTTTCCCAGTGGGGTAATACGACCCTTCTCCAGCGCCTCTAACTGATGTAAGAGTTCATTAGCTTGGGCAAGGCTTCCTTTGGGTGGCGGCGTTAGCCAGGTGAGTTGATGTGCATCGGTGATGCCCCATGCGGCTAAATCCAAAACCAATGGGGCTAAATCTGAGGCTTCTATTTCTGGGATTCGATGGGCTTGCATTCGATTTTGCGTGGCAAGACTCCACATCCTATAGCAAATACCTGGAGTCAATCTTCCGGCTCGACCGGAGCGTTGATCAGCTGCATCCTTAGAGATGACGATGGTTTCCAAACGAGAAAGACCCGATTTTGTATCGAATCGCGAAGTTCTACCAAATCCGGTATCAACGACAATTTTGATGCCTTCTATAGTGAGACTGGTTTCAGCAATGGAGGTAGCCAGTACTATTTTTCGGCGTCCATTTTTATCTGGAAATAAGGCGGCTCGTTGTGCGTTAATGGGCAGCTGACCATAAAGAGGATGAATTTCAAAACCGCTAAGTTTTGATTTCAATATTTCTTCACATTTCCGGATTTCTCTTTGGCCAGGAAAAAAAGCCAGTACATCACCTGGATGTACTTTTACGGCTTTGGATATGGTATGTGCAGCCATTTCTGGCATCATGAGCTCATCTATATCTCCTGTATAAAATCGCTCTACCTCAAAGGATCTACCCTTACTGATCACCACAGGGGCTTTCAATAAGTCAGCCAATAAGGGCATGTCTAAGGTTGCCGACATGATCATGATTCGTAAGTCTGGCCGCAAGACTTGCTGCGCCTCTCGACAAAGCGCCAAGGCAACGTCTGCATGGATGCTTCGCTCATGGAATTCATCAAAAATAATCAACCCCACATCATGCAATTCGTTGTCTGAGTGGAGCATTCTTGTCAAAATACCTTCTGTAAGGACTTCGATTTTAGTTTGTTGACCTACCTTGGTGTCAAAACGAATTCTATAGCCGATCGTACGGCCAATGGGTTCGTCTAATAGACCAGACATTCTCTCGGCAATGGAGCGTGCAGCCAGTCTTCTGGGCTCGAGCATAAGAATCTTTTTTCCAGCTAACCATGCTTCATTCATTATTGTCAAAGGGAGTAAGGTGCTTTTTCCTGCTCCTGCTGGGGCATTTACGATCACGGTGGTGTGGGCATCAAGTTGTTGCTTTACTTCATCAAAAATGTCGGCAACGGGAAGGTCGGTAGCGTAAGGATTGAATTTCAAGGAAATAAAGCGGTCTGAATCGATTTTTTTGGTAAATTTAATCAATAGACATCCTAGACTTTTGACCCAATGCCGATAATTTTATCTTTTTTGCTGATGCAATCCCTTTTTTACCAGGATCCATCCCTACCTAAAATTATAGATCGGCCGATATCTTTTGATGAGCAACGCATTGAGTTGACCCTTGAATACTTGGCATCACATTATGGATTAACACAAATAAAACCCACCATTTTACCGCGTATGGTAGTGGTCCATTGGACCGTAATCCCTACTATGGAAGCTACCTTCAATACCTTTAATCCCAGTACTTTACCCAATGCTCGAGCGGATATTCAATCTGCGAGTTCATTGAATGTATCCTCCCAATTCTTGGTAGATACCGATGGGACTATTTATAGATTAATGCCTGAAACCACTATGGCACGTCATGTGATTGGATTGAATCATTGTGCGATAGGGATTGAAAACGTGGGACCTGGAGCAGATGGAAAACTCACTCTAGCTCAGTTAGAAGCCAATGTGATGTTGGTTAGGTATCTTCAGAAAACGTACCCCATTGAATTCGTTATTGGCCATTATGAATATCAAGATTTTATGGACCATCCCTTATGGCTTGAAAAAGATGCAGGCTACCGTACCGAAAAGGTTGATCCTGGTGTTGAATTTATGGAAGACTTGAGGAAGCGGATAGATTGATTTAAAAAGAGTACTCAAGTTTACGATTTGAATTAATTATAAAGCAAATATTTTTTTCGCAAATATCTGTACTCAGCTAAATCTTCGGCCCAACTTACTTGGATTTCTTCTTTGCTCAAACCTGAAATGATTTGCTGTATCAATTCATCGTTACCTGCGAGCTGATTAAATGTTTTTTTCCTATTGAAAAAATCAGGTCCCATATTGATTAAATGATAGTACTTAATGAGCAGAGAAAGATTGAACTTGGGTATGGGTTCAGTAGCGGTGAGGTCTTCCCCATAGCAAACCATGTCGAGATGTTTGGGATATACTGACATTCCTTTGATAGATTTGGGAGTGAAACTAAAATCACTATTTATTTGTGGAGCACCCAGTTGCTGAAAAGGAGCATAAGTACCTCTTCCTATACTCACAACCGTAGCTTCAAAAAGGCAGAGTGACGGATACCATCTCACGGCTCGATCGTTGGGGAGATTGGGTGAAGGTGGGATTTTTAAAGCCCAAGGGATTGCATGCGAATAATTTTTTATTTTGATAACTTCAAGATCACATTTTTGGCCCGCTATTAGCCATCCTTCACCATTGATCATTTTGGCTAGTTCACCGATCGTGAGGCCATGCACAATCGGTAGAGGGTGCATGCCTACGAAGGATTTAAATGCAGGTTTTAATACCGGACCATCTACATAGTCTCCATTGGGATTAGGTCGGTCGAGAACGATCACTTCTTTATTATTTTCTGCTGCCGCCTCCATGACATAATGTAAGGTGCTTATAAATGTGTAGAAGCGGGCGCCGACGTCTTGAATATCAAAAATAAGGATGTCAAGATCTTTCAATTGCTCTGGACTTGGTTTTTTTTGTTTGCCATAAATCGAAATGATAGGTAATCCTGTTGACTGATCTATGTTGTCATAGATGGTGGCACCATCGTGCGCATTGCCCCTAAATCCATGCTCCGGAGCAAAAATTCTCGTTATTTGAATACCTAAACTCAATAAAGTATCTACTAAATGTCGGGATCCAACGGTAGAAGTTTGATTGACCACGAGCCCCACCTTTTTGTTCTGTAAAAGGGGTAGGTAGGCATCGAATTGTGTGGCACCTACCTCTGGATTTTTATGAATGATCATGCCGTCACCCAATTTAAAATACGAGTTCACCGTTACCGGCAAGGTACCTGAGGCCATACCATTTCCTAAAAAAAGCTGGGTCATTGCAGCTTGGGTAGCTGGATTGTTTTGGTAGCCTATGACTAAATCTGATGCTTGGTGAAGGGTGTTAAATTGATTCAAGGTATACGGATTTCCAAACCAGCCGATCATCACACGGGAGTCTTGTGCTAGTTCGTTGATAAAGGTCAAATTTTGATTTGATATTTTGATTTGACCATAGGGACGAAGATCTGACTGGATGACACCGAGGTATATGCGTTCGAAATCTTCGAGTTTTCTTTCTACTTCATTGATTTGCTCTTGGGTTGCTTTCTTTGGGAGGTAAAAGTGGTCTTTAAAGCCTAATCGTATCGCCTCTTTTTGGAATGGTGCAATTGTATTGGTATTGATAGACAAAGTGGCTATTTTTTCATTGGTCAAATGGGATCCCAAATAATGCTTTTTTAATACCGTTAAGGAAGCTTTGGCCAAAGTATTATTTAAGTCTCTTGCTGTTTGGTTATTGATATCTAGAATGAGATTTTCTGATTTTTGAAAGGGCTTTTTGTGAAGCTCAAGTTTATACTTTTGATGTAAAATACGTCTACACTTTAGCTTAACCTGATCGGTAGTAAGGCTTTCTGTTTTAAGGGCTTCTTCGATTTTCGCAATGGAAGCGCTGATGTTTAAAGAAAATTCAATGATGTCATTTCCGGCCAAGTATGCCATTAATTCAGGTTCACCCAGATCATGTCCCGAGGTAACTCCTTTCATATTCATAGCATCGGTAAAGACCAATCCTTTAAACCCCATTTCCGTTTTCAATAGTTCAGTGACTATTTTTTTAGATAAGGTGGCGGCCTGTTTGGGTGTAGCATCTAAAGCGGGGACATTTATGTGTGCCATCATGATACCCGCAACATCTTCTTGGATAAGTTTCCGAAAAGGATAGAGTTCGATGCTGTCCAATCGTGCTCTGTCGTGCTCAATGATCGGCAAACCATAATGTGAATCTGTTTGTGTATCACCATGACCTGGGAAATGTTTTGCTACAGCCATGATACCGGCCGCTTGCAGGCCCTTCATGTAAGCGATTGATTTTTGGGTCACACGTGTACGACTTTCTCCAAAAGAGCGATAATTAATGACTGGGTTAAGGGGATTATTATTGATGTCAATGACTGGAGCAAAATTAATGTGCAGACCTAATCGGCGCATTTGAAGTCCGATTTCAAATCCCATATCATAAATAAGATCATCATCCGCTAGTGCCCCAAGAGCCATTTGAAAAGGAAAATCCGATGTCTGAGATAATCTCATACTGAGCCCCCATTCGGCATCAGTTGCCATAAAGAGGGGTATTTCAGATTCTTTTTGATAGGTCGTATTGACCTTGACTTGATCGATGGGATTTCCTTGCATGAAAATAATACCACCGATTCCTAAATCTTGGATTAAACCTATAAGTTCGGCATTCGGTTCGTCATTGTGAGTGTACGCGGCAGCCATAAAAGATTGGGCTATTTGTTCTCGAATACTTAGGGTAGTCATAAGACTATCCACCCATGCTTGTTCGTGTGGTGAAGTGGGTATTATTTGCGCGCTTATTTTACCCAATTTTAAGAGTAACAATAGTACTAAAAAAAGGATCCGTAGCCCTATTTTATGGGTGGACAGGTGTAATTTAAATTCGGTCAAAGGATTATTTATTTTTCTAAAATATTATAATGTTGCAAATTATCTATGCCCCATTGGTTTTGCTCTTCAGGAGTCCACAAATCAGGAAAGAAGATGCGTTTTTGGTATTTTGGGTGCATATATTTTTGCCAATTACTGCCTCCAGTAGCCTTTACGTTTGTGGTACTTTTCAAGTATTTAGCAGCTGTTTTATAATGAAACATGACCCATTTGACATTGACAGTATGGTCATAATGGCGCATGGCGTTGCGCAATTCAACCTCATTTTGAATTTCTTTTGGCAGTCCTTTAAATCGAGTCCAGAGATTGGTTTGATGGTAATATTTCATAAAGGTGATGAAATCATCCATATACTTTTCTTGAAACTCAATGAGCATCGTCGACTTCACACCGGTATCATAATTTTTCCCTGCAGCTTGCCAGTAAAGATGGTCATAGGCGTGTTCAAAGGGGGTATTTCGGTCAATAGTCGCTCTAAAACGTATATCAATTAAATTGATCAGCTCAGTTGAGGCAAATTCAATCAATCTATATTGGGCACTTTGAAAGCCAGAGGAGGGCGTCAAGGTGGTTCGAAATTTCAAGAATTGATCTACGTGCATACCTTCATTCATGATTTCAAATGAATTCGAAAGTAAATCGAAATATCTACTGATCCGGGTCAATTTTTCAGTAAAAAAGGCAGGTTTTAAATCCTTTGCTACCGCTATTTGATCGATCTCCCATAAAATCATTTTAAAAATTAACTCAGTGGTTTGGTGGTATACAATGAACACCATTTCATCGGGATGCTTGGTTCTTGGCTTTTGGGTACCTAGCAGGGATTCAAGTTGTATGTAATCCCAATAGGTGATCGGTTTTGCATGTAGTAACCCTTCTAAATGGATATTGAGATCCTCTCCAGTATCGCCGTATTTTTTTTGAAGTGACTCAATTAAACTTATTGTTTTAGGATTCATATTTTTCATTTTAGCCCCAGTTGTTTGAGACGTTCATTTAAGTATTCACCCGCCGTCATATCTTGAAATTTTTTGGGTTGTTGCTGGTTTACGGTACTGGGGAGAGCACTCAAATCCATACTTGGAACTGGGTGCAGGAAAAAAGGTGTAGAGTATCTTGATCTTTTCATTAATAGCGGATTTTTATTGATCACGCGGTGACTGGTCGAGACCAGTTGGCCGTTGGTCAGTCGCTGAAGCATATCACCAACATTTACAACAATTTGATCAGAAAGAGGATTAACATCAATCCATTTTCCAGCTTTGGTCTTGGCTTGCAATCCCTCAGCACTTCCTCCCATGAGTAAGGTAATCAAATTGATATCTTCATGTGCGGCTGCTCTAACAGATCCTGCCGGCAGTTTGGAAATGTCTTTTACTGGAAAGTAATGAAGTAATCTTAATATGGAGTTGCCGGCATGAATTTTTCCATTAAAAAAATCCTCCGAAAGGTCTAAATACAAAGCTATAGCTTGGAGTAATTTTAGGCCAGTTTCTTCAAATGTTTGATAAATACGTAGGCTAACCTCTTTAAGTTCGGGCACCTCTTTAGGCCAAATGTTAGGTGGATAGTCAGGTCCAATGGCATTTTGGATTGTTTGACCAATATGATAAAATTCTTTCATATCTGGAGTTTTAAATCCTTTGGCTGTTTCTTTAAATTTACTAATGTAACCTCTTTGCCCAGCCAACGCTGGAAACTCATACTTAGATTTGACCTCGTCGGGAAGTTCGAAGAATTTTTTAGAAGCACTGAAAAGTTCATTACGTAAAGCTTCTGTAACTCCATGATTTCTTACTAATACAAATCCAATTTCAGACAATGAGTTTCCTAAATGTGCGATGAAGTTTAATTTCCGATCTGGATCATCAGAGACAAAATCTTCGTAATTTACGGTGGCAATGTGTGCTTTTGATGTCATGAAAGTAAAGCTAATGATAATGTAGGTTTTTAGTAGATTTTCAAAGATTGTGTAGATAAAAAAATCAAAGTAATTTAATTTGTTAAGATATTTAGGCTTATTCTTCTCTGTTACGAGGATTAGGTTTTTTTTTGTAAAAAAAGGAATATGCTTTTCAATCTTTCAAATCCAGATACGGCAATGCTTTCGAAAATAAGAGACTTGGTAGGAAACACCTTGGTATCTCCCGACAAAATCAGTCCAGCGAATCCCAGTATACAGGGATTTACCTTGATCGATGTTGATGACGAAATTATAGATATAGTAAACAAACAATCTGATGTATTTAGTTGTAAAATTGAGCTTAGAAAAAAAGGTCTCTTGATCTGGTTGGGCGTAAGTCAAGAACCGAGCGTCTTAGCATTTCCTTACCGGCTCATCTCCATGTTTAAAGGGACAGATTACTTGCAACTTTATTGTCAGCCTTGGCGGTTGAAATTATTGATAGAAGATAAAGGTGAAAGTCAAAAGTTTCAGCAAAACCTATTGCGTCAAAGAGCGATCATTCAAAGTCAATATGATATGTATTAAATAAATAAGGGAACTGAAAGCAGGTCATCATGAGTCTTGCGAAGTCGAAAAGCGCAACTGTAGAAAAGTCACATTGTTATGAGGATTTTTATAGTTATCAATTGAGTAAGAATAGTGTTTTATTTTTTTTTCTCTTTATTCTTTTTCATTTTGTTAACCTTTGAATTAATGCTTTAAACACTATTTCAAAAGACTGTAATTTTTTATTTCCTAAAAAATGAATATTCTCTATGCCAAATTGAATTAATCGTTAAAAAAAATATCAAGAAGTCATTTAGCATTGGTGTAAGTATTTGATTTTTTCACCAATCACAACATAAAATTTTAACTTTTATAAGAACCACGAAAAGAATAATTTTCTTTGGAACAGCGTGATTGCTATTTTGTAATATGTCATTAGGATAAAAGTTCATTTCAGGAAAGGTTTCTACGGAAGATGGGGGCGAAGTTCGTGGTGTCAACATAATGTTAGAAGGCACAAATACGGTTACGATTAATGATTGAGGTGGGCAATTTATATTGAGTGTTCCTGAAGAAGGGGGGATACTCGTATATACTTTCATAGGTCTCCAGACGTAGGAGGTGATCATCGGCTCGCGATCCATAATAGATTTTATTTTGGCTGAAGACTTTACCGAATTACAAGAAATTTCATTGGTGGATTACCGAATCCAAAAAAAGGAGAGCTATTTAAGGCGGTAGTTCGGTTACAACCTTATAAATACAATAATTTCATTTTAATAAATTAAATTTGCACATTGAATTTAATCCCTTTTTATTTAACCTTAAAATGATGCGATCTTTATTCTTTTTTTTCTTGAGTATCCTAATGCTACAATTCTCTTGTTGTTCCGATTCAACTACGCCGCTAGATGACGTAGACAATTCAAATACCGGACGACCGACTATTCCTGAGACCGGCTACAAAACACCTATAACTTATGAGGGAATGACTTTGGTATGGCAAGATGAATTTGATCAATCGACTATAAATATCGATAATTGGACTTTTCAAAATGGAGATGGTTGTCCTTCACTGTGTGGATGGGGCAATGCTGAACTGCAATATTATACTGGGGATAATGCATATATGCTTGAAGATGATTATTTAGTGATAGAAGCCAAAAAAGAGCAACTCGGTGGGAAAGGTTATACCTCTTCTAAATTGATATCAAAGGGCAAGCAAGAGTTCAAATATGGTAGAATTGATATCAGAGCCAATCTACCTTATGGTCAAGGTCTTTGGCCTTCTTTCTGGATGTTGGGTAGCAATCATGTTGAGGTAGGATGGCCTCAATGTGGTGAAATTGATATTATGGAGCTTGTAGGAGGAGATCCCAGCGGGAGAGACAATACCATCCACGGGACAGCACATTGGCAAGATAATGGTTTTAAGGCTGATTATGGAGCTTCGTCAAAGTTGAGTGGGGGTATCTACAATGACGAATTTCACGTCTTTTCAATTGAATGGGATGAAACTCAAATTAAATGGTTGCGCGATGATGTAGTTTTCAATACAATGGATATCACGCCTGCTTATTTGAGTGAATTCAATCAGCCTTTTTGGTTCATATTAAATATTGCCGTAGGAGGAAATTGGCCAGGAAGTCCCAATACATCAACTGTATTTCCACAATACATGTTGGTAGATTATATCCGGGTCTTTCAATCAAATTAGGGTTTATAAGTAGAAGATTGAGAGTCTGCATAATTTTTTATGATTATTCTTTTTACGAAAAAGTGTGATGTGATGACTAAGTCATTCTATTTAGTATGGAATTCTGCGATTTCTTATAAGCCATGAGGCCTTATTTTAATTGTATGTAAACCTCAAAATAGTTTTTTTAATCCTGCAATTTTATGGTGGATTCCAGGTTTAAGTAACTATATTTTTTCATGTAAAAAAAACAAAATAGTAGGTTTGGATATCTCTAATTAGGTATATGAGGAACGTTGACAAATAAACTTTTTACATCATTTACGCCTTTTTTGTCATTAACTAGACGCTTCAAATGAAAAATACATTTAAATATCTTTTTTATGGTTTTATCGGAGCTTTTTTATGCGTCATATTGTTTATCGGTATCTTCATTTATAAAGCAAAGCGAGGAATCAATTTTTACCATACGGATCCGATTGAATTACCCTTGAATCTAGGTGAAAAATCAATTTTGGTCTTTTCAAAAGCCAATGGATTTAGGCACTCTGATGCGATTGAGGCTTCTCTGCCCATCTATGAACAAATGGGTCATGAAAATGGCTGGAAGGTTTTTGCGACAGAAGATGCTGGCGTTTTTAATGAGCTTCAATTGGCACATTTTCAAGTCGTAATCTGGAACAATACGAGTGGAAAAGTGTTAACGGATGACCAAAGGACTATTTTTAAACAATGGATCGAGGACGGTGGCGGATTTATCGGTGTTCATGCAGCAGGGGATGATTCTCATCAATGGGCATGGTATGAGGATGAGGTGCTGCAGGCTCATTTTTCGCATCACAATATA